>Ga0224501_10004998_pt1 | contig 10454 bp, 11 predicted proteins | sample SF_Oct11_sed_USG_4_FD_169105 | JGI IMG/M metagenome (GOLD analysis project Ga0224501, IMG submission 169105) | Sediment microbial communities from San Francisco Bay, California, United States - SF_Oct11_sed_USGS_8_1 | ecosystem: Environmental > Aquatic > Marine > Sediment | place: USA...
AACGCCTTTGTATATTTCTCAATTCTTTTTTTATCAATACTCGAATCTAAAAAAGGTTTGTGTTTGCCGACTATGAATGTGTTTTTCTTTTTATTATCGATTTCTATAGGTTTATCCAAAGTCCACAAAGGATTAAGTACCTTTGATTCTACAGATTCCGGAAGCTTTGATTTTAGCCACGCGACTTGTTCTGTAGTAAATAGATTGCCAGGAAAAGCTAAATATTCCAAATTTGAAAGCTCAGAAAGTGGCTCTATCCTATAATCTTCAATTTTCTTTGCTGAAAAACTCAGTTTCTTAAGCTGTATGAGTTTCGAAACTGGTTCTAATGTTTCTAACTTATATTTGACCCAAATTTTGTCTCCAAATTCAAGCTCTTCTAATTTATCGGCATTCTCTAAATCAACTAAAGTATGCATTCGTGTAAAATCATCAAAGCTAAACCCTTTAAGCTTTGGCGTTTTTCTAAAATTCCACAGACGTGTAACTCTTTGATTCCAAAAGTATGAAATGAATTCGATATTAGAAAGAGACTCTATTGGAGAAAAATCTTCAACCAAAGGGCATTTCCAAAAGTTTATTGTTCTGAATTTTTGACCATATTTGCTTATGAGGTATTCAAAAGTATCTTGTTTGAGTCCACTTACGGTCAGTACGTGCTTGTCTTCCAAATACTCCAATGAATCAATTGTAGATTTAGATATTTTTCCTCCCGATATATCTCTTTCAATGAGATTTATTTGATGTGGTACATCTTTGCCAATATTTCTTATGTGAAATTCCAAACTTTCCATGCAAACCTCATTACTCTTTTTTGCTTATAGTTATTATATCCTCGCGCCCACATAAAAATGTTTTCTTTATATTTCCAGTAAGTTACAACACTTTTTGGTTGTTGGCAATGTAAGATTGAATATACAGTTGTCTTTAGGAGATTGCCGCACTTCGTTCGCAATGACATCTTTCTTATGGATTCTGGTTATGGCGATGATGAATGAAACTTCCCTCTCCCCATCCCTCTCCCTAAAGGGCAGAGGGAGTAATCGTTGATTTATCTAACAACCCCAAAACCTCATCAAACTCCGGCAATAGAAAAAACTCGCCCTGATTAGGCAAACACTCAAACTGTATTGGTTTACCTTTCCATTCAAAATCTAATCGATAGGCATGTAGATAGCCTCGGTCTGCTTTTGAATTTGAATATCGTTCATCCCCTAAAACCGGAGAGCCATTGGCTTTTAAAGCGACTCTTATTTGATGGGTTTTACCTGTTTCCGGCAAGATAAGAAACAGCCGTTTGCCTTCTACCAATGAATGACTGTAAAAGTGGGTGATTGAGGGATTTTCTTTGCTTTGAAGTAATTTCCAGCCACCCGAGCGAGACTTTGTCATATCGCCGACAATCTTGCCTTGTTTCTTGTTCGGTTTTTTATCGGAAATAGCCAGATAGGTTTTTTTGATTTGTCTGGTTTCAAACAATTGCCCCAGTTCTGCTGCTGCCTGAGCAGATTTAGCCAGAATTATTAAACCAGAGGTGATTTTATCCAGGCGATGCACTGGCCAAAGTTTGGTATTTAAACTGGATTCAAGGGAGGCAAATAAACCTGCCTGGTAATTCTCACTGTGAAAGCTGATGTTTGCAGGTTTGTTGATGACAATAAAGTCATCATTCTGGTCGATAATTTCCGGTTCAAAACTCATATCATTAATTTTCTGAACTATCAGTGTCGGCTTTAAATTCCATGGCAACCGAATTAATACAATATCTTGTGCCGTATGGCCCATCAGGAAACTTATGACCCAGGTGAGCATTGCAATTTTTGCAAAGCACTTCCGTTCTGATCATACCGTGTGAAGTATCTTCCTTCTCGATAGTATTCTCCTCAATAGCCTGGTAAAAGGCTGGCCAACCGCAACCGGAGTCAAACTTGTGATCAGATTTAAATAACAGGCTATCACAACAAATACAATGATATTTACCCGATTCAAAAAAATGGTCATATTCACCAGAAAAGGGGGGTTCGGTTCCTTTTTCCTGTGTTACTTGCCATGCTAACGGGGAAAGTTTATTTTTTTTCATATTTGTGATCTATGTTACCTAATATTGTAATTAAGAACCAAAATAAAGTGAGCCATGTCAATAAATTAAATTTTAACATGTAATGAAAACAGAAAGTTGTGCTATTTTAATTTTATATCATTTTATTATCGGATATAATTCCCGTGATAACAGAAATTTAAAGTGTTATCGAGGTTATATCAAATTGGTTATACTAAAATGGTGTTACCGAACTTTACGGGGTTAATAGTAGTACATAATAAAAAACAGGAAAAGTCATAGGGAATCGTTTTAATGGCGTTGGTATTGATTGTAGATGATGATCCGCAAATGTTGCGTTTGATCAAGGATGTTGTGAGTTTGGATAACCATGATGTTTTGCTGGCAGAGGATGGAGAGCTGGCTATGGATTATTTTGAGCACCAGCAGCCCGACTTAATGATTACAGATATTCTTATGCCTAACAAGGAAGGCCTTGAATTAATTTCCGAAGTCAGAGAGAAATTTCCCAATTTAAAAATTATCGCTTATTCAGGCGGCGGTGCAGCTGACCCTCAAAGTTATCTGGAATTTGCCAGTGGAATGGGTGCAGATCGGGTTTTTAGCAAGCCAATGCCTTTGGCAGAACTAAGACAGGAAATTCAGGCTTTAATCAGCGAAGTAAATTAATTGATTGCTTGTGATGGTTTGTTGTTTGAATAAAGCTGGTCGCAAGCATAATAGACAGTACTAATAGTTCATATTAATATTCACTGGTAAACCAGAATTGACTACCTTCACCAGCTTTACTGATAACACCAATATCGCCACCCATCAATTCAGCCAGATGCTTTGATACTATCAATCTGAGTCTTCCGGCAAAACTGGCATTGGTTAACTTTGTTGTTTTTTCAAGAGATTCAAACAATTCTTTTTGTGCTTCTGGTGGTATGCCTACACCGGTATCTTTTATGGTAAACCTGATCAGGTTTTTATTATTCTTGTTGATCATATCAATGTAGAGGCTGACCTCACCTTCTTTGGTAAATCGTATTGCATTGCCGATCAAATTCCTTAAAACCTGCTTAACTCTGACTTTATCAGCACTGATTATTTCCGGAACATCAGGGTTTGATGAAATATTGAGTTTGAGACCTTTTTCGTTTGCTATATGTGTATATTGTTTTACCAGTTGTTCAGCAACTTCAAGAACATTAAATTGACTCTTGGAAAGTTTTAATAAACCTGCATCCAGCTTGGAAAAATCAAGAATGTTGTTCAGGTTATCAACCAGAGTTCTGCTGGAACTGCTGGCGATCTTTAATACCTGTTTTGCCTCTTTTTCAACAATATATTCGTTGAGTAATTTAATCATACTGATAACGGATTTCATTGGGGTAGTGATTTCATCACCCATTCGCGACAAAAATTCCGAGCGCAATTTTGGCGCCGCTGCAGCACTATCACGTTGAATTGCCAATGCATTAGTTGCATCACGAAGCATATCTTCATTGTCTTTTAGTTTCTTATTTTCCAATTTAATGGTTTTGTTTTGGCTTAACAAAGTCTCAAGTCTTGTCTGAATGCTTTTCACTGCATCCGTCAGTAGCGGATTACTTAAACTTGTGATCAAATTATTCAGTTGCTCTGTTTGTTCTATGGGAGCAAATTCATCCTTGATAGATTGATTGAGCAATTGAAAGTCCTTACCTTCATTTTTATTTTGATACCAGAGAAAATAAATTAACAAACTTGTTAAAGACAATCCTATAAGGAGTAGGATCGTTTTTTGCGATGTACCGGATTGTGTTTTGTTCAAAATGGCCAATTGCCAATCGGGCTTTTCTATTTTTTGCGACAGCTGAATAATATTCGTTTCAAAGTCTTCCAAGTCAAAACTGTCTTCGCTGCTTGAACTTAACAAGCTTTCATTAGCAACAATTGCTGCGGGAAAACCGCTTTGATGATGAAAGGTTTTCAACTTTTTACTATCAAACAGTTCGACACCAATGACCAAACCTAAAATGGTATTTTTGACGTTTTTAATTGGTGCAAAGGAAACCAAAGCAGGTTCCTGATTGATCATAGTGGTCACTTGAAAAATAGCTTCTTTCTTGTAAGCCATCTCAATAAAAGGCTCCAGATCAGCTGTTTGTTTTAAGTCGTTGTTATCAAACTTAAACTGGCCATATCTTTTGCGGTGAATCACCATAAAAGTAAATCCGGCGGCTTGATAAACGGGTCTTTCAGATTGAAGCCATTGAGCCCATTCTGCAACAGGTGTTCTTTGCCAATATTCGTTAAATGCAAATGATTCAATAACATCAACAAGTTGTTGTTGATGCTGATTAAACATAACACCAAGTTCTCTGGATTTTTGTTGAGCCAGATCGGCATCAGAGATTTGATTGGAAGTGTTCGTATTACCAACCAGCAATAAACCGATCAGCATAAAACATGTCAGCAGCGTTGCTGATAAGACTTTGTGAAGAGGAGATAGTGATTTCATATTAGTCTGATTTTGTGTGTCTGGAGTTTCATATTAGCAGGATATCATATACTTTTGATTTCTTGACTACTAATTTTAGTCGTTGCACGTCTCAAACATAAAATATAATTCCATAAATGGCAAGGTTAACTTGTTAACTTTTTGATTTTAAGCACAATTTCAGAATGTATTGGTAAGCGAATATCAATTTTATCGGCAAAATTAATCAAATAGCCATTAATAAAGTCAATTTCAGTTTTTCTGTTATGTCTTATATCTTGCAGCATGGATGAAATATTCGAGCCAGTTTGTGTGGCAACCCTTTCTATGGCATGTTTTATAGATTCAAAATCGCAATCAGGAAGTATTTGATGTAGGAGTGGCTTTAACTCGGAAACAAGCGCATAGGCTTCTTCATTTAACTTCCCATTTTGAAGAATACAGCCATTTGGTTTGTTATGAATGGCAGTTAATGGATTAATGATTGCATTGATTATCAACTTTTGAATCATAATTTCGCGATGCTTTTCATTCCATACAACTTTCGGCAGGGCAAGATTAAGGATTTCAATTACATTTGAAAACTGATTTTCTGAATAATGACTATCAATATTTCCAAGATAAGTAATGTTTTCTCCGCTGTGGTGAATGATGTTTTGTTCTTCGGTGCTTTCAATATAACTTCCCTGAACAAGATATGCCTGAATGCAGGTCGCATTTGGGATATGATGATTAACTATTTCTATCAGACCAAATCCATTCATCAGTAAAATGATGGTTGGGTTATTGTTAACCCGGCTTTTAATCGTTTTACAGACTTGCTCCAGTTGATGCGCTTTGACACTGATTAACATCACATCACTATCTTGCCAATCATCAAGGCAATGGTAAGAGATAGTTTGTTCAAATTGTCCCAGATTTGAAATAATAGAAAATTTATTTTGTGGTTTTGTTACGCGAGAATAGAGACGAACCGGAATTGTATTTTGCTGTAAAAAGGCTGTCCACAGATGCCCCATGGCGCCAGCGCCGATTATGTTGATTGGTGTTGCTGACATAATTTAATCTGGTTTGGTTGGTTTGAATTTGGATTTTAATGCAGTTTAAACCGGAAGCGATCATAGATGCAAAAAAAACGGCCATCAATTTTGATGACCGTTTAATTAACAAGGAATGTTTGGTTAATAAGTCAGTTCTAAATCATTAGAAATGATAGAAAACACTCACATAGCTACCTTTAAATTCCAAATCACTGAAGAAAGGTTTTTCTTCCAATTCCAGAGTGAAGGTTCTGTAACCCAGTTTGGCACCAAAACCGAAATCACTTTCATAACCCAGTGAATAGGACATGTCAGTGGCAACGCTTAAAGTGTTAATTTCAGCATCAGCAAAGAAACCCGAAAATGGTAAATCAAATCTCGCTTTTGCATACAGAAGCGGAACCATAAAGTCCAAAGCATAGGACGCATTGATGTTTGAACCAGCTGGGTCTGTAGCCAATGCAACTTCACCATCATATTGTCTGAAAGTTATACCAAAATCAAAATTAACCCAGTTGTCGAGTAATTCGTAGTAAATAGTGTATTCAGTGTTGCTCATGTCAAATGTTGAACTAACAGTTTCACCTGTAGTATAGGTTTGACCAGCGAAGTTTAGTGGAACGCCAAGTGTAGAAGTGCCACTGGTGGCCAGATCGGAAATCACAACTTTAAAGTTAGGTATGGCCGGTGCTGGATGTTCAAGTGAAAGCCAGGTAATGTTGTGATCATCGTCTTTGTATCCAAGATCATTTTGTACATCAATTGCAGTGCCCGCAATGCCACCGCCATTGGTTGTGAAGGAGCCTGTATATTCTGGATTCCAGGTATAACCTCCAACCTCAAAACCGATAACATCAGCCTGAGCTGCTGGCGCTGCAATAATACCTGCCAATAAAATTTTACTAATATGTTTTTTCATAACTCAATTCTCAAATTTGCCATAGATGGGCATATTATCGCCTATTGTGCAAAAAAATGAGAGATGAATTTCACAGAATCCTTGTTTTTCATGCTTTTTATCACTAAATAACTACCGTTGAGCCTGATTTGCTATTAAATATCACTCTTTAATTTTTGACAAATCCTGCTTCGCAAGTATTTTGCTTAACAGCTCACCAAGTTTTTGATTGACCCACGGAGATAAGTCTTCAGTTGTTACCGGATTAACCATTTCCTGTTCATAGCCTCCTTTGTAGCGATTTTGTAGCATTTTGCTGTGCTTTCTTACTGTAACCATTAGAGTGATATCCAGTTTTACTATGGTGGTTAACAAACCGGGATGTAAGGTAATATCAAATTTCTCAATTTCTATTTCGTAGGCTAAATCAGCAAGTAAAGGTTTGCCAATTATTTTGAACCCCTGTTCCTTGTAATGACTTTGCAGTTGCTCTTGTATCGTTTTAGCAAGATCGGTAGGAGGAGCTATATTTAGCGTTCCTTCCTGATTTTTAAGGTGTTCAACTGAAATATTTTCCGGCTTTGTCACTTTAATCGCTATCATGTTTGCATGTTGTTTCAACCAATTAGTGGTTTGTATTTGAGGTTCAGGTCGATAGCGGGTTGTCGTATTGAAACAGCCTGATATAACTACAGACAAACAAAGAACAGTAAAAAATTTTTGCAACAAGGTTAAGCTCCATTAAAAAACTGATGATTAAAACAGACAGAAAATAGTGTTAAAAGTTTATTTTAAATGATTAAAACTTTCATTGCTAACGGGAAACTTAGGTTTTTGGCCTACGAGCAACTCGAACAACAAATTTGGGATCTGATGAAATAGTGTCAACCTGATTAAAATGTTGCTGCAACATTTTGTAATAGGGTAAATGGCGGTTTGCTACTACCCAAAACTCACCATTTTGATTGAGAACATGCGCAGCATCTTTAAACATGGCTGAAGCAATTGACAGGGTTTGAGTGTTGTTTTGATGAAAGGGTGGGTTACAGAAAACATAGTCAAATGATCTATCCTCTATGCCTGAAAGACTATGAGTTTGTATAAATTCGCCATTATTCAGTTTGTTATGCAAGAAATTGATTCTGGCGGATTCAATGGCTAGAGCAGATTCATCGGTTAACAGCACATGATTGTCAGTGGACTGCTTGGCAATTACCGCGCCAATGATGCCGTTACCACACCCCAAATCAATACATTTCTTGTTGGCAATATTTTCAGGAAGGTAATTCAGCAAAACTCTTGTGCCGATATCCAGTTTGTTGGCGGAAAATACGCCAGGAAGGCTGCTGATCTTTAAATTGTATGGGGCATAAGTATAACGATTGGCTTTTATCGTGTGACTTGTATCATCTTGATTGGTTGAGAAAACCAGCCTTGCTTTTTTTCGAGACAGTGATGTTTTGGTAGTCCCGATTATTTTTTCAAAGCAATCCAATGTGGAATTATGAACTTCCTTATTCATGCCGCCAGCAATAATTTTTGCATCTGGCGATATCCATTTTTTTAATTGTGTCAATTGTAATTCAAGCAAGCTGTTGTGTTTTGGTATTCGCATCACTACCAAATCAAATGGTTGACTCGCCAATTCAACTTGCTGATTTTCTATAACATCGTTATTAGGTTGTATTTGATATTGTGGTTTTATTGTTGTGACTTTTTCTATCAATTCAGCATTAATATGCCCATCACTTTGTAAACGGTAAAGATTATCTGAAATAGCTGTTTCAGCGAGAAAGGAATCTGTCCAGTAGCAGGGGGAATATGCAATTAAACTTGTCGTTAATGCGCCAAATTGATCATTCACAATCAGGATGTTTTTTATTGGGATATGTGCTTCTTCAAGATGATAAAGCAAATATTCATCGGCAGCATTCCATGCTTTCAAAGACTTGTCTTTGCTGGGAGGAAATCGAAAAAGAGGAAGTTCAGACAGATTTTTTATCAAAATTATGCGTGTTTTCTATTGAAATAATGTGAATTATACCTTGAATTTAGAAATTGAAAATAAATGAGCGCGTAAATAAAAGCAAATCTTGTAAATGCTGATATAGTTATTAGATGCCAGAATGGCTTGGCAAGTTTTTGTCAGAGTTTAGATAGTCTAATTTTTAGTTCAAGCAGTTAAAGTGCAGGAGAATTGATGAACTATTTAGTTGCAGATGATAATGATGTCAATCTTCAAATTGCTTGTGCTCAATTAAGGGCATTAGGGTGTCCTCAATCATCTATCAAAACAGCAAAAAATGGTGTTGAAGCCACTAAAATTTGCGAGAGCGAGGCAGTCGATTTGGTTTTTATGGATATTGATATGCCTGAGCTTGATGGAGTGGAAGCAACCAGAAAAATCTTAAATAAAATACCTAACCATCCCTTGATTGTTGCGCTGACTTCAAATACCTCTGATGAAGAGGCCAAAACCTATTTTTCCGCAGGTATGAAAATGGTTTTGCACAAACCTGCCAGACGTATCGATTTTATTAATGCCTTGCATTTGATAAATGGTGAAGGTTAAATATAACAGGTAGTTCAAGCTTTATTTGCAAAGTGCTATATATCAGGCTATATAAAGGAAGACACACTATATAAAGAAAGACACTCAAAGGGCTAGACTCAAAGAACCATACCCAAAGGACAGTCAGCGGTCGTTCTCGATAACGTCAGGGAGGGCTTATGAAATCCTTAATTCAACTACTCAATATCCTCAAATCTTTAATTTTCCTTTTTGTCTTCTTCTCATTTTATCTTTCAGCTGATGAAGGTGATAATCAAGCGGATTCAAATGCCGTAGAAAACGCACCGTCAACCCATGACTACATTATTGTTCTGGATATGCATCTGGGTAGCATTAAAAGAGATACGGCAACTTCTGATAAATCAGATTCTGTTTTTGGGTTTTCAGCAAGACTTAAACCGGAAAGTTTTTCTCCTAATCTGCAATGGCAATTTGAAATGTTCGGTTGGGGGCAGGAATTTGATAACACAGAATTTACAGGGTGTTTTCTTGTCTGTGCCAATAATAATGTAGATGTTAGTGTGGGTACTATGAGTACTGGATTGGTAGGTGTTTATCCCGCTGATTCAAACTGGCAGGTCTATCTGCAAGGAAATCTTTATTATGCTTCAATTGACTATACCTTGACAGGAAGTTTTCTTGGTATACCGGGTGATGTTGCTTCAGATGATGATTCAAAATTTGGTTTTCATCACGGATTTGGTTTGACACATATTTCTGAAAAGCACAGCTTTGGTATTCATGTGCGCAGTTTTGATATTTCTTCCAAATCAACAAAGTTTGCGATTGATAAAATTGATCTGGGAGGAGATTATATTGGATTATCCTTTGGTTATCACTTCTAACTTAATCAATTAGAAAGTTATTTCCAGTCATCATCTTCCTCGTCATCATACCCGCTTTTGTCTTTATCATAGTCGTCAGGAAGTTTGAATTTGTTCGCGGTTTTATACAGGGTGTAGATACCACTGAATAGAAAAGCAAAAATAAGAAAAGTAACGACTATGGCTTTTGTCATAACATGGCCTATGAAGTTTAAAGGCTTTTGACTATCTTATAACATTTGACACAAAATGTTGTAATAAATTTCACTTAAACGTTCCAAATCTTCAACAAGTATACATTCATTTATCTGGTGTATAGTTTGATTTACAGGTCCCAGTTCAACGATTTGAGCGCCGGTTTTGGCAATAAATCTGCCATCAGATGTGCCACCACTGGTTTCCGGTTTTGCAGTGATATTGGTGACTTTATTAATAGCGCTGATAGTAGATTGAATCAGTTCCTGTGCTTGTGTTAAAAAGGGTTCACCGTTGAGTTTCCATTCAATTTTTGCATTTTGGTCATGTTTTTTCGCCAATGCTTCCACTCTGGATTGAATCTGTTCGGCCGTTTGTTCTGTTGAATATCTTAAATTA
>Ga0224501_10004999_pt1 | contig 10454 bp, 8 predicted proteins | sample SF_Oct11_sed_USG_4_FD_169105 | JGI IMG/M metagenome (GOLD analysis project Ga0224501, IMG submission 169105) | Sediment microbial communities from San Francisco Bay, California, United States - SF_Oct11_sed_USGS_8_1 | ecosystem: Environmental > Aquatic > Marine > Sediment | place: USA...
GGACATTGGCAAGAATTGTTTCAACGGCTCATGCGGCTCTCGATCGGGTTTCATGATTCCAATACCTCAGGGCGCCTCGTCTCGCGGGTGGTGAATGATGTCGGAATCATGGCAAACGCCGCATCGAGCGTCGTCAAAGATATTTTTCAAAACAGCCTCACGTTTGTGGCGATGATCGGTGTCATCATCTATCAGAATTGGAAGCTGGCCGGGCTTTCGCTCATTGTGATCCCGCTCTCGGCGCTCACCATGGTGCGGGTCGGGAAGCGATTGAAACGACTGGCCACAAGCACACAAGAGCAATTGGGCGATATGTCGTCGACGCTCCAAGAAACGTTTTCCGGCATCAGAATGGTGAAAGCGTTCGGCCGGGAAGAGGCTGAGGCGGATCGATTTGGGGAGCGGAACCGGAAAGTTCTCTCGACCACCCTCAAGAGCAATCAAGTCTGGTCGATCGGCCACTCGCAGATGGAAGTGATCGGCGTGATCGGCGTCGCGACTATTATCTGGTATGGCGGCTATTTGGTCATTCGGGAGATGATGACCCCTGGTGCTTTTTTCTCGTTCATGGCGGCGATGTTTATGGCCTATACCCCGATTCGTAAGCTTTCGGGGTCGAATAACCTCATTCAACAAGCGCTCGCGGCGGCAGAACGAGTGTTTGACGTCTTGGATCTCAAAACAGAGCAGTCTCAAGATCACGGAACAGTTCCATTGCTGGGGATCAATCAGGCCATCGAATTCCAGGGGGTCTCCTTGAGGTATGAGAATCATACCGTCCCGGCGCTGACCGATATTGATCTTCTCATTCGTCCGGGTGAGGTGATCGCGCTGGTTGGAAGCAGCGGCAGTGGGAAGACCACATTAGTCAGTCTCCTGCCGCGGTTCTATGAGCCGACGGCGGGACGTATTTTGGTGGACGATATTCCGTTGGCCTCCTATGAGTTGCGATCGCTGCGGGCGCATATCGGAATTGTGTCGCAAGACATTTTCCTCTTCGATGATAGCGTTCGAAACAACATCGCGTTCGGAAGGTCCGGCGCCTCCCCAGCTGATGTGGAGCAGGCGGCGAAGCTGGCCTATGCCCATGACTTTATTCTGAGGCTTCCGGAAGGGTACGATACGGTCATCGGAGAGCGTGGAGTCAAACTGTCGGGCGGCGAACGGCAGCGCGTAGCCATTGCGCGGGCCATTCTTAGGGATCCGCCGCTCTTGATCCTGGATGAAGCGACGTCGGCGCTGGATACCGAATCCGAACGGATTGTGCAACTGGCGTTGGCGAATTTGATGAAGAACCGAACGACGTTGGTGATTGCCCATCGGCTCTCCACCATACAGAATGCCGATCGAATCATCGTCTTAGATCAAGGAGCCATTGTCGAAGTGGGATCGCATGAGGAACTGCTGCGGCAAGGAGGTATCTACCACAAGCTGCACGCGATGCAATTTCAGGATGTAACTAGTGTCTGATCTTTTCAAGTCCTGCGAACGGTGGGTGAAAGTTTCGCTCCTTCCTCCGGTTGGAGCCGCAGCCATTCGCGGTATTGCACGCTCGATACGCTTTTCCACTCGAGGCCACGAAGGAGTCGATGCACTGTATCGGGAAGGGCGACATATTATCCTCGCGTTCTGGCATTCTCAGCAGTTAATGATTCCAATCGGGTACCGAGGAACCGGCTCTCATGTGTTGATCAGCAGGCATGGCGATGGGGAGATCATCGCGCGAATTATTGCCCGATTCGGGCATGAAGCGGTTCGTGGATCGAGCACACGTGGAGGCGCAGGCGCGCTTCGCGCCTTGATCAAGTTGGGACGATCCGGTCGGGACGTGGTGGTGACGCCTGATGGTCCGAAAGGACCGCGGCACGTTGCAAAGCTCGGGGTGATTCACCTAGCGAAAGCCACAGGACTCCCAATCGTGCCACTGGCCTTTGCCTGCTCAAAAAAAAACTCTTTGCGAGCTGGGATCGCTACATGGTCCCGTTTCCGTTTTCGACAGGCCTGTTTCTCTACGGAAATCCGATCTGGGTCTCGCGCGAAGCCGAGGAGGCCTCACTGGAAGAGGTTCGCGTGCAGCTCGAGATGACCCTCAATCGATTGACGGATGAGGCCGAGCAAGCCGTCACTCGCCAGCCACCAGCCATCAGGCGTGACTCTGAGACAGGTCGTTCCAGCGATTCAACGGCTGAGGTCTAACGATTGACGGTCTAGGAGTCTTTCATGTGGCGATTTCTCTATAATTGCCTTCTCATTCTTGCCACTCCGGTTGTGATCGGCGTCCTGTTAGCCAAGCCACGTTGTCGACCTGGATTTTTCCAGCGGATGGGGTGGCAAGTTCACCCGTCCGACGCCGTGAGATCGTCTGAGCCGCTGATCTGGATTCATGCCGTTTCGCTGGGGGAGGTGGTGGCGGTATCGCCACTCGTGAAGGCGCTCCACACTCGCCATCCGGAGTTTCGCTATATCGTGACGACGGTCACTGAAACCGGACGGGAGGCTGTCGAGCAGCGCTTATCGGGTATTGCCGAACATCGATATGCCCCGCTTGATTTTTCCTGGGCTGTGACCGGGATGATCCGGGGAGTGCGGCCTATACTCTACATCTTCGTCGAAACCGAACTGTGGCCCAATCTTCTGTGGTCGTTGCGAGACGAAGGCGTGCCGTCCGTGTTGGTGAATGGACGGTTGTCTTCGCGCTCGTTTCGCCGTCAGGACCTTCCCCTGATTCGTTCATTTTATCGGTCGGTATTGCAAACGCTGGCGCTCTGTTTGATGCAATCTGAGCGGGACAAACAGCGTATTGTTGCGCTGGGGGCCGAGCCGGATCGTGTTCACGTCACCGGTAATCTCAAGTTCGATCAACCTCTACCGGTCGTGCGCTCTGATGAGACCCTCCGACGGAGCTTCGGGCTCAATGAGCATGAACAACTCATTCTCGCCGGCAGTACTCATCCCGGAGAAGAGGAAATGTTGGTTTCGGCCTATAGCCGGATTGCAAAGGCCTATCCTTCAACGGTGTTGATGCTGGCGCCTCGCCACATTGAACGAACAGACCGAGTAGAAGCCATGCTTCGAGAGGCCGGGTTCGTGGTACAACGAAAGAGCGAGATGTTGGAGAAGCGAACCGGCCCACGCGTGATCATTTTAGATACGCGAGGAGAGTTGGCCCTCGCGTACCGCGAAGCCGTTGTGGCATTTGTTGGTGGGACGCTCGTTCCGGTGGGCGGACATAATTTGCTGGAGCCGGCAGTGTGGGGCACCCCAGTGATCTTTGGACCCTATACGGACCATTGTGCTGACGTGGCCACGTTGTTACAGGAGGCTGGTGGAGGGTACCGCGTGGTGGGCGGTGAAGAGTTGGTCACTGTGTTGGGAGAGTGGCTGGCGCAACCGGAAACTCGAGCTCGAATAGGGCAGGCTGCGAAACGCATGGTGTTGGACAACCAAGGTGCGCTTGCTCTGAGTGTGGAGTTCATAGAATCCTGCCTCTATGCAACTCCAACCTACTCCGATCAGTATGCGGCGGCAGGGGCAAGACCCCTCATGGCCAAACGCTAATATGGCATTTTTGCAACCTGGACAGCCGGTCCGCCATGGACTGCAGTGGGTTGCGGGGTTATACGGGATCGTCACTCGATGGCGACTGTGGTGCTACCGTCAGGGGTGGTTTTCAATGACTCGCTTACCCTGTCGGGTCGTGAGTGTGGGCAATCTTACAGTCGGGGGAACGGGGAAAACTCCCATCGTCATTCTTCTTGCGCAGTGGTTGTTGGCCAAAGGGCAGCGAGTGGCGATCTTGAGCCGAGGGTACAAACGGACGAGCACGGAACCGTATCTTCTCGTGTCCAGCGGATCGGGACTCCTGGTCGGCCCATCGGAAGCAGGAGATGAGCCGTTCCTTATCGCACAGCGGTGTCCTCACGCCATCGTCGCGGTGGGTGCTGATCGGGTTGCCCTAGGTCGATGGGTGTTGCAACAATATCCCGTTGATTGCATCGTTCTTGACGATGGCTTTCAACATCGGGCGCTTCATCGCGATGTTGATCTGGTGTTGCTGGATGCGACTGATGGAGCCGGACTGGATGCGCTGCTTCCGGCGGGGAGGTTACGGGAGCCGCTGACAGGCGTGGGTCGCGCGAGCGCGATCATCATTACTCGAGCCGAGGTTCGTCAGGATGTCGACGCCATTCGAAGCCGATTGCGAGAGGTTGCTGGTTCACCTCCGGCTATTGTGGAGGTTGTCTTTAGACCCGCCTCGCTCCTCGCGATTCTCTCAAAGGAACAATTGCCGGCAGGGTGGGGTCTGAGGAAAAAAGTATGGTTGGTGAGTGGGATTGGCAATAGCCAATCATTTCGTCGATCAGCGGAGTCTATCGGGGTCGAAATTATGGGCGAATCCGCGTTTGAAGACCATCATCGCTATACGCACCATGAGATCGAGCAGATTCGGAGTACCATGCAGGTCACCGGGAGCGAGTTCGTTCTGACGACGGAAAAAGACGGGGGGAAACTCATTCCATTTCTGACGCCCAACGATCCCTGGTGGATGCTTCAGCTTGGAACGGAAGTGGTGTGTGGAGAAGAGCAGCTGCGCAAGCTGATCAATGTGCCGTCATCAGGGGGGAATCACCAATCGGAGGCCCATGCATAAGGCTCTCCCACGAAAAATCCTTGTGCGGGCGCCGAATTGGATCGGCGATGCGGTGATGTGTGAGCCGGCACTTCGTGGGCTTCGGTCTCTGTTTCCTGCGGCAGAGTTGACGCTGCTTGCCAGACCCACCATCGCGGAATTGTTCACCGCGTACTCAGGCCTGGATCGGGTGCTTATCTATGATGACAAGGTCACGCACGCCGGGATTGCAGGAAAATGGTCGCTCGCAGGATCGTTGCGGCGGCATAGCTTCGAATTGGCCGTCCTCTTTCAGAACGCCTTCGAGGCCGCATTTGTCGCATGGCTTGCCGGTATTCCACGTCGATATGGCTATGCCACCGATGGGAGAGTCCTTTTTCTCACTGAGCCGGTTGCGGTTCCTCGTCGTGACATGCCGGTGCATCAAGTCGAGTACTATTGGAACATGTTGAAACCGCTCGGGTTGTCTGGAGAACCTCCTCTACCGACACTCCAGGTTTCACCCGATGAAGACCGCATGGCCGATGCGAAATTCGCAGGGGCCGGTATTGACTCGTCTGACCTCATTATCGGCGTCAATCCCGGCTCGACATACGGTGGGGCCAAGCGGTGGTTGCCCGAGCGATTTGCTGACGTCGCGCGGCAACTGGCTGAACGTTTGGAGAAGGAGGAGCGCGCGCATGTGGCTGTGGCTCTTCTTGGAGCAAAGGGGGAAGAGTCCCTCGGGAAGGACATTGCATCTCGGGTCGACTGTCGATCAATTGTCCTATCCGGAGCGACGAGCATTCGTGAACTGATGGCAGTGGTCAAGCGTTGTCGGTTGCTCATTACGAACGATACTGGTCCGATGCATATTGCTGCCGCCTTCGGCGTTCCAATTGTTGCGGTCTTTGGCCCAACAGACTCGCGCACCACGGCTCCCTATCGGCAAGAACGATCGGTGGTACGAGAGGCTGTCGACTGTGCACCCTGTCTTCTCCGAGAATGCCCGATCGACCACCGGTGTATGACTCGGGTTTCAGTCGATCGAGTGTATGGGACGGCGCTGAAACAGCTTGCCGGTCTGTCTGGTCGAAGAAGTCGATCTGGTCTATCTGGTGAGGATCGGCTTGGCCAGACAGACCGGACAGACAAGAGAGACCAGATCGACATTCTCTCCGGCTACACCATCTTTCTTGATCGCGATGGGACCCTGAATGCAGATCCCGGTTATATCAAATCTCCTGATCAGCTGGAGTTATTTCCGGGGGTTCCAGAGGCTCTCGCAAGGTTAAAGCAGGCTGGTGCCCGATTAATCCTCGTGACGAATCAATCCGGAGTCGCTCGGGGATTGCTGTCGCACGACGACCTTGCGGCGGTTCACGCGAAACTGAACCGTATCCTTGATGGCGCAGGCGCATCGCTGGACGCCATCTATTTCTGTCCTCATCATCCCAACGATGGTTGTGAGTGCAGAAAGCCGAACCCAGGGATGATAGACCAAGCAGTGCGCGAACGACGCGTGGATCTTGAACGAGCCTATCTAATCGGCGATCATGTCCGAGATATCGAACTCGCGAAACGGATTGGAGCACGGAGTGTTTTGGTGACGACCGGCGTGGTACGCCCGCAAGAGAGTGAAGGGCTGAAGGAAACGGCGCTGACTCCAGATTGGATCGCACCCTCGATGACTGCGGCAGCGGACTGGCTCTTGTGCGATGCAGGTCGGTCGCCGGTCCAGACAAGCGACGGGCGGGTAATGCATCGATGAGTATGTGAGTGGGGTTAAGGGGCTGATCATGGCTGTAAGGTGTTGAGGGGGTGGATCATGAGCGGCGGCCGCTCTGTAGAAGGCCAAGTGAATACGCGAGCGGCTGGTATTTCTTAGGTGCGAGGAAACGGGTGATGAGCCAACAGGTCAGTACGAGTTCGATCCCATGTAACCTCTGCGGTGGGAAAGAGGTTGCGATTCTGTCGAACAGAAGTCGAAGCGGGAAGCCGTTGCAGACTGTCATTTGCCGTGCATGTGGACTCGTATGGTCGGATCCTCGGCCACATGAAGCCAGGCAGTTTTATGAGGAGGAATATCGCCTTTCCTATAAACAGGCCTACAGTCCAAAGCCGAAACATGTGTTGCGCGCCGGAAAGGTCGCATTGTCACGATTCGAAAAGATCGCGCAACTGCTGTCGTATCGCAAGACTGCGCTTGATGTCGGGACCGGCGGAGGGGAGTTCGCGTATCTGCTTCAGACGTTGGGACATTCCGTTAGTGGGGTTGAGCCGAATAGGGGCTATGCCGATCATTCGATACGAGACTATGGTCTGAACGTTCAGGTTGGATTCGTGCAAGACGCGGTATTCTCACCCGAATCATTCGATGTGGTGACGATTTGGCATGTGCTTGAACACACCGAAGATCCAGGCGGAGTCTTGGGATTGTTGCGGTCATGGTTGAAAGTCGATGGGATGCTTGTCGTGGAGGTTCCTAATGTTGAATCGACCTGCCAGGCCCCGAAGAACACATTTCATGAGGCGCATCTCTACAATTTTAACGTCGTGTCATTGCGCAGGTTGGCGAAAAAGCACGGGATGCATGAAGCCTGGCATTTGATCTCGCGTGACGGAGGCAACATCACGATGTTCCTTACGCCCAGTCAGCCTTCACTCGAAGGACCATGCGAAACGGTGATTCTAGGGAACTATGAGTGGGTGTCTAGGATTGTGCGCGGGCATAGCAACTTTCGCCGCCACCTGACGCCACTGCCCTATCTGAGGGCGTGGCAACGTCTCCACCGGTCATTGACGGAACGGCACGAAACAGCAGGTATAACAAGTGGTAAGGCGCTCCTTGACCAGCTCTATGCCCCTCAGCTGAGGAGTTGTTCTGTGAGTCAGACCTGAGCCGATTTAAATAGTGGAGGGATGTACAGGTGGGTGCTTTGGGTGTTGAACTGCTCTTCAATGGATGGGTTCGGTGGAAGGTCTTCCGGTGTCATCTGTAACTCCGATCGATGATGGTTCTTCTTCAGTGCGAAGCCACAAGCGTATTCTTTTGATCAAACCCAGTTCTCTTGGAGATATCGTTCATACGCTTCCGGTTGTGTCGGCTATCAAAGCAGAATGGCCGGGATCGCATATGACCTGGCTGGTCAAGCGTCAATGGGCTGAGGTTGTTGAGCGGATTGAGGGCATCGATTGCGTGTGGGTGGTTGATCCGACGGTGAGGAGTTGGATTACACAAGGTTTGGCACTGCGAGCGGAACGATTTGATCTTGCTATAGACCTACAAGGACTGCTTCGCAGCGGCATTCTCGCTCGTTTGAGTGGGGCGCCGATGCGAATCGGATTTGCCAACGGGCGCGAAGGGAGTCCATGGTTCTATACGCACCGGGTGTCGGTTCCCAATTCAGACATCCATGCGGTGGACCGATATCTTCTGCTTGCGGCGGCGCTGGGCATCTCTCTCCCTAGAAAACCACGGTTTGTGTTCAGGATGCTGGATGAAGATCTGACGGCTGTTCGAGAGTTGTTTCAACACCATGGCTGCTCCATCGATAAACCTTGGGTTGCCATGAATGTTGGGGCACGGTGGTTGACAAAACGCTGGCCACTCACGTCTTTTGCTGCAGTTGCAGATCAGCTGTACGAGTCACATCGTGCTCCAGTCGTCATCATAGGCAGCGCAGATGACCGGCTTTATGCGAATAAGCTCCAACCTCTGCTGAAGCGTCCCTGGATTAATTTGAGCGGAGAAGTCCCATTGAGATACTTGCCGGCGCTCCTATCAAAAGCGACTGTCATGATCACCAATGATTCCGGACCAATGCACATCGCCGCAGCATGTGGGATTCCGGTGGTCGCGATGTTTGGGCCGACCAGCGCAACTCGGACTGGTCCGTATGGGACGGGGCATCATGTCCTAACTGGGCAGGTTTCCTGTAGCCCATGTTTCAGTCGAGTCTGCCGGCATGATCCTGAGATGGAATGTCTTACGCGCATTACTCCAGCTCATGTGATGGATGTAGTGCGGCCGCTGTTGGCGGCACATGTATCATGCCAATGAACGTTCTGCTCGTTCGCCCCGATGGCATAGGCGATGTTCTGTTGTCTCTTCCCGTTGCGACACAGCTCAGAAACCTTTTGCCGGGTGTCACGATAGGGTTCCTCTCAAGCCCTACGGTAGCGCCTCTGCTTGAGCCTCATCCCGATGTGGACTACATCCGCACGATTCGCTTCACCGATCCGTTAAGCGAATTACGTCGTGCTTTTTCGCAGGGAGTGGAGGCGGCGATCTTTCTGAAACCATTCCGTCGTTTGATGTGGGCGGCCTGGCTGGCTCGAGTTCCTATTCGCGTGGCCACAGGGTATCGATGGTATAGCTTCTTGGCTAATCGGCGTGTATATGAACACCGCAGTGATTTTTCCAAACATGAATCTGAGTACAACGCGGAGATGATCCGAGCACTCGGATTGAGTCCTGAAAGAGTCACGCGTCCCATACTATTTGTAACGGATGAGGAGCGAAGCGCCGCAGAGTTACATTGGGTACACTTGCCGAGCCCCCGAGTCGTGATACATCCGGGGGGCCTTTCCGCGCGCCGCTGGCGGCCGGAGCGCTATCGGGATTTAGCCATTGAATTGGCACGAACCGGCTACGGTGTGGTGTTGACTGGCAGCCAAATGGAACAGAGCCAATTCGATCAGGAGGTGTTATCTCCGATGTCACTCCCAGCGGGGATTCGTAACCAGATGGGCAAACTTTCACTTCGTGAACTTATGGCCGTTATTGCCACCGCTCAGGTGGTGGTGTCTGGCGCCACAGGGCCGGCGCATATCGCAGCAGCGCTCAATGTCCCCACTGTCAGCCTCTTTGATCCTCGACGAAATAATTTACCAGTAAGATGGAAACCCCTCGGCCGGGGAATCTTACTGCGACCAGATGTTCCGACCTGTGAAAAATGCATTGGGAAGGTGTGCCCTTATTGGGATTGTCTTGATCGGTTTACCATCGATAAGGTGGCAGCAGCTGTCGGTCAGGCAATAGAAGCGTCCTCGGCGCTCACCATTCTTCACATTTAAGAAGGATAGCTAACAAAACTATATTCAGGATGTATCGGTTTTCGAGCTTGACTCCGTTTCCTTTCTGTGTTCATATTCTGAACGAAAGAGAGATTGGTTGTAACTATATGAATCTTCAAGGCCAACGCGACCTTCTTTTACTCACCGAGGTCGAGCGAGATGGGGCCGTCACCCAACGATCTCTCGCGACAAAACTCGGAGTTGCGTTAGGTCTGACCAATCTCTATCTCAAGCGACTTGCCCGAAAAGGATACATTAAAATCACCACCATCCCTTCACAGCGGGTTCGATATTTACTGACGCCGCAAGGGTTTGCCGAAAAATCACGGCTCACGTATCTCTACATGCAGTACTCCCTATCTCACTACCGAGACATGCGGGCGCGGCTTAGGGAAACGCTTTCTCTGGCGACACAAACCGGGATGAAACGAGTGGTGATTTATGGAACTGGCGAGATAGCGGAGATGGCGTATCTCTCCCTTCGCGAAATGCACTTGACGTTAGTCGGGTTTGTCGATGATGGTCAGCAGGAGTCGTTTTTATCCTATCCTGTGTGGCAGCCAGGGGTCTTAGCCAGCTGGGAGTTTGATGCGGTGCTGTTGGCGGATATTGAACAGACCATGCGGCATCGAGAAGTGCTGGGGCGCCAGCACGTTCCTGATGCGAAAGTGCTCGTGCTAGGTCCGTCGGTCTAAGTGCGCGAAAGATAGAGGTGCTTTTTGTTTCCTGTAAGTGAGAGGGCGAAGCTGTGTCCGGAGACAGGGGC
>Ga0224501_10005000_pt1 | contig 10454 bp, 6 predicted proteins | sample SF_Oct11_sed_USG_4_FD_169105 | JGI IMG/M metagenome (GOLD analysis project Ga0224501, IMG submission 169105) | Sediment microbial communities from San Francisco Bay, California, United States - SF_Oct11_sed_USGS_8_1 | ecosystem: Environmental > Aquatic > Marine > Sediment | place: USA...
GACTGACTGTCGAGTGTCGTGTCGATGACGGGCGAGTATCTTCAATCTTGTGCAATTGGTGTAGGTGTAACTGTAAGTCACCCTCACTCGCTACTCAGTGTCTGTACTCAGTCAGTCAGTGAGTCAGTGTCTCACTGTCTGTGCTCAGAGTCAGTGTGACTGTGAGTGTCTGTACTCAGTCCAGTGTCTATACTCAGTCAGTCAGTGTCTGCACTCAGTGTCACTTACTCACTCACTCACTCACTCAGCGAGTCACTTACTCACTATTAATCAGTGTCAGTTACTCACTAACTAAGTTACTGACGTGACACTGACAGTCGGTGAATGACTCTTTGGCATTCGGCAATGAGTGACTGTGAGACTCAACTGAACCACTGACCGAGAATGAGTGAGAGTGGGTCACTGAATGGTTCACCCTCTGGCTCACCGACTGCACTTGATCAGACTAAAGACTAGAAGAGTAAGGCCACATTCCCTGATTCACTCATCACTGACTGTGTAGCTACTAAGAGCTGACTGTGAGTTATATAACTATAAGTATAAGCATGAGTGATCTGTAGATTGATGAGTAATACTCACAGTCACCGTAGTTGGGCCAATAGAATAGGTGATCAGTACCTGAGTCTTCAGTTGATGTATTGGCTGAGTTACTTACTCCCTTAGCTTAGTAGTGCAGTGAAGTCCTCTGAGCATGTAGTACCAAACGACTTGTCAGTGAAAAGTGATCTAGTGGATCCAGTGTGTATACACCCTGTTTGTCGGTTTGTCAATGCACTGCATTTACTCCCTACACCTATTTTGTTTAGAACAAGAGCCCTCGAGATACTAGTGCATCGGGTGTAGCAGGAAAGATCGTCTCCGCTGCAAATAGTAAGTGGTTTGTTATACTGTCTCATTGTTATAGTGCACCTGTGTATATGTGTCGCAAGGAGACATTGGCTTATATATTTAATCACTTTGCAGGGTCGATCTGGACATTTTTGAGAACCATTGGAGTGCCCCAAAAGTGAGTATTCAAGCTACACTTAGAATAGAATATTCTTGGAATATCTTTTTCTCACTTCGTGCATTATGTATTTCTCCCTTTTAATAATCCTCAAAGTGAAGCCGAGTATTTTTATTTGATCCAGTCATTAGCTTGTGGTAATCTCAGATAATCCCAGATATTTCCACAGCTTGACAACTTGAAGTGTTAGTGTACTGAAAAAACATGGTCTCATTACTCGGAAGATCTTGCTCAAAACCTGCTGCCTCAAATGCCTGATAAGGTATGACACAATACGATGGTGGGCGGAGCTTAGCGATTCCCGTCAGATTTGTCCCTATCTAAACACGGATCCGGTAGTCAAGTTGCGGACTCACTATATAGATTTATATGATCTAAACAGAAAATGAAGTTTTTGCTGGTTTAGCAATTTGTTCGAAAATTCATTCAATATACAATGCATTCATGATATAAGACATCTTTTGTGAATTTTTGATGAGAATACAAAATATCAAAAAATAAGTTGGAGTCAGCGTGGCCGCCGATTAATCTCTGGTATAACGATCGGTCACCATTAGCAAGGGCTATTCCATACAAACTGTCATTGGTATATATGAGCAATAAACTTAGTAACAACTAACTACAGGAATCTCATTGCCCTAGCCATCAGGCATCATGAATGCCTGCCAGCAAGTGTACAAAAAACATCGCTAGTTTGCTAAGTCAACAAATTTTCAACCGGAGAGTACAAAGAGTTTGAATCGTGCCCGCCGTGTTTTTACGGACTGCCTAAGGTGAATCCAACGCAAGCTCTTATACACTTGAATACAACATATTCTAAACCTTTCTGTATACCGCATCTATTCAGGGTGTCTAGTCCGTGCAATCTTCCTGCCAACCTGGTGAAGTTAGCCGGCCTCCAACAAAGCTGGTCAATCTGCCTGAGTCCAGAGGCGGAATACCTGGCTGTTTTACAAGACAACTGCGTGCTAATTCATAGCTCAAAAGATGGGTAAGTCCAATACTTCATTTTGTTATATCTTATACAACTGTTTATAATAGCGTCAGTCCATCATGGGAGGTGATGAAGTTTTTAGTGCTGCTACGAGGCCTTGACAGTATTGACGCAGTGGAAGTTGACTATACCCAGGGTTGACTCTACTCTACCAGGGTACCTCCTGATTGCGACTTCCATTATTTAAACCATAAACCTGCTAAAACTGTGTACCAATGATAAGCTCAGACAACAATGGAGAGCGAATCCATAATTGGACAGTTGATCATGGCTCTACCAGTTGAGCTGCCTTGATCCTACTCTTACTACAGAGAGTCTGCGTTTATCTCTCAGTCTGTGTCATTGGCCTGATATTTTCTTCTTCAGGTTTAGCTCTGCGCTAGGTAAATGGAAATTAAAGTCTGAAGACCCGTACCCACAGTGGAGGCGACTGGCGTGGAGCCGGGATGGTACGGTTCTGGCTGTATCATCCAGCTCCGGCTCAATCTCCCTCATAGATATCATGGGAGGAGAGTTCTTCACAATCGAGACACCGGTAAGTGTATGCTTTCTTAGCTTGTATATGACATTTTCTGTTATGATAAAGCTACCAGGTTAGATACTTTTACCAGTTATGGCTTAGCAAGGAGCATCACAAGCGGGTCGTTATAACACTCCACCTCATAGTGAAGCTGGTTTTTGTCTTGAGCTAGGGTTAAACACTCGCAGCGGGATTCGAGCTCAGTTCTCGCGGTTGCGAGCGTAGCGCTCTGCCACTGGGCTATCCCGCTATCAATATCCGGTGATTTTATGACACAAAATCTTATAAAAAACTTGTGTAGCTGGATTAAGAGTCTGTTTGCATCTCAATTGTTTTTGTTTTTGTAGCCAGAGAATGCGGGCATAACTAATGACCTGAGCTCGGCTGTGGCAGCCATAATCTTCTTGTCTCCATCTAAAGATCAACTGGAGCAGTGGGATGAACGGATGATTGTCATCAACCACCAGGGGGCTCTGACTAGCTACCTCATTAGGTAGAGGCTATTTTCTGTGCCTTTTTAGTATTGCGTTACAGTTATCGGAGGCACGCTAAAATATGGCCATTTCAGAGAACGTCTCTCTGTTTTAGTAGACTGAACTGATAGTCTTAGGACTATTCACTCAGTCTTGTAGCTTACTGCTCCACACTGAGCCAGCGGGTACCCTGGTAAAGTTGAGTTGGTCCTGGGCATAGGAAATTTATCTATGTCAATGCTGACCAGCCTTGTACGTTCACTGGCTGCACCGATTTCCCCCGTGGCCGATGGATGCCATCTCTGTTTTAGTACTAGTGATTGTGCTTATGAGCGAGAGCACAGCTTTCTGTTCAGTGCGCTGTACCCTCGGGGTGTCAGCTCAGTGGCATACAGCGAGCAGCACTCATTGCTGCTAGTAACTGGGCAGCCTGGAGAAGAAGAGCCTATATGGAGCAGCGCTGCCGGTCAACACGGCATCACAGCATGGCGAATCCTCTCTGGAGCGCCTCACTATAAAATAATTACTGACTATGAGCAGGACACAATGGTAAGATAGCGCCCTCTGTTTCACAGAACAGACCTGGCCATTGTATGCGTGTATAGACATGTGTAGACTGTGTATGTATTGCAGATGGCTGGCAGGACTGGCATTATAAGGCGAATGAAATCAGTGTTACGCAGCACACTGTATGCTGACAATGAGAAGGTAAATTTGTGAGAAATTTCCATAGAAATTCTCTGGTTTGTCATAGCTAACTGTGTTTCATAGCTTAGCTTAATTGGTTTCCCTACCCAGTGAATAAAATCCCGACTGACGGACCAAATGGAACCGATTCCTGTTCCGTACCGGTGTATGTAGGTTCTATGGTTTTATCATATGTTTAGGTGAGTTTAATTCAAACAAAAAGGTTCCCACAACATAAAGCCTGGTGATTTTTATACGTGTGATTTCTCTAGCTGGAGCTTAGTCATTACAGACTGAACATTCTGTTGAACTCCCCTATCGGAAGCCAGCATAGTGTCAGATTAAGTTAAGTGAGCCTTGGTGTTGTTGAACGTACTACCACTTCCTCTTCTTGTTCTTCAGGAATTAATCAGTAAATGTTGCATTTCACCAGACTGCAAACACCTGCTGACTCTCTCCACCAGTAGTACATTGTGTTTGTACCAGCTGCCATCATTGAAGCTGGCACGCAGCTGGGCGCTGGATCTGCAGCCGTGTAGTGACGCGCTCAGTCCCGCTCTCATGGAGAGCCCTCGCAAGTCACGATACCTGCGAGATACGCCTCACTATCAGAGTTTGGTGGACGCGCAGTGGTGGGATGATAATGCAGTGATCCTGGCACGATACTCAGGAGCTGTCGTTGTTGCTGATATAGACGGACTGAGTAATTTGCTCGGAGACCAGCCTGAGTGGTTCGAGCCTTGCCCGCGTCTTCAGCCTGCTCATAACCAGTCGTTCCTGTCTCTGGAGTGCGAGGTAAAAACGCTGTCGAGGAAACGATCGGTGAGCGAGAGCGCTGACACCGACAGTGATGATGAAGCTGACGGGCGAGGGTTTGTGCATCAAACCACCCGAGTTCTGCGCGACGCGCTGTTCTATATTACGGATATGGACCGCTTCGAACCGCCAAAGAAAAAAACCAGGTGAGTCTACCGACAGGTCAATGGCGTTCAATGAGTGTCAGATTAACCTGCTCATGGGTCTGATTATGTATATTGATACTGACATTAGTTTGAGCGTAGACGCGTTGTATGATGTTGACAGCCAGAGCGAGGGACTCCTTAACGTTAGCTGAATGGGAACCCGCAGCTTTGGTGGTTAGCAGGTACATACCTCCGCGCCTGCTTATGACATTGAACTATTATAGGTTGGTGAAAAGAGCTTATCGACTTGTCTCACTCAAATCTACTACGCCCGAAGAGTTGTTCGCCAGAAAGGTAGGGTACTCTAGGAACACCTGTTTTGCCTTTCAATTTACCATAAACATAAGTTCTATGCGAATATCATTTTTAGTTTATGGTGTAGTAATCAAAGCGTGGAATGGCACAATGTTTTCTGTCTGTTTTTAGATAGATGAAGAGGAATATGGAGAAGCGCTGGCCCTGGCCAAAGCTTATCATCTCGACTCCGACCTTGTGTATCAAAGACAGTGGAGGAAGAGTCCGGTCTCCATGGCCACTATACATGACTACCTGGTCAGTCCAACCTCATTCATCCTGCCACCAAACTAAGTGATAAGATTGTGTGATTGGTTCAGAGTTATCTTATACGTGGGCTGCCATAACATTTTTTTCTTCTTTTTGTTGTTGTTTGACATGGTACAAGGTATTCCTATTCAACGGACATCTTACCCCTGGGTTTTTTTTCTGGAATAGTGGTAGCTAGGAAATATATTCACAGTGGGAGCCTGGCATGAACAGGACTTAATTTCAAGTCAATAACTTATCCCGGTATCAACCGTCACCTTTTATTTTGTGACACTGCAGAGTAAGATAAAGAAGAGATCGTGGGTGCTGCACGAATGCTTGGAGAGAGTTCCCAGTAATGTCGATGCTATGAAGGAGCTGCTGGAATATGGACTGAAAGGGACAGACCTGGAAGCGCTTATTAAAATAGGAAGTGGCCGAGATAAGGGAAGGTAAGCTGCCACTACATAAACAACAGCAGCAATGATAATAATGACAGCATGAACTTAGTAGACTATGTTATGCTGTGGCTGATGTAGTCTTAACATTAGTCCGATGTCAACTCAAGATGGAGACGGTGGTTGTCTGGAGTTGTCTGTTCCTACAAAATTCAAACCAATAAAGGTGACATAATAACCCAATGTTGAGTGCCTGCAGACTCACCTGATGAAATATGGGTCCGAACGATGAGCCATGTATAGACGTGAATGGTGATCAGTCAGTAGATACCTCCATTTAATCAGAAACATTTTCCTATCTGACTTTATGAAGGAAATCATGTACTCTTTTACCTATCGGTTATATATGGATATGCTTTATTGCTTTATTTAGGCCACAATGGGTGCGTGAAAGTGTGCTCACATAAAGGAAATAAAAGTGCCTTTTGGCTTAGGAATGCAGTATGAAAGGAGGATTATATAAAATAGATTAAAAGACGTTGACTATGAAATTACTATAAACGCATAGAGATAAAAAAGGATGACTTACGAACTCTAATTCTATACTTTATACTATATTTTTGTCTAATTTTTGCAACTCTTAGCAGTTATAGTGAGATATCTCAATGGCGAGAGCACTTGGCTCAAGATCAGGAAATCCTAGGTTCAAGTCCTAAGGGCCCAATGTGAGAATGAGCTCCGCATATGATTCTTAGCTGCTGTTGCTCCAACAAGCCCCAAGGTTAGGAGGTCCTTTAAAGGGGTTATGACATGGGAAAAGTGACTTCACTTGTTTGTAGATTCTGGAGCCTACCATGAACAAATGGGCCCAATACCCAGTTCAAATGGAAGGTTAGATATAGCCTTATCCAATGCGCATACTTAGAGCCCTCAACGACGTACTTTTCAGTTCGTCGACGCACCAGAATTGGCCTCGAGATATGAAATTAACACAGAGCTGTTGGTGTTTGCATTGATTTCTCAGCTTTCGCGCCGATGTTTGACAAATGTGTTTGCATATATGTACACTGGACTTGTAGTTACACAAGTCTGAATAGAGAAACGGTGTAACAAAAATATAGAAATAGGGTTTCTGAACGCAGTTTTTCACCTCTGTCAACGAGCGTTAGTACCATTATTGCACAATTATAGAGGCCCGAATGCAACGTTCTCTATTTAGGGCTAGGGAAAACCGGCAAAGCACTTCTTATAACTTAAGTTTTCTCCAATCTTACGTTCAAATTTAAGTTCTACTCGATGTTATAAAGGGGTGAAGATCACTAGGTTATTAAGTTTTAGTAATTAGACCCCATTTTTTTCTATTTGGGCCGTAGTTATTCGAGTGCCCGATATTCAGTTTGTGGAAAAGGAGCACTCGCTATCGCTGTGATGAATGTGGAGTTGCCTCCCTTTAGGAATGGGGAACACAACTCCAAAAGCACATCGGCAATCGACCATGTCATAACCCCTTTAAGTATGATGGTCAAGTGCCTAAGTAGATTATTAAACAAACGGTTGAGTTGTGTTATGCAGGTTTATCTTGAGTAAGGAGGTTCACCTGGATGAATCTTTTGATGAGTTTGACTCTGATCCTGTGGAGGCGCTTGCGGAAGCGCAAAAAGAACACCGGAGAAACCTTCTCTCACAGATAGACTTTACCAGGTACATGCAAATCCATCACTGCATGACCTACAATATACTCCTCATTATTATCTTCTGTGCTGGGTGCAGAAATTCGCTCCATGGTTCATAGGCTTTGCCGAAGCAAAAAATACACAAAGATTATACCAAGATAATGATCTCCCATTCAAACTGATGGAAATAGGTGAGGTGAGGAGCCTGGTGTGCCTGTTGCTATACTCGTTCGCCCAAGAACTAGTACTGTTGGATGCCACTCAGCCAATCAGCGACTGGATAGACTAATCAGGTCATACTTTGCAGCCCCAGACTCAACGATACTGTACTTCTGCCATACTCACGCTCAACCGTCGTTTCACGTCAGTTGCAGAAGACTGCGTTACTTTGCAAAAAGCGAGCTTATAATTCTTTCAAGTCAACAAAAGCAGCTGTAACTCCATCCCGTTCTGTTTATTTCTTGGCACGTTAAATTGTCGAGTGTCTGTGCTGACTCCTCTAGTTAGAGCCGAGCTAGTTTGCCCAACGGAGGAAGGAATGCAGCGGTGCGGGTCAAGTTCTTTATCTTGGTATAATCTTTGGAATATAGTTATAGTAGGATGCCCAACCCATCACCACTTTCAGGGTTTCGCAGCCACGACTCCTCGTATACCAGCTACAGGCTCTATAACCACTGCCCCATGGATGCTCCTTCCGTTATTCCTACTGTCATTCAAGCGACCATGGCTATAGGCATAGAGTATCTACACTGTGTTTCATGGACCACTTTATTGAGGTAGTTCAATAGTCCAATTGTGGTATTGACTCTGTGTTTCAGCTTAACTCTAGAACAGAAAGAACTATGTAGGACTCGACTGCGATTTCTAAGTTATCTGGACAAACTCCACACATATGAGGTGAGACAAGCATTGGGATACTGACCGGTTAACTGGTTTGTTTGGTTGTACTGTTTCGCTATAAAGTGGGCCGCTCATTGGTTTAAAAGAGTCACGATTATAAAACAGACTAGCTGTTGATTTACGCAACGGGTATGTAGATAGCCAGTTGATTGATAGAATCATCGCTGAGATCATCATTGAGATAATAATTACAGGAGATACTAGGAGGCGGCCATCATGCTGAGGAGCATTTCGACCCCGCGTTCTTCGAGTCGTTCAGGAAACAGAATCCTATTGAGTCTGTCATCAACTACGCTCGGGTAAGTCTGCAGTTAAACACACGTCTGTCTTTTATGTGTGGCAGTTAAAATAAGAAGGTCCATCAACATGGAATATTAAAGTCTTTTTCTATCATGTCTTCTATTAAATGTCAGTAGTGCAGACATCAGACTACTAGTGGCCTGCTCTGCGTTTCTCAGGGTATGCCATTGGGAGACCTTCTGTGTACTCCATTGAGTAAGTAGCCCTATAGATGGGGGCTCTTTATTTAACATGGCGATCTGAATCCAGAGGCAACGAAGGACTAAGTCGTACTCAAACTAGGAGTGGAGCCAGGGCGTAGTAGTGTTTGCCCCAGAGTTCCTGTGGATAATCCTCCTGTCGACTTTTGAGTCCAGATTACCACCCACGATCATACAAAACATAGAAAGTGTGCTTACAGGCAGGAGACTGGAAGGCCGTGGATATGATGTTTATCTGTTTGGGTGACCAGATTCTTTCACACAGGTAATCTTATTTATGAGTATCCTTGTATATGCAAATATATGGCCGGGCTAGTCAGACCTGCATCAATGAGCTTTTAAAAATCCTCTTTTATGGTACTAGAACATTAGTCTGTAGTCTTTTCGCTGGCAAGCCCTGGTGTACTTGTGGTGTTGGTTGTGTTGGACGACAATTTAAGTATTTCTTGACTGAGTGTAGATGACAGTCTTGAACTGCAGATTTATACCTATGTTTATAGTATGTTTCCCATGTTAAGTTCTTGTAGAGTTGTATTTGTGTTATAGATTGGCTGTACTGAGTAACCTGCCTGAGACCCTCTCCCCTGAGGAGTATAAGGAGCTGCTGCCAATACTGACCGGAGGCAATGTAGTGGATTACCACCAGGAGTCATTCCGAGAGCCCGATTGGGTGGAACACTGCGACCGACGGTATTGATTGTCGCACTCGTAGATAATAATACCCGAAAAACCCAGGATACCGGCAAACTTTTGCATGGGATAAAACAAAACAAATACAAGCAAACTTCCTGATGGTGCGGCGCATAGATGCTCAGGGTGTTCTACGCTAAGCCATAGCTGGTGAATTAACTCAGCAGCTTCTCTATGACTGTGAAGAGTCATTTGTAAAATTCAGTTTGACTTTTGTAAAAAAAAGGCAGTGACCAATCTTGAAAAAAGATTGCATCATCTGCACAAATCTATAGGCCCCCGCCATAAAGTAAAGCTATGGTAAAAGGGGCCTATAGAGCTATCAGACCTGGCAACTCTCTGTTACTTTACAGGGCTGAGTATGAGATATTAGGTTCATCCTTCGCAGAGTTGCTTTATACTCAGAGCCCCGGTTTGGCCTCCATGAAGGACCAGCCTCTCAGTGCTTCTCTGCTAACTGATTGGTACAGTATGAGGGCGTGTGAGATAGAGGAGCGATCGTCACTGGTTGACCACGCTCTCCAGCTTATAGAGATCGGCATGAAGTATGGCGTACAGGTCAGTTACTATGGAACCAGAGCCCTGACTCAGGGTCAAAGTCCTAGCTCCTACTGAGCACTTACTGTGAGAATGAGTTCCTCACATAATTCCTAGCTCCTACTGAATACCCACTGTGAGAATGAGTTCCTCACATAATTCCTAGCTCCTACTGAGCACTTACTGTGAGAATGAGTTCCTCACATAATTCCTAGCTCCTACTGAGCACTTACTGTGAGAATGAGTTCCTCACATAATTCCTAGCTCCTACTGAATACCCACTGTGAGAATGAGTTCCTCACATAATTCCTAGCTACTACTGAGTACTTACTGTGAGAATGAGTTCCTCACATAATTCCTAGCTACTACTGAGCACTTACTGTGAGAATGAGTTCCTCACATTATTCCTAGGTCCTACTGAGCACTTACTGTGAGAATGAGTTCCTCACATAATTCCTAGCTCCTACTGAATACCCACTGTGAGAATGAGTTCCTCACATAATTCCTAGCTCCTACTGAGCACTTACTGTGAGAATGAGTTCCTCACATAATTCCTAGCTCCTACTGAGCA
>Ga0224501_10005001_pt1 | contig 10454 bp, 4 predicted proteins | sample SF_Oct11_sed_USG_4_FD_169105 | JGI IMG/M metagenome (GOLD analysis project Ga0224501, IMG submission 169105) | Sediment microbial communities from San Francisco Bay, California, United States - SF_Oct11_sed_USGS_8_1 | ecosystem: Environmental > Aquatic > Marine > Sediment | place: USA...
TCACCATAACAAACTCTACCTTATAATTTTTTTCATATTTTCATGATTGTATTTATTTATTGATACACCAATTCTGAACTGGATGTGCCTCAGACCTACCAGTTGATGTCGTTAGGATCAGGGGCAAAATCTACATCCCAGTTATTGGCCCCTGTCTCTCGACTGACGGTGGATGTACCCGGCTTTACTTTGCTGCAGACTATTCGATTGTAGTCATAGTACACCCTGACATAGAAATAATATGTAAATACATGTCCAACATGCGTGGCAGGCGCAAATTCCAAAGCATTGTTTTGTATTAAACTGATGACATTTTCTTTGTCTATAGCTCCAGATCCAAAACCATAAACAACATTCCGTCTTCACAACTCCGGTTTCACCAAAGACATATAAGCATCTCCAGAGGTTTTACAGACTTACTGAGTAATGAGAAAGGCCATACGCAATTTTCCTAAAATAAATTTAATTAAAATCCAGTCAAATTAGCTCATAAACAAGATAAAACATTGCCTTGCAAAAAAGTAAAAAGAAAGCTGATACAGAATACCTGTGTGCCATGTGTTCTGTTTGGAACACTATGAATGCGATACCAGTGCAGTCCTGGAAAGCATTAATCTTCTCATTCTCAATCTCTTCTTCCAGACGTTTCTCTTCAACTCCATAGTAATCAATAGCATCAACCTGATCAATCAATGTGAAGGTTTAAAGGTAGATTCCAATCAAAACAATGCTATAAAACTGAGGGAACAATAAAAAAGATGGTATGAAGGGTGGGGGGGGCAATCGAAATTAAGTATGAAGGTGGCGGACCAATCAAAGGAAGGTATGAAGGCGGGGTTGTGTGGGGGCCAACTTAAAAAGAACCGTTTTAAAAAAGGAACGCTATCAACTTATCTAGTCTGTAGCGAACTTTCTTCTGCCTCCAGGTATTTACAACTAATCAATTTGAGGGACTCTCGTTCATGGGACAGGATGATCTGGTCCCAAACCATGCACGAGGCTCAGTATACACTAGACCTGAGGTACACAGATCGCAAAATACCCAAACTATTCATTTCTCGATCGAAATCCTATACTAAAATTTAAGGGTGTTGTGACATTACCTTCGCTGAGGTTTGAGAGGATTTGTGAGCGTATTTACTTTTAAAACTTTTACTGCTTAATTATAAACTCTTACCTGACGACAGCCACAGGGTTGACAGCAGCAGCATATCCTACCAAAGTAGTATGGGACCATCATCGGCCTAGCACCTGTATACACACATATAAAATAAGGATGCTGATAAAAAGAAGTATGCTAATGATTTAAAGCAGAGCTGCCTAACCTGTGGCCCCAGCACTATCTAAAGTGCTATATAAAAATATCGCTAATCACTGTAAAACCCTGTTACATGTGTCAGTCCATTTATCCAAGGTGTAGATTTACGGTAAATAAGTAAGCGATCGATAGCTAGCCTTGACATTTTGATGAGCTTGATACTGTATAAACTAGCACGCCCACTTTCAGGCAGGGAATTCTGTGCGCGTGATCGAATTTACTTTTAAACGTAGCCGAGCTAAATGGTTTGTAAAAACGCACCTCTCAGGTGCACTTTCGACCAGTAGAACTGAGAATGTGTCTGCAACCCCGTTTCAGATGTCAAAACCCATCACGCAAATGCACCTAATGTCTGCGCATAAACACTTGAACATAGATTACTAAAGTGCACAGCAACGGATCCTGCCGGGACACGGTTCATACCCCATTTCTTAAAAGTGGCCCTCAATACTGAAGGTTCAAAGTTAGATTCCAATCAAAACAATGCTATAGAACTGGGGGACCAAAAAAAGATGGTATGAAGGGTGAGGGGGTGGGGCTCAATCGAAATAGAGTATGGAGGTGACCAATCAAAGGAAGCAGCCATAAATGTCACTGGGACGCCTTGGCCTAGAGTGATACTACAGACCTATTCATACATATTTTAAGAGAGCTATATACGGACATAAATAAGGACATCCAGACCAGTATGTCCTGGCCTGAAAACTATTCGAGGTCCGATCAGACTTGATCAGTTACAAGGTAGAATGAAGAGATACTTTAACTGTCTACCAAAACTCTGCAAATGGAAGTGGAAATCTTGGTAAAGATCCATTAGATTTTCAGTTATTGCCAGTTTTGCTTTAATGAACCTTATTCATGCCGATCTTCGTTAGCCGAATTGACTGGTGACAACCCTGCACTATAATTTTGACTGCAGAAATACAGTCTCCAGTCACCTGACCTGATTTGTTGCATAGAACTTCGGAGGCGACCTTGCCTTCGTGAGCCGTTCGTCTTTTTTCATCGAGAAGCGCGAGCCGACGTATGTTAAATGAGAACTGGACGTCTTCCACCACAGCATCTGGATAGGCTTCTCTAAATATGCAACAATGAGTTATACGTAGCAGTAAGTCAACCAAGTTCAGTGAAGAGAAAATTTCTTCCCAAAGGCCAAGAAAATCTTCTCATTTCAATAGACTCTATTTGGTTTTTTTTATTTGGTTTGATTTCATTTAGTCTGATTTGATTTAAACATTTTATTTTACATGGATGATTAAGGTTCATGGAAACCAGAGATTCCATTTAGCCAATCAAAGAAATGTGCAGGTGCCAGATGTCCAGTAGACAAACCAGGTTAAAAGTCCAGGACATGCATTCAAGTCAAGGGGCTTTCAAATAAAAATGCAAGAATTTGGTATATGTTCTGTGACAGGCGTGTTAGAATCATTGTTGATACATGTGTTGCAATATAGGGAGGAACAATGGGATTGGCATCAATTCCAAGTTTATGCTATTTGAAAACCAAACAGCTACTAGTATTACGCAATTTAGACTAAGATACACGGGAAGCTTGTATCATAAAGTGCATTAAAAAAGCACAACTCACTTGAAATGCTGAGTGATGGTGTTTTTGAAGCATTTATCTTTAGGAATATATGAGACTATCAACGTCCTAGCCATGTCCTCGTCGTTGTCAACCTGTCACAGAAATCCATATTCTCAGATACCAAGAGGTTTCGCTTGGCCATTTTTTCGCAATTTGTGGCAAACTCCAATAACGAGTTCTCCGAACATTTCTGCTGCTCATTTGCCTGCTGAGCTGTTGACAAATCAGGTGAGGTCTTTGCTACTCGATGCGTATTTACGATCTGCCAGCGTAGATGCAGGTGCATAACATACACGGACACGAACGCGCATACCTAAGGGTTTATACACCCACGAGGTGTCAGTCATGATAGCTCAGTGGGAGAGTAAAATATGTTTATCCTTTCCATGGCCCGGGTTCAATTCCCGGCTGTGGTGGGGAATTTTCTCTGGCTCATCGTACTCTGCCAACCCATTCATGCCGGCGTGGCAGGATATGGGTCAATGTCCCTGCAATGTCACCACACGACCTGTAGACGTCAAGGAGGAAGGTCTAAGTCTAACTACAGACAATGGCTGAAAAAATGGTGCCAAGACCCACCTGTAGTCTATCGGCGAATCGCCTCATGAAACCCAGAATCAAAATCATGTACACTAATGCCATCAGAGTGTGCACCCATAGACAAGGTGAATCAGAGTCAAGGTTGCTGATTGTAGAGTGTCCATACACCTGATCAGCACCTTCTAGAAATTAAAGACCCAATTCATTAAAGTATAAGATGCGCCTGCGCAATTAATTCTAGTTATTTTATATAAGCCCTTTGTTTGGTTTATACCCTCTTTACATTTGCTGGGCAGGTCATGGATTAGGCTCCCGATACTTTTTTCAGTCAGAGTTCAGAACCAAATTAACAATGGTTGTCCTTCCTGTCAGCATCATTGATATTATTAAGAAGCAAGCCTCTCACTCCAAATTGCTAACCTGGCTTCGGTATAATCATAGAGGTTCCAGCCAGTGCATAAGGGTCAAGATCACGCCACAGTTGTCGAAGAACCATCCAACCTCCTCACTAAGAATGGCCGAATTCTTGGTGGGGGACGTGTAAACAAATGGTTTATAGGTTGACCCCCAGCCTCCCAGGCCCATCCATTTAGTCTTGTAGTGCGCATCGGCCCGGGCAAATCAGCTTACACTATAAATGCACCACGTGCCCAGCTGTATGCATGTGCTACATGTACTACTACTACTATTGCCAATGTTACATGTGACGCTATCCCAGTGCTCATTTGTCACTGGGGGGGGGGTAGCATGTGTAAACAGTCAACTATATCAAGTTTGTAATTTTGTAATTTGTAATAACAAGAAAGCGACTTCTTTTCTAACCTTCTCGTCCTGTGAAGTTGATAGGCATGACAACTCCTAGAGAGAGACCAGTTACTATAGCCATGTACACAATGAGATACTGCTGGAAGTGTAGGTACTGCACAGTGTCCAAACCACACTTCTTAGCTATGTGATCATCCTTCAGTCTGAATACAGCTGTAAACCAGCCAATACTCTGTAAAATAAATGCCAGGTATGGCGCAACAGGACAATTACGCAAGGACTTGGTTTATCTTTTTCAACCTCAGCCATTGTCTGTCCATGGTTGGACTTCGGCCTTCCTCCTCGTTTTCCACAGGTTGTGTGGTGCCATTAAGGGGGATTGAGCCATTTTCTGCCACGCTGGCTCAGGGCGGGTTGGCAGAGTGGGATCAGCTAGAGAAAAATCCCTCGAAATATTCCGCATGGCCATGGCATGGGGAGGACAGACAGTAAGATACATTCATTGTCCCACTGGGCTATCATGACTGATCTTATTCTTGCTAGTCGGGAAATTTGAACTTAGTTGTGGCTTTTTTGCTGCTGGTGGCCAAACCAAGGAGTTCTTGCAGTTCAAATGTGCATGACTCTATCTGCTTGTCGATGTTTAAGAATTGTGGTTCTTTTACTAACAGATCGTGTAGACCACTATCACCTGCAAATTCAGTGGCACTAAATATTGACCCGGAGATAGGCACTCGCATCTAAACTTTTCGGCAGATTGTTTGTCGGAAATGGCAAGGCTGCCTACACAGAAACGGCGGTTTCAGATAGACCAATTTCATAAATTTTGCAAGCTTGCGGTATAGGCCTTGATTGGAAAATTGTGTAGCCTGATAGAACATGTAATACCTGCATTACATGTCCATATGTAGTATGACCACATACGGCACATGCATGCAGAATGTATTAACTTTTTTACAATTCGAGAATTCAGTCGTTAAAAGAATAAAGCGAGCAGGATGCATGACATAAGTCTATCCTTATCAGGAAAACACCCAGAGCAACTTGCATTGGAGTCTAGATTTAATTTTCAGTAGAGTTGGCCAACTAACTGATTTCCAGTATAGGTTTATATAATTGCTGTCAACTATTGCAGTCTAATTGCTGCCTAATTTTCTATCCGCTACGCTATGTGCTCAATGTTCATGGCAGGATGGCACTTTTGTGGATTTATACAGACTAATCAATATACATTTGCATCCAGAGTGAGGCAATTCAGTGCCTGATGGGTATAGTATATGGTCATAATGCACAAAATGTCAGGAGTACCGGTATACATATCGCAATACGCTGCATGTATGTATGTGGAACATATACACGTATATGTAAATGTATTTAAAGGGGCCTAAGCTAAATAGCTTTCATCTGAAGTACCCCAATGAGTGCGAGAGAGAGTTATATAATCAATATTAATCATATCACCTAGAAATGCTCAATGCTACTGGGCAATGTCCTAAAAACCAGCAATGATGGCACTACATGTTATTGTTAAAGCACACATTCTGGCTTCACAACTCTCAGTGAGAGATATATCTAAGGGGAGATTAATCCCATCACTCATATTTTTGTGTCTCCATGGCAGAAGAGCTGGTAGGAGTGGTGCAGAATTCAATCTACGGAGTCTTTGACTTAGCATTTCCTGGGGTGCATCATTAGAAGACTTTCTGTTTGCATCTGTGTGCCCCTAGAGAAGTCAGCCGTATGGCAAATCCCATCTCATTATAAACTTTGGGAGAATAGTGACAAAGCATAAACTTCAGCCTACGAACACGTATCCGCTTGAATACAGACCCTGCAGGGTACACCATATAAGACAATGATAACACTTACTGTTTGCTTCAGAGTGGGAGGTTCTATAGAATCTACACTGGGTCTTCTTTCATTTTGCTGATCCGAGTCCAGGTCAGCACTAGTGTCCCCATAGAATAATGTAGTCCAACTAAAACATTTAATCTTTATAAAAATCAAATCTATATATGGAAGACCATTGAATGATAACACGCAATCTGTCAGTATAGAGGGCACTGCTATGCAGAGCCTAGCTCCAATGTATGATATAAGTCCAGATATGAGATGGTGTTATATTATTTTTATCATTATTATAGTATTCATCATCATGTGTGTTATAACCCAGACCATCACATAAAATGGGCTATAACCGAGTATGATGCTTGTGAATGCAAGCAATGTTTCATGTGGTGCTTTGTCAGCTTTGGCCAAACAGTCTGGAAGTATAAGGGAATAAGGGAAGGGTATAAAATAGAATAAAACTCCATCTATAGCTCAGGTTCTGCGAAAAAAAAACTATTTCCAAACTAAAAAGTATTCCGCACCGTTTGTAAGGGGTTCTATTATGAAGTCGGATTACAAAATAGTGTCTGGTTACCGCTAATCAGATTATAACTACGCGTATTGATGTAAAAGTTACGGGCGGCGACTCGTTACATTGAACATGTAAAGGGGTAATTATTACAAAGTCAAATCACATCTATAAAGCACCATATGCCTTCATTCTGCTTACATCAGATGACTAACTATACACAGATATAGTTCGGAGATGCCTTATTATAAAACATTATTGGATTATGGATTTATCTTCCCAATAATTTGAGAAGCATTAACTAGTGCGAAGAGTTAAAGGAGCTGCTAGATCTTCCCCAGGCACTCAGTAGATTGAATCAGCTGGTGACTGAGGTGGCTTAGGGAACACATTTCTGTGGTTTAGCGTGATGTGTGCATGATTCGGTTTGATTTCGGGACCAAAATGGCGGGGTTTGATAACACAGTAAAACGGAATGTTTCAACTCGAAGCCTACCAGAGACCTTTATCATAATCATGGTTTAAGATTTGGCATGCAATTTATCATGTTTGTGATTGAACGCACCCAGCTTGCATGTGCAAGAAATTAGTGATTCTCCATTCAAATGACTTCTGAATTACAGACGTTACAATCCTGCTTGTTTGGTAACATTGAAAAATCAGCGGTTTATAGCAATGTCTCCATTTAAAGGGCAAGATGCTTCATTCTTTAAATTGAAGAGTCGTTGTAAGTAAAAACCTGGGATTGAAGATTCATTGTAGAGCATACAGGTAAATGTGCCGCTAAAATAAAGCTCACAGCGGTGATACGGTGAAATAATAGTCTTCTACAACATATAAAACACAACATCAAGTGCAAAGTAACAACACACTGGATATATTGGTATAGCAGACAGTCTGTGATAGACGAAATCGCATATGAGTTAGCACTTATATTCTTACTCCACCCTCCAAAACCTGGCCAGATCTCCAATTTTCAGATTGTAACAGCAGGAAAGGAGAACATATAGAGGGTGTATCAAAGTAGCGGCTCAGTGGCACCCGCTGTCTGCTGTCAAGCACCTTGTTTGATACTCTATGTCCTATATCCTACATCCTATATCCCACAGGAGCTTGAGCAGTTGACTCAGTCACAGAGAATCGCTTACCAATGTGAATTCATCTCCCTTATCTCTGACCTAGTTTTTCTTTCAATCTCAAGGCGGTCAGACAGTCACCCCGACACCAGGTATATGCGTCCCTTGATACCAGACATGTGCAGATGCAGTCCCATAATATAAAATTGATAGTGGGTTCGAAAATGGCTAGTCGATGGCAATTCTGAGGTTTTGGACTAAAAGCAGCGCTGCTGAAGACTGATCCTCATTGATGATGGGTCACACTGCCCTATGCATTCAACTTCTAGTTGCACAACCCACATCAGCAATACTGTTTAGCTATAGAAGTAGCATAGACATGCCAATAGTCACCCCAATCCCTTCCTTTTGCCTTAATTCAGTCCATGTTTGGAAGGCCATTCTATGCATTGAAACGCTAGCTGATAAGTTATTGCACATAGCGCAAATAGGAATGGGACGGAGCTGAGCGGCAAAGAGGGTACAGAATCTGCAGCATCCGCCTGGAGTGATAATGTGTGCGGTGCAGTATACCTCCCATAAGAAGGTCTCACTAGAGGTGCAGAAAGGTTTAACAGCCCTGAACCAAAAAGCCTAGATGTGAAGAACCAAAAGCACTCAGAGCAACCAGAGTGTGGGGGTCGGACAAGTTTACCGTTCTCTGCTTTTATTTCCACCTTTGCTGTAAGGGTAGGCAATCAGTGAAAATAATGAACTGCTGGGCATAACAGCATAACAGCAGCCGCATCTGTCAGAGATGCAGTGAGTAAAACAGGATGTCAGTCTAAGTTCAATATATCGGGGTAGTTTTTTAACTGCTTCGTATGGGATTCCATCCAAACAGTGACTTAATCGGACATTCAATTTTTGTTACACCATCTAACCGTTTGTGGTACATTGCATGAGGCTCCTCCGAGTCTCTACTTACGAATGTATGCATCTATCACGCAGCAGCCCACCTGTCAGAAACCGATCGGGTATAATAGTTGCCAGGTAGATTTCTGGTATACTCATTGGGACCGGGGTGGTACATTTTTGTTGAGCTCAAATGACACCAAACAAGAGACCCATGTAGTATGGGTATTACAAAAGAAAGTGAGGTTATATACCATACAATGGAATATATAACAAACGGAAAACACAACAAAGCTGGAGCATACATGTACACTTAAGCTTTCTCACCTCGGCCTGAATAAATCAAAAAGTAGAAACTCCGGTCACGGATCATCGTAGCAAATAAGTCATGCGGTATTTGGCTGGAGTTTGTGAATAAGAAGCCAAATCGCGCTAGTTTATATACAATCTAAAGGTTTCCTCGGGCACATCTGAGCTGTCTGGATTGTGCATGAATTCCATTGAAATCTGATGAATGGGAATTCATATGTTTCAGTGCTTTCAGTGAGTTGAGATAGCAGCGTAGCTCGGCGGTAGAGCCCAGGTATCGCAACTGGAAGAACCTGGGTTCGAATCCTGGTCATGGCGGGCTACTAGCTCAAAAATGAGTTTTATTATGTGGCCAAGGATTGATGCTTATCCACTAGCGGTGCTCCATGTTAAGCCTTAACTGGTAAAAACACATATCCAGTGCGACAGGTTCACCATTACAGTTGAGAATCATCATACAAAAGAAAGTGACTCAAGATTCTTATAATGGATGTTCTTCGAGTTGAGAGTTCATAATCTAGTAAAACAAACCCTGTATAACTTACCGATTTTCTTCTCTGTTGACAAGAGCAATCCTGCCATAGTCCCATGCAATCTTTCTGAGAATAGTAAACAAAATCACTAATATCTACAAAAAATGTAAAACAATGGGAAATCTGCCTCCCGAGTTCCTACCCCTATTTGGAAATATCTTTTTCTAACCTCCATGACAGAACAGCTGTCAGGAGTGGTGCAGAGGTTGGCCTACTGTGTCTTCGACTGAATGGTTCCCAATGCGCGCCATTAGGAGACTTTCTGCTTGCACCCGCGAGCCCCGTAGAGAAGGTAACTCTGTGGGAGGGCCTCCTTTAGGCGTCGGGATCCGAAACCGATGAGGGTGTTGCAAAAGACGAAGTTTTTGCCGAACTGGCAATCAAACCTGGGACTCTGAGCCCGAGGGCTAGTATGCTATCCACTATGCTATCGATTCACCCCGATTTGGAAGTAAGTATTCCTGATAGAAAGCATACCAAAGTGTGAAGTGCAAGTGTAGGACAAACGGATACAGTCAAATGTCATGATCTCTCCGGAGATGCAGCCCATACTTGCATTCCCGGGACCTTTTATAAGATGAACCAAAGCCTCAAAGCTTTAAATTTACAGTAGATTACTATACAACCACGGATGCAGGGACACACCCTCAGTAGGCACGGTGTCAATGGGAACATGGAATGACATTACACCGCGATCAATATATTATGCTGCTGCTTCGATCTCTGTTCAATAGTTATACAATAGGCGAGTATAAATAATTGATTCACATCTCATCCATGGTTAGAAACTCAATCCTCTGAGACCTGGAGTCATAGCAATTATTAACTTTTATCCCAATCTCAGTGTGCGCATAACTGTGCATTAGTTATGGTCACCATTTTACTAATACGATAGCACAGGGTATTCCTGCATGTGTTAGCCACCAAACCAATATCAGAATATATCTGACCCACTACAATTCTTTGGTAAGAATACTAGTAGTAGTAGTAGTAGTAGTACTAATAGTAGTATGAATGCTTATACCAGACACTGTTTCTCTAGGGTTGACACGTCACTGGTTTGACGGAAGGT
>Ga0224501_10005002_pt1 | contig 10454 bp, 10 predicted proteins | sample SF_Oct11_sed_USG_4_FD_169105 | JGI IMG/M metagenome (GOLD analysis project Ga0224501, IMG submission 169105) | Sediment microbial communities from San Francisco Bay, California, United States - SF_Oct11_sed_USGS_8_1 | ecosystem: Environmental > Aquatic > Marine > Sediment | place: USA...
TTAGGAGGGCAGTATAGCCAGACTGGTTTAGGAAGGCAGTATAGCCACACTGGTTTAGGAAGGCAGTATAGCCAGACTGGTTTAGGAAGGCAATATAGCCACACTAGTTTAGGAAGGCAGTATAGCCATACTGCTATGATAATACTTGATTATTTATTTATCTAATGTTCCTTATATATTAGCAACTGTAAATTTACTGAAGCTATATAGAGTGTCCCTCTTATAGGTTAAAAAATAAAGTTGATTATATTTTATGTTACATGATACAAATGATTATTATATTTGGTTCTGAAGTTTTGCGCTTCTAAATAAGTAAGCGCTATGGTGATGAAAACCTCTGTGAATACAGTAAGCCATTTCGCGTTAGCCTTTCTCTTCTATGAGAACTCCAATATTACAAAAAGTACAGCTTGTCAGCCATCTCCGGTGCGGGGGCCCTCTTCACATTCTCACCAATCAAATATGCCAATTTATGAGCATACTACAAGAAAACACAGTTATTAGCATTCTGTATTGACCAGCTTGGAGGTAAAACAAAAATTATTCAAGGAGTGCGATATACCGGTTGCGATTTTCAGCCACATTATTACAATAGCTATAATACCACATGGATGATAAGAAAGGGGATATATATACCTGACAGGGAGCGGGCACTCGGACTGTGCCACTCCAGTTATAATAGAGATGGCACAATTTATATGTCAGCTGTTGCAAATGATCGGCCGAAAGAGTCGTGCTGTCATGCACCACAACGTAGTGTGTCGGTGTTACGGTGCCCTGTGTGACATGCTGCGATACCAAGAAGAAGTCATACCATCTTGCCTTGGTTATAGTGTGGTCAATCACTGTGCCAGGGCCAGGGTTTTCCATCATCTGAAATAACCAGGGAGTAAGTAAAGGGACAGCAACAGTACAGCTAGTACCCTCCCAGCCATGTGTCACAAGACAGTACCATCAGATTACTAAAAAGTGGGTCACTGTAGCATATATAAACTGAGTGTTGGGACTGTAGGCGGGAGCCGCTGGAGTCTAACCATATCTCTGGATAACCCACTTATAACGACTCTTTGCCTTTATTCTACGGCCGGCCTTACGACACCATCCAAATCTAGAGATATGATGCTAAGATTACAACCGATGGATGAGCGCTACTACCGCGTTTAGCCTGTATTCATCATTTGGTACTCAGTAAGAATTTTCCCCTACATTTGATGATGGGGAGGAGTTTTGAAACAAGATCGTGACTCACCCGATTTTTCACAGCAAACAGTCGCGCACTGATTCTTTTTTTCACGACGATTACAACGAGACCAGGTGGTGAGTCGACATATTGCTCAAATGTGTCAAAGCACGACCGCAGCTGCGACACCTCATGATCAGCCACCATCTCCATCATCGAATCACCTACTCCGTCGCGGAACACAATTATTTTTGCCGGCAGTGTGTTGTTGATCTATAATAGAAACCATATAGCCTACCTTCCATCTGACTGCCTACAGATTGCACCGACTGGGAGCCACCTTCCAGCAGTGAAGGATCTGCTTCGATATTTTGTCAGATTTTAACCCAATGTGAAATACCAATCACCAGAATAGTTCTCATGACATGAACATTATGATAACCCCGTATCACAATGGACAGCGCTGGATTATTCTGACTAGTACCGCACCAAATGCAGACCATAGTTAGTAACAACATGGCACCCAGTTATTTTTCCCAGGTACTTACGCTGAAATACTTTTTGAGAGCACCAATGAAGCATAGCTTCAGAGCCGAGATCAGCTCGTCACCGGGAGACTGGAATGCCACCTGACTGTAGTATCGTGTGCCGAAACTATTGAGCGAAGCGACGAGTCCAGCCACTGATTTCCCCTTGCCTTTGCCGCCGTCGTGGTAAACATCAATGCCAATATACATGACATTGTTCTAAAAAATGTAGAGGATGACATTGACCCTAGTGGAGCGAAGTATATATGTTACAGAACGATAGCTAATATACAGTTTTTAGTAGAAAGATTATCGAAACTTCAGCTTAATGGCTATCCAGTTGATAGCACCATTGTCTGATTTTCTATGGGTGTAAGGCTATTTTCTTTTACTCAGCTATGCGGTCATTTGTACTTGGCTATTGCTCAATTCCAAATTCTCTGGTATAAAAGCTTATATTTAGAGAAGACGCTTCATACCATTCAGAGTATGACGTTCATAAAAACGCTGTTCATCGGCTATCACCAGTGGGGGCGATGGGAGCCTGCTCGGCACAGAACATGATTTGCGTTAACTAGAATATACTGCCCATAGCTCGCGGTCCCTAGGAACTCAGACAAGCACTCACCAGAGGAATGCTAAGACGCCACAGTTCACCACCCAGTTTGGCATTTATCTGGAGGGCCACCTTCTGTATGACACTGTTGAGCTTGTTGCCCTGAAGGGTACGTGCGATTATCATCTGAGACGGGCACGGCTTCTCCGCGCACAACAGCTTCTTCACTGCATTGTACTTATCCTCTCTTTTTGTTGGAAAGATCACCACAACTAATTGAACCTGTTAAATGGAACTCGTTATGTGCTCATACACAGATAGTATATTGTTTTTGCTTTCACCAAAAGCACAGATACTTATCAAATGAGCACTACACACACCACACACTAGTTAGCAAGCAATGAAGATGGCGTGCCACCACTCACACTTTCGTTGACATGGTCGCGTATGTTCTTTATGTATGACTGGGTGGAGTCTTCCCTTAACCCGATATCTTGGGGATGGGCCACTTGTATGCCCAGCTGTGCACCTATCTTTATATACATCTGAGTATATGTCAGCGCTGTGTTTCGGTCCCGCTGGCTGAACACAATCAGCCAGTTTCTCAGGTCAACCTATCAAAGAAATCACAATCAGCAACTCAAAAAAAGATGACTGGGCTAATTCAGGCTCGTAAATATACTCGTCCGACATAGAGTCAGATCATTTCAAGCAAGAGTACTTACCCCCAATACAACAGGATTGTTGGTGGCGAATTGGGTAAAGTCGGCTTTGAGTCCAGCAGATCGTATATTGTTTTTTCCACCCATGATTATATTTTCGGGAGGCAGCTGACGGCCTTGGAGCTGAAAAGAATTCAGATCATTAGTGAGCTCTTGTGAATTGTAATGCAACGTCGCCAACAGGCATGGCTTCTGGTGCATGTCTACAGTGAGGATTATGCCACCGCCAACAATTCTAAGTGATCAAATTGGTTGAGACAAATTTTCAGAGCCTGTTATCAAGGAACCTTTTGAACAAGTAGAGGGCTTAAATTTTTGAGCAGGGCTTTACACAGGGCCTTTTCTCTTCAACAAAGACTGAGCTGAAGCAAAATTACATTAGTATAAAACGCACTATTCGGACAAACCTGGATTGTGGCAGTCTCTAAAGACAGTCCCCATTTGGACAGCTGGCTGTTTGCCTCTTTGTTTTTTGTCACATTGTCAATAAACTTTTTGAGCGCAAGCACTCTGTTTTGCGGAGTAACACGGGTGTGTACGGCGATATCCTAAAAAAGGACGTGAGACATTAGGGTTGACATCACCAGATGCAAGTCTTGGCAGCCACTGTAGTCACAGTACAATAGAACTGCTAGTGCTATATAGTACACTTATGACTTTCAAGGGTTACCAACACGGCCGATGGTAGACCCACTTTCGAAATTGTGTTCCCCATTCTTAAAGGGAGGCAACACCGCATTGATTGCATCGATAGCGAGTGGTCTTTTGCCACAAAATGAATATCGGTCACCTGAATAACTATGACTCAAATACAGATAAATCAGGATCTAATTACTAGAACCTAGTAACCTAATGATCTTCACACCCTCATAACATCGAGTAGAACTCAAAATTGAACGTGAGATTGGAGAACACTTAGTAATAAGAAGTGCTTTACCGGTTTTCCTTAGACCTAAATAGAGGTCATTGCATTTGGGCCTTTATCATTTCGCAATAAGGGCACTAACGCTCGCTGACAGAGGTGAGAAAGTGCATTCTGGAACCCTATTTCTATATATTTGTTGAAGATTTTCTCTATATAGACTTGTGTAACTACAGGTCTAGTGTGCACCTGCAAGAGGATTTCCCAAACATCAATGCGTAAGCCGAGAAATCAATGCAAACACCAACGGCTCTGGGTTAATTTCCTATCGAGGCCAATTCCGTTGCGTCGACGGCCTGACAAGTGCGCCGCAGAGGGCTCTAAGTATGCGCATGGGATAGGGTTATATTTAAGCTTCCATTTGAGCTGGGTATTGGGCCCATTTGTTCATGGTAAGCTTCAGAATCTGAACACAAGTGAAGACACTTTTGGCCATGATATAACCCCTTTAATACATTGCACCTATAAAAGACAATGTCCTATTCGCAGGGCAGCAAGTCCTGTCCGACAACATGAACAACACTGGGACAACACTGGCCGCACTAAACATTGAGACCATTCTCGAGTTATCCTTATGCAGTAACAAGAGGGGATAACTCCATGACTGAAATATTCTCAAGCTCAGGGAGATTAGGGGCATACCTTCATCATTCTGTGGTTGGCCACCATCTCATCGGTGAGTCCGGTGAGGAATGCCAGCTCCGGTATGAGCGCATTCAGCTGCTCTCGTTTCTCCCCGCTACGCCTATCTGTCTGCTTGGTACGAGAGATCAACATCGGCTGCTGAAGGTCGTGTATGACGATGCCGTACTGATTCCTGGGTGCAGAACAAGAGCAAAAACTGAAACACTTCACTGGGTAGATTTATTTATTCAATTGTTTACACGGGTCATCCTATTTACCAGACCTCCTAAGCCAAGAGGCATGCCCTGGAGCTGTAGAAACTGAGAATAAAGGTGCATTCAGACTAGACCGATTATCCGGTCCGTATGGGTTACTGATTCTGAGTAAAAAACTAGCCAGTGCAATGTCCTGATTGTCTTTCTACGGGCTTTTACATTGTAGTTTATCCGCATTACAAGTGGTCAAGCATTGACCAATAGGATCGCGGTAGGCCTTTTGTGCGAAATACCGCGTTTCCGGTTTGATGTCTCTAAGTTACTGAATTTCACTATACGACTGTTTTTTGTTATGACGCCCCGGAAACGAGAGAAACGAAAGATAAAAGGTGTGCGATGATTAGTCCTGGTCAGGTCGCAGATTATTGGTCACTGCATTTGCTTGATTTTGACTGGCTAAAACTATATTGACCATCGGCAGGTTTTGACTGATCACCAAAGAGTTCAAATCCTACCGATTGGCCCTTACCGATGAACAATTCGATCGGTAAGCCCTACCGACCGGATAATCCGTCTAGTCTGAATGCACCTTTATGTGGGAACTCTCATTCGGGGCAGAAGTGTAGGCTTGACCTAGACTTATCCCGTATTAAACAATCCCCCGTCAAACATTCTAGATCCTATCGCCAGCAGAGCGAGTCGACAAATAATGACAGGTCAGGGACAGAGTTCGGGTAATGAGTTTGAGATGGGTAGTGGCTTACTTGTAATAATCAGCAAAGGTGATGAGTCCCTCGCGCCGTTCAAACGTCGCCAACGGGTTCTGTCCGAAGTCAATATCATCGATACGATATGTCTTGTTATTGTAGCGTGTGATCACGCTTTGTCCAATGAGTGCCTTTAGGATTCTGTCCTTTTTCTCCTCGGGTGGGATGCGTGGGTTGGTATATACGCTCTTCCTGCAATCACAATTTGTGTAAACACCGTCACAATGAGAAAGCCGGGGTCGTATCCCAAGAGGTGACAGGTCATGAAAGACTCCGATTATAGTTTATACCGGCGTCACGGCTGGACGTCAGCACTGGTCAGCATACATGCGCATAAGTGTAAACAAATGGAGTACTGTGACAGGAAGGGTGATCGGTCATCGAAATTAGCCCTCATCTTCCCTCATACAGACATCTCTTGCTTGACACCAATCAATAGCAGAAGTCTCGTCTTCATGGTCGAGGAGGTAAGGTAGCAAATGTAGGTGGGCACTCACATCAGCTCATAGGCTGTCTCCTCGCGTAGTACTTTATGGCTGACATCACACATAAGCAGCAGACCGCCTTCATACTCCTCTACTGATGTGACATAACCGGGCCAGACCTGCAGTTTGTGGGCTGGTATAGAAATGGCGGCACTCTGGTCATATGAGGCAGATCGTCCGATCTGAACCATGTTCAGAATGTTGAATATACTGCAATGAAACACCAGCATATGAGGATACACGCACACATTCGCATATGGTGCTTTCTATTATCCGGGCTTCTTTTATGAGGAAGGCGATAATTAGAAATTGGATCAGCTGATGACCATGTGCACATACAGATGTCACATGAAATTATATTGAATGAACGAACCGTTTGAATAGGGTATTGTAGAGCTGCAGGCAGCACCGGGATGTGTTTGATATCGTCTTGATCAGAGTCACCTTAATCGTAATTTGCTGCTGGTTATCCGAATATGGGTTAATTGATAAAAAGGTCATAACCTGAAACGCAATACGGAGATCTGAGCAGACGGAAACAGGACGAATACATCTTGCTGTGTACTAACCATATTTATTCTATGATCTAGATTGTTGTGGACATACCGTGATATCACTGATAACTCCTTTATACAAGGCGGATTTCTGCAAACGTAAACCCTTAGTTCCAACACTAAGTCTGACCATTCACGAGTTGAGAATGACAGTGGGTTGATGCTCACGAACTAACCTTAGAATTTAGCTCTTTGGGCAAGAAGAGGACGGAACCATCAAACACTCTGGCATCACCCAGCTGGTCCTCGTGAGCATACAGCAGTTTATATCTAAGACCCATGGAGTCTATGTTTGGCGAGTAGGTAACGGAATACTGATACCAGTGCGAACTGCTGGAACGCAGGCGAATGTAATTGGCTGACATCCGAACACTGAAATAGAAAACAAACCGCAAAATGAGCTGCACGCCTAGTCAGAACACAGCATGTGAAACCCATAAAACGGCAGCAGAGTCCCAACTAAAGCGTAAAGGTTAATCGGGTTTTGATAATGTCTGATTGCGCCTACCATTAAAGATTTTACGAGTTCAGTAAGGGGGAAATGAGAAATGAATTCCAATTTTCAAACACTCATAAAGCGGGAAAGCAGGTAGCTGCTCTGAGAGAACTGTGAGAGGAACTGACGAGGACAGGTCAGATATACAGAGCAGAGCCTCTGCGACCGGAATGTGTCATTTGGTTACAGGATACAGGACATTCTGTAATTCAATATAATTGCTTGATTTAATAGGCAAGGATACATCTAACGATACTTCTTGCAACATCGCAGAATGAGACGGTTGTGTATGGTTCTAGTTCTATTATTGGTGGTGAGTTGCTACTGTAGTGACGCTTACAGAGAAGTGCGGGAGAGATGGAGCTGTGAATTTGGCGACCCTGAGCGACAAGAATGGTGCGGGTACAACACAACACATCAGACAGGAGATCTTCAGTGGATTAGTCTACTGGATCCGGACAATGCCGACAATAGGTAACAGTAGCAGACAAGTGGTAGGGGCACTAATAAAAAAATAGTTGCTCTTCGACATGCATTTCTCTTTACATCATTTCTACGGTGAACAACAAATTCGATCTGGAGAGTATCCCAGTGAAACATTATTGTATGATCAACAGAGCAATTATGAAATCGCCCAGTGGTCAGATGCGTCAAAAATTCAGTGTCCAGTAGTACAGTTTTCATATTGATGGTCGCAGGTGTGTCGGCGTCAACACTATGCGAGAGCGAAGCAGGGCAAGATTGCGTTCACCATTTTACGCAACGAGTGGAAAACAAACCCAGGCCTGCCTCTCATTTGATTACTTGATGAAGGGGAGAGATGTCAGATTACTACATGTGATAGTGGAGCATTTCTATCTTCACTCATACAGGTGAGTTGAGCATTTTGTTTAACATTTTCTTCAATAGCTTTTTTTCAGAGTATTTCTTTGCGCAGAACCTGTTATTAAAAACCCTTCTTGTTGCTCCCAAGCTGCAGGGGGGATAATGAGTCATTGCGAGACCGCTAAGCTGTTATCCTCGGAAAATCAGCCTGGATCTAGGTAATCAAAATTATCATAGGACCATGGGTTGTCTAGGCAGCATATCTAATCTCGTTTTAACAATCATCGCCAGATTAGATCAATGGATCCGGAAGAGAGAACAGGCTAATGGCACATGGCAGAGAGGCTTGCTGCCGCTTGAGTTAACAGCCGAGAAGGAAGTGGTGACAATCTCATTCGATGTGACAACGTCAAAGGTCCTAGATAGTGGAAACATTCAGCTACTGGTGGCCATTGACAATGTGTTACTGTCCCTTGGCGAAACCTGTTCGACTATTAAAGAACTTGACGCTCAGAAAGGCAGAGTCACAGCGGCGCAGAGCACAGCGGTACCGGCTCTCCAATCAAAGATTGATATAATTGCTCACAAATCCGCAACAAGGGTCGCCCAGGTGGAGATATCAGCTGCTCTTGGAAGGCCGCTTCAGCATGGGACAAAACTGAAATCGCATATTCAAGTAAAAGTTGGATCTTCCTAGGCTGTCCTGATAACAAATTTCATGTAAACCCGCATATAATTTTGGTTCATACTTTGTACCCGTCGTGCCCTTTGCACGCGTATTCTTTGGTTGGTCAACATCTCCCTGTCCATACTGTCTTCGGACAGGCTGACTTATAGACATATGGGCCAGCTGCTGTGTGGGAGATGCCAATGTAGTGTCGGACTGCGGTGGTGACAGCGGCTTCACCTGGCGTACTGGTCTTTCTGTGCTCGGTCTGTAAACAACCATGGGTATAGTTTTTTTTCAGTCTACCATATTCAATTTCACGAATAAACTATGTCATTGTGATGCTAAGAAATTTAGATTGAATTTATGGATGTATAAAAGAAACATTGCTAAATACGCGTCAGTAACTTACACGCATAGTTTAAGCAGAGCTTGGCCGCGTCCACCAGCTGACTTGGTTGGAGGTTGTTGAACGTTTGCGGTTACTGAGGTAGTTGACTGAAGGTTTGGCTGCAACGTGACTGAATTGATACTGGCTGGGTGTAGGTGTGGTGTAGTATGCACTGGCTGTGCCAGAGGTGCTGAACTGGTCGTCTGCTCTAGCATTTGTAGAAGGTAACTGCCTCGACCACCAGGAACCTTCGGTGGCATCTGCAAAACAAAGCTGGTAACACACAACTGTAAAATCTGAAAGTGGATCGAATGGCCAATAAAATCTTGGCTTCTATTAGTTAAAATTCCATATAAGTGTCTACTTAAAAATGATTTTTACAGCCTCAATTTGTAGCAATAACAAATCAAGACTTCAAATGAAGTCTCAAGCATATAAACTTCTTGGGTGAAAACTGGTAAGAGGTGCATATAATTAGCATAAGTGACTAATAAACTAGTCCTGTAAAACGCAAATTTTGATCTAAAAACACCTATCTTACCGAAGCATGTTGCACCAGTTGGGGAGTATCTGTAGCGGCTGCTCCAGGTCGCCTTGTTGGCTCCTCAAGCGCTTTGAGGAGCGCAGAGCCTCGGCCTCCTCGGCCCGCCATTTTGGGGTCACACGGTCTTGGCGTTGATGTGTCTATATATTTGACTATAGACTACAGCTTCCTCACACCGTTCACTGCAATCATGATAGAACAATTATATATGTGAGTTTTCAATGACATTTTACAGCCTTTTTTAGTGTGAAAATACTGGATGGGCTGTGTAACTGCAAGCGCAACAAATCATTGAGCGTGACTGTATCCATTGAATGTGTCTCAGCAAGACCAATGAATCATTAACTCCTACTCCTTGTTCTGAGACACCACTCAGACCCCTATTATTATTGCATTAACAATAACCTTGTCATTGTCATAGTGATTGCCATTCATTCATGATTCACTAAATTTCCATGAGTTCGTGATTGATAGAAACGTTTGTAGGGACTGACGTAATCATTATCGGCTTATCATCATTCACATCACTGATCACTCGATCAGTGATCGTCACACTCAGTCTCACAATCAATCGGTTCAAAGTTGACCCTGAGTTTTAATTTGACTTGACTCTTCTCTAGTCTTGAGTTGAGATTTACGTAGAGTCGAGTGTGGTAGTGTAAAGCAGACAAGACAGGGGTAGAGTTGACACAAGACGAGTGAGACTGAGAGATAAGAGCCAGACTCTCATTCTGTTTGACTCAGACGAGGGACTGACTGAGTGACTCACTCACTCAGTCATAGTTACTACATTAGTACATCACTACATGATAGTATGATGAATCATCATATTAATCAACTCAATCATACTCTGGACTGACAGTCAGCGTGAGCCACACACTCACGGTCACAGTGAGTGACAGTGAGTGACAGTGAGTGACAGTGAGTGACAGTGAGTGAGTGAGTGAGTGAGTGACAGTGAGTGTCATGATAACGATAA
>Ga0224501_10005003_pt1 | contig 10454 bp, 9 predicted proteins | sample SF_Oct11_sed_USG_4_FD_169105 | JGI IMG/M metagenome (GOLD analysis project Ga0224501, IMG submission 169105) | Sediment microbial communities from San Francisco Bay, California, United States - SF_Oct11_sed_USGS_8_1 | ecosystem: Environmental > Aquatic > Marine > Sediment | place: USA...
TGAGTTCACACCAGCTGGGTGTAACTAGGTCTAGAAATCATGTATGGATTTGACTAAGCAATTAATTACTAAACTAATTTAAGGTCAGCGGCTTAGTAACTTTGATTTGACTGAGGTGGATGAGACAGTAAGTTTTAGGTCTTGAAATGGAAGTTGGCCATACTGAGCCAGGAACGAGTGCTACATGCCATAGCAACATGATTATTATTCTTCGTTGTCTCCTAGTCATGCCCATATGCTCTCCCACAATTTTGACTGTCAAGACATCACCGAGCCATGTTCACTTTATAAGTTTTCCAATGCTATGTAGATGACTGGATCGCAGTATGCCTTTTGTAACAGTGCAACTCGGACAGTGTGGAAATCAGATAGGAACGGAATTCTTTCAAAGTCTTTTGGAAGATGCGTTCAAAAGAAGTGGTTGTCCCGATAAAGCAGAAGAAGAATACCGCCATGAGGTGACACAAAGGTCGGTGTGTACGACTCCCTATTCCTATTTTTACTCCATACAATTTCTCACGAACTTAAATTTTTCGCGAAGATTTGGCCTACCGATGGAAGCAAAATTAGTTGCTGGCAAGGTTGGAAATATTGAATACAATTCAGTACTTATTACCATTACTCATTCCATTTGCTGGAACGTAAATGCTAATGATTAGCTCAAGAAAATTTAGGGACGAAATCAGTATCAGTTACGATCAGAATGCATTCGGTACTCCCGTTCTCTCAATGACCCGACTAAAACAGCTGCCTACCAGTACTAGCTGGTAATAACTTAGTGAGGATAATAGTACTAGTAGGTATGAACTTTCATTCACACCACGGTTGGCGAGTCTAGTCAACTAGGTCACCTTGATCTCAATGTTGAGTGGTGTAAAGACAGTGCAACCTAGATTAACTTTGTGCCTTCTAAAATTTTAACGTGATTTGTTGCAAAAACTACAATTCTTTTCCTTTTCCACCGAATTTAAAGAGATCTCCCAGATAACGGAAATAAGATTCTCTCAAAATCGCTTTTTTGTTTATTTTTACTTTGGAAGTCTGGCGTTTTTATGCCACATCCCCTGTAGGTTTATCGTGTATCGAGCGTCAGGAACGGATTCATTTCTTTCTCTGAGAATACCAGGTATTTGTAACTAATACACAAAAAGCTAGTGTATCGGTATCGGAATATTCGATACAAAATAAAAGAACCTTTCTAATCCTGGTTGCTGGCCCATTGAGTTCTTCTGAAAATTCTTTTTCTTCGCCAGTTCAGAGAATCCTGGCACAAACTTGTATAGAATTACATTACACAAAAAACCACTGTATCGGTATCAAAATATTTAATAAAACGGAGGCATTTTTCCAACCCTGGTCCTATCTCATTTTTTCTCACCGCATCCCAGAATAGTGGAGATACACCAGGGATTACGAAAATCGCCACCGTGGTTCCGAGACATGAGTCTAATGAACACTGGGAAATATTTTCGCTGACCTTTTCACATATTGCTTTACATTCGACACTGAATTTACTAGAATAGGTCTCCGTGTCCTCTTTGACTCTTCGTTCCACCTCCTCCCTCTTGACTTTTTCCTTACGCGCACGGAAAGGTGCCTAAAATATAGCACAATCTTATTCAGTGCATATACCACCGCGGTTATAACCAAGAGGACCACGACAATCGACCAGTCGCTAACAGAAATTTGCATAAAAAAGCGCAAAACACATGAGAAATCTTATGCATATTCAATCAAAGGTACATACGCACAGTTAGCTGACGTATCTATGAAAACGCATACTGATTGCATGGTGTCATACCTTGCCTTCGATCATCTCATATATAAGACAGCCAAGACCCCACCAATCAGGACTGTATGTGTATCTCTGATTTTCTACTACTTCCGGAGCCATATAACCAACTGTACCAACTCGTCCGCGTATCGTCTCCCCCTCTGGTATTTCTATAGCCAGGCCGAGATCGGATATCCGAACATGACCTGTAAAACATGCGCTGCATTATGCGGGTCATGATGAAATGAAGCGTAAACCTGGTGCCGTAAGAGGTCCTATAGATGTGAGGTCAGAATTAAATTAGATCAAGCATTTGGGTCAAGGACTTACCGTTGTCATCGAGGAGTATATTCTCAGGTTTCAGATCTCTATACACTATACATTTCTTATGAAGATGCTGCAGGCCGCAGAGTATCTCGGCTGAATAAAAAGTAGCTCGCTGCTCATCAAAGCCAGGCTGTCCCAAGTTATGAATATGAAACTTCAGATCACCCCCGTTCATTAGAGTCAGTACTAAGAAGAGGGCGTCCTTGCACTCAAATGCGTACGCTAAACTAACCTGAAATACAGAAGACAATACAGTGCATTTCCCAAGATATTATAAGCATTCATCATTGTTAAGTTCGAGTCATTAGAGAACTAACTGAGTGAGAAGACTGACCACAAATCGAGAGTTGACTTTCTGTAGTATCTGCTTTTCATTCAATGCCATATGTTCGCCTTTACGCTTCTTGATTCTCTTCTTTTCTAGTCGTTTGCAGGCGTACATCTTACCGGTGGCTTTAACCTGACACGCGCATACCTCACCAAATCCTCCCTTACCCAATACGCGGTACATTCTAAATGTATTCTTAGTGACCGGTGCTCTACAACACGACAGTGAACCAGTGAACCGCCTCATCCACTCAATCTAATAACACAATCAATCCTTTAATAGATAATAAGGCATGACAGCACTCATCAGCTGTACATGACCTGATTGCAATCAAAGACCTACTGCAGGAGTAATCTAAACAAACTTACAATTCAAGCCATTTCCACTGCAGGTAGCGCTTAAAGTACATGCTGTCCAGAAACTGATTAAATGGATCTTTGCTGAGGTATTCCTTAGTCTCACTAGAAAACGAAATGAGTGAAATGAGAAGCGGAAACCTCATTTGATAAACTGAGACTATAGCAATCAATCAGTAGTAATTTACATGGCAGTTTTAGCGGTAGACACAAAGCTTGGCCAACACTAAGATGGCTATTATGAGTTACCAAACAAACAACCCACGAACAAATTCACTTTACCTCAGACAACTCTCAAAGGCAGTCTTTGTGATGACACTTGCATTGGTGCACTGATCACGAGTTGAGCAAGATATATAATCTAGGTGCTTGGGCCTCTACAAATAAATAATGGGATTTGCCTGGGTAGAGCTGCAATGTCATTTCTGACCAGAGAAAAAGCGGGATCGCTTAACGAGTAATATTAGTATTTTATGCACTTCCGTTAAGGAGTTACAGATAGGAGGATATTCAAAAATACATCAAAAAGATCTTAGGTTACCTTTGGATCGAGAAATTCTTCAACTATCATCTTGTGTTTAGACCCCAGCTCATCCTGTAGGCTGATTTCGTAAGCTACCTACAGTACATCACAGATCACATCACGCCCGGTGGTGGTGTGTGTGTATATAAAGTCACGAAGTTTGAATTCTTCTGATAAAGAGTCAAATTGATGAAACGCAAAGCATGAATTTGGTAGCCAGACCACCGAAACAAAATCTTACACCCATGTAGTAAGATAGATTGAACTTACACTACATAGGCATAGATTTTTCACTTTTCATATTTTTGAAAAAAATCCTGAAACTAGAATATTTTGCAAATGGCGAATTACTCGACATTAATTGAGAGCGACCGCAGTGGCTGAAGGTAGCATTTCTGGACACACCATTGAAACGTTTCATATTACCCTAGGCATTGACATGGGAGACTTTATTAGAATCCCTCAGGACTGCGTACAGATGTTTGAATGGTTTTCTAGTTTAATGGTCAGAAATACCCACGCAGTAAAGCGAGCAGACTGTTAGCAGATCAAGAGCACTTTTCACCATTACAAAGAGCTAAATCGGATTCAAGTTAACGTCACACAACGTCAACCCGGCCGTTCTAATTGGACAATTTCACACCTGACCAGGTAACACAATCGGATAGGATACTTCTATACATATTACCCAACTGTCACTTTTACCTGATTGGAAGAAGCCAAAGTCATATTCGGAAGCAGTGTGTTTCACCAGCCTGCGTACAAACAGCAGGTCTGCCTAACGGATGGTTTGATACTGAGTAGTGACAATATAATGTTTTACTTTGCATACTTACAACTTTTTCGTAAAACTCCCAGGAATGTTTAGCTGTTGGCGCGTTTTCGCAGAACTGTCGAAAAAGGGCATTGCCTATCGGCTGCTGGTCCACCAAATACTGATAAGTTAAACCTGTGAAAAAACCAATAATGAATTACATGAGGTGAGAAAACTCTCCAGCGGAAAGGTGAACTTCTTTAATGACCCAGATTAAAAGCAGATACTGAGGCGACAGGACATCTCGTACTTACTAATCTCATTTTTAAGGTGAATACACAGCGATATATGAGGGAATTCCAGCATTTTCTGCCATTTTTTGCTTCGTCCTTTGTGTTTCCCGCCGAGTCCTACGAAGAAAGTGCAGGCAGACAGACAGGAAGATCTCATTGAAAGGGACCGTTTAACTTTCAACCCGAAATACACGGACACCTTATAGATTGTAGAGTGCATGTGAACATCATCATAGTCTGATTGATTGGTATAGGAACATGTAGAAAACTTTGTGGTGGGGCTGTGGGTGTTTTATGGGGTTTTAGCCAATCACATGTTCACCAGATTATTGAAATGGAAAAGAAACCTTTGCTTTAGCTGCTGACACGATATAGCAGAATTTAAAACCTGCTGTGCAGTCCTCTGCATTTGAATGAAAGAGCAAGATAAGTAAATTTTAAGTTTAACGCTACCTAATAATAAATTAAGTTATCCAGGACCAAGTACATTGGACTAGACTCGAGCCAGTAGAGGAGTTGTACGGATCTATTGCTCAGATCAATATACCACATATCATAATGGGGCCTGCTATGTCCTTGGGAGTAGGAACCCGGCCCCATAGTACTGACAGTAACAAGTAGTACTACTAGTAGTCGACAAGCCAAGGCACAAGCGGCATTTCACTTCCAGTTTCCACCCTTGACTCAGTCAGTAACTACTAACTGAGTGACTAACTTCTAACTCTAACTCTCAGTCTCAGAGTCAGTCTAAGTCGGTTATTGAGTTAGTTATCAATCACACCAGTGACACCGCGAAGAAGACAGCCAGCCAATGGATTACGTCCTAGATCCACAGTGAGTCACACGCAATCGTGTGCTATGCATACGGATGCTGTTGACACTTTGATTCTTATCAAATAAGATCCCTATGCTAATCATTCAATTCCCATTGTATTTCCATTTCCTACCTTCTCTAGCTTTGATGTAGATCTGATTAGCTACTATGTTCTCTATCTCCATGTTCAATCCATTTAGGCGTTCCACTAAATTGTGTTCTGTTTTTGGAGAACTACGCGAGTCTGCATTCACAACTTTTTGTACGGGTACCCCAAGCGAAGAAACTTTTAGGACTTCGGATAACTGCCACACAAAGTCACTAGTCAGTGATCGCGAGTGCCCTAAAATTTCTCCCTTGACATACTGTCGAATGTGATAATCTGAGAACATAGATGGCGCTGCGTGACCTTTTTACGTTCGGCCTACCTAGTGGATAGGCATGTCGATATTATCCTGTCATTCGCAATACACATCTTGCGCAGTGTACAAACTGGGTCGACGGCTCTATTATACAGCCCGTAGAAATTCTCATGTCAAGGACACCTTTACACAGGGGCTTCAGCATGTTAGTGCGAGCGTTGCCTACTCTTCGGAGACTACTTTTTTCTTATTCACCAAGCCCTCTCCAGCTCACGCAGGCTCGTCAAGCATGGTTCGTCTACAACTCAACCAATATTATTATTAACAAATCGCTGGATTGGTTGGGAAGATATCCCGAGTATAATCACTCGGAGTCGGTCACTCAGAGTCGGACTCTGAATGAAACTCAAAGTCAAACTGAACTCACTTCGCTCAGTCAGTCGCTGTAGCCGTAGGCAGCCCGACTGACCGAGTCTGACTCAGTGACTGACTCACTCAGTTAATCATTATTGGCTGACTTGCGACTAGTCTAGTAGTGACTACTACTGAGTGAATCAGTTTTTGAGACTTTTATATAGCGTACACTACAGTTACAAATACAATTTTATGTTGCCCTGACTGACTAGTGACTACTCACCTACTGCCACTGGACTAGAGTTCGACTTAGACGAGTTACTGACTTACTCAGTGAGTCAGTCAGTTAGACTTGCACTCACTAGCTCAGGACTAGCTATTTCAGTATTTGTTTCACTGTCAGTGTCAGTCACTTGAGAGTCGAGTTAGTCAAAGGCACACTCACTAACTTCTAAGTTAAGTATCATCGGGACTGACAGTGACAGTGACTGAGTCAAACTCAACGCGTATGACTATGAGTGTGACTATCAGTCACTTCAGACTTGGTATCACTCACTTGCAGTCACGGAAGTCAGCGAGTGAGTGTTAATGACACTATTTTAGTATTTATTGACAGTTTTATACTATTTCATACTATTCAGTTCACTCAGTGATTTAAATTACTTGCTCCTGCCCGTCCTTATCTTATTCTTATGGGTTGAGTCAGTACTGTCCTGCCTACCGCTTTTGTCGCGGAATCAACATTTGTCAAGGTTGTAGTCACTTGCAATCGGATATGCTGGCATAACTTCTTTTTCATGTTATTATTGGAAGTAGTTAGTGCATGTGCAGTCATTGCCAAGGCCTAGTTCTCACTCAGTAGTAACGTACTGGTATTTTATTAAACATCTCCACCACAGCGAGTCTGATGCCTTCAGTTTCATGCCCAGTAAAATGCTCAGTAACTGCTGACTGCTGTGTGATTATCAGTTGTAGAGCCAGTATCCATGTTATCCGGAACAGGCTTAGATGCATTGGTAGTCAAAGACTATTTTCAACCGAGTCTACAGTGAATGACACCAAAAGTGAAACAACGGATACAACTGCAGAAGCACAAGTTGATGATCAAGTGACACAATTAAACGAGCAGCTAGAGAAATTAAAAGCAGATAATGAGGCTCTTTCGTCTAGTTCTCGCGACTTTGAGGTAAGGGATCTCTGTTATGTAGAGACACTAGAAATCTAAAGCAATAGTTTGCAAGTCAACTTTGGTTACAGCAATTAAAGGGGTACATTCAGCAGGCCTTTTTACATGAGGGAGATCTATTTTTAGTTCAGTTTCGAATTGTTTCATTGAAGTCAAATTGAGTCTCTATTGGTCTGCCTTATTTGCTGAAACCCTTCAAAATGATCACATTATGATGGGAATGATATGCAGGTTCTGATTGCTCCTCACTTCTTGTGACACCAGGTCCGTCACATGATGTGATCAGCATACTACCTGTTTATAATAGTTAGCAGCGGTGCCAGATTTCAACCCTCTTCCTGAAGCTTTCAGATCAAATCTAATCGCTATTCAACTGTTACAATGTATAAAAAGGTCGCGTCGGATTCTCCTTAGGCAGTCGTTAAAAACACAGCGGGTGCGAGTCAAACTCTTTGTACTCAAAAAGTTGTTGACTTAGCAAACTAGCGATGTTTTCGCTACCACTTATGGCCAAGCATTCACGATGCCTGATGACGAGGGAGATCATTATACATTTGCTTTGCATAGCGAGATCAATTGGCAGTCATGCTAACTCCCAATTATTTTTCATATTTTGTACTCTCATCAAAAATTTACAAAAGATGATTTATAGCATGAATGCATTGTACATTGGGTGAACTTTTGAGCAAATTTCTCGAACAGCACAAACAACTGCATCTCCTGTTTATGTCATATAAGCCTATATAATGAGTCAGCAGCTTGACTACTAGATCCGTGTTTAGATAGGGACAAAACTGACAGGCATTTGAGGCAGCTAGTTTTGAGAAAGATTTTTCAGGAAATGATGCCAAGGTTACATTGTGAGACCATATTTTTTCAGTTCAGTTACACTTTAATATAAAAAAACGACCTGATAATCGGTAAATATATGTATTGATATGTTGGAAGTATAGTTCAGGAAATGAACTACCTCTAAACACAGGTTCTTCTCTGTCTGCAGCAGCCCTCACCCTTAGCTGGTCACAGCATATCTGGGGGATACTGTAATCTAAATGCAGGTTCAATTATCTTGCATTTTAGGATAAATATCGGCGGGCGCTAGCGGAAGCTCAAAACATCAGACAGAGAATGCAAAAACAGGTACAATAAAACATTAAAGTGATAAAGCATTTTATTAGCTGAGTTATGGAATTATGAAATTCACATTGAATCATTAATGGGTTCCCTGTAGGAATGAAGCAATGTGGCTGGCACAATTTTTTCAGCCCTGTTTTGAGAGTCACAGAAGTTTACAGTAAAACAGACTATTTTCACTTTTCATTGGGTAAATTAAGAGAATTATCCCCCCAGCTGCGGAGTAAGGTTGAGTTTATACTGTCGAAAACTGCACAACTATCATTCCAGAGACTTTAAAGCTGACTGAAATCAGTAGAAGTAGAGCCCAATGCTATGTTTTTCTATGGATTGTCAGTGCTCATCACCAATTACAAATTTACTGGTTGCCACAGGGAAAAATGCCCCTATACAGTCAGTGCTGGATTTGATCTGTTTATTCAAGAGAGGTCAGAGTGTAAATGTTCAGTATTACAAATGATTCCATCGATGAAATGATCACACTCGGCATGAATTCCACACCCCTAACACTTGTATTTTGGACCATGTGTAATTAGTGAATTATTCCTTACCAGGTGGACGATGCCAAGATGTTTGGCATCCAGGGTTTCTGTAAGGATTTATTAGGCGTGTGTGATGTGCTCCGACTGGCCTCTGAAAATATCTCCAAGGATCAACTGGGAGATGCCACAATCAAAGCTATGTATGATGGACTGGTACTGACAGAAGCGCAACTACTCAAGGTGCTCGAAGGCCATGGTGTGACCGTTATTTCTCCCGAGGGCGAGAAGTTTGACCCTAACTTCCATGAGGCATTATTCCAGCAGCCCGTTCAAGATAAGGAGCCTGGAACTGTATTTGCTGTAACTAAATTAGGCTATAAACTACACCAAAGGGTATTACGGCCCGCAATGGTAGGCGTAGTTAAAGCTCCATGACACTCGGTAGCCATGAACTAATAATTTCCGTACGGTGTTGACAGTGATTGCACTAATACTCGCCATCTACAGAACAACTAATCTCATCTTTGCGGACGAATAAAACGCATTCAGAGAGGGTGAGCTTCCTGATTATCTGCTTATGAGATAATCCTTATGCTAGGTGGTCAGGTGCAATGGACCTTGCCAGATCTGTGTCCACTGAGTAAACAGCCTACCAAACAATATCACACCCAGGCCCGTTGTCTGGTGCTTTCAGGCAGATACAATATTCTGTGTAATTTTGCTGTAACTGTTGCTGGCTGTTTTGCTGTATAATGCTGATACGGTGTTGAATTCAAAATATGAACATGCAAACACAATCCATGTATTAGGCAAATGCATCACCGCATACCAATGTAGCGATACAGGGTTGAATGGGCATCAAAACCTATGGTTCTTTTTTGTAAAGCGGGTACAGAATCATTTCTGCGCCGTGGAAAACCTGATAATGGAACACATACATAAGACTACTGTTCATTGCAACAGGTGGTTGGCGCAAAGTAAACCTGCGTCTATCAGTCGTGATAGACAGTGGGAGAATGGATGTATTCGTAGAGTTATCATCCTATGAATGTGCTTTCCATGGCCCTGGTTTAGTGCCTTGATAGAGTATTCTAAGGGATTTTTTCCTGGATGATCACCTTGTGCCAACCCGTCCTGAACCAGTGTGACAGAAAATGGCTCAACTCTCCACTAAATGGCACCACAGAACCTGTGGACATCGAAACCAACAACGGTCAGACATTGAACGGCTGATAAACCCATGGTTATAGTCATTTGAATGACTACCTAAATCATTAGGGTCTTGGATGTGATAGCGGCAACAACTCCGTCGTACGATACTGTAAACATCAGAGCCCAATGCAAAGGACCTACAGTAAACATCTAATTTAGAAACAGGATCAAAGTGTATCTGCACTCACTTTAGCTTCCCCAAGACTAACCTGAAAATTTATGGTGTGCTCGTCGCAAGCTGTTGCTACCCTTAGTACTTATTTTCTTTAAAATTCACTATTACAAAATAATCCAGAAAAGTAAAGCTCAAGGGAATAATTGAAGGTAAATTCTACAGTTAGGGTTGTTTTTTATATCTGCATAGTTCAAACAGCTGAACCTATAAAGGTGCACCAACTTACTTGAACTTTCCTTAAGTTCTAGTACTAGCTTCACCAACCAATTCACGCAGTCGGCTTGACCGAAATGCGCCGTTCAGCCAATTTTTTTGGCAAAATCAGAAAGATAATTAAACGACCTTTAATTGTCAATGCCCCAGAACCTTCCCCCCCAACC
>Ga0224501_10005004_pt1 | contig 10452 bp, 11 predicted proteins | sample SF_Oct11_sed_USG_4_FD_169105 | JGI IMG/M metagenome (GOLD analysis project Ga0224501, IMG submission 169105) | Sediment microbial communities from San Francisco Bay, California, United States - SF_Oct11_sed_USGS_8_1 | ecosystem: Environmental > Aquatic > Marine > Sediment | place: USA...
CAGAGGGCGAATGTTCCAATCCTCGATTCAAACTTGACCGGTTGCTCCTCGGCGAGGTCGCTGATCACACCTATACCTATTTTTCCCCTTACCTTGCCGTAGTCTTTCTGGAACTCAGACTTGAACTGGCTATTGCTGATGTCGTGATAGACCATCTTGATATCGTCGTCGAGAAATGCTAAGCCACCAACCTCAGTTCCCAAATGGGAGTGATAATCAACGCCGAAGAACAAGTCTCTTGCAAGATTGTTCTCTGAAACAGCGCCGAAGAGTCCCCCCAATTCACCTCACGCTCTGCGTAGAAGCATTGAGAGGATGCATATAAACAATATCGCTCGATACTATCCAGCACGGTTTTGAAGTGGATAGGGTCTGTTTTCCAGAACTATAGGTGTCTGAAGGCGTAGAGACCTTTACTGTGAGAAGCAGGATCAAGAGAGAGGTAGCGAATGCGGTCTTACAAGTATGCCTCCTTGTTCATAAGATTCCGTAGCTGCCCAAGTATATTCCAAGGCTGCAAGAGCGTCTCTACCCGAAGCTCTCAGTTGCTCTCTCGTAACACTGTCGGCGACATCTTCTAAAAATGCATGGATTCTCCTAGGAAAAGTCTCACCGAAGTCTGTCATCCCGGAGTGGGTTACAACGGGTTCTGGAGAAGCTCCCAGTCTAAGTTTTTCGGGACGAGCTGCGTCTGCCGGTTTCGGAGCCGGCCAGTATGTCAGCTTCTCCACGCAGTTCTCGATGCAAAAGGTTCCGAGCGTTCCGCCAACCTCTATACTCCACCATCCGCCTAGGCCGAAGGTTGTATCTCCCCTTGTGCTAAGCAGGTATCCGACGCAATCGTTGACAAACTTTACGTGTATGCTGTTCATCGAGATCATAAGGTCGCCTGCTTTCTTCCGGTAACTCGGCCGACCCAAGAACGCTTGAACATGTGTTATGTCGCCGCAGAAATGCCGCATAACACTGAAGGGATGGGAGAGAAAGGCTTTCACATGGAAGTATGGATATCCTTTGATTCTCGGAGAGGCTGAAGGACCAGAGTAGGTTTGCTCTCCTCCTGGAAAGCCCATCTTGTGCAGGCAGTAGATGAGCTCGCCGATCTGTCCATCTTCCATGTATTTCTTTGCTCTTTCAGCTGGAGGCGTGAAGTAATGGTTCAGGTTGCATCCGAGGTAGAGCTTCTTCTGTCTGGCTTTGTCAACCATCCTCCTAGCTTCGTGAATGTCATTTGAGATGGGCTTCTCAACAAGAACGTGCTTGCCATGCTCCAAAGCGAGCATAGTCGGTTCGTAATGCAGGCTTCCATTCTCATGTCCTCCCGTGGAGACATCTACGACATCTAAGTCTGGCTCCCTTTCAAGCATGTCCTGCAAGCTATAGTAGGCTGCGACACCGAACTTTTTGGCGGCATTGTCTGCCTTCTCCTCTACAATATCGCATACGGCGACGAGTTCAGCTAGTGGATCCTGAACGTAGCAGTTTGCATGGGTCATTCCTATCCCTTGCGGATATGGTACACCTACGACGCCGACTTTCAAAACCACTTTCTCCTCCTCCTAGAACGCTGGCTTCGTCTGGTTCTTCCATCCTATTAGTGTTTACTTTAGTCTCAGTTCCTTAAGGCATCTGTGGAGGTATCCCCTTGCTTCTGCGGCTATGCCCATCTGCCTAGAAAGCGGATAGTTGAAAGCACCGATCACTTCTAGGCCGAGAACTCCTTCATAGCCAGCATCCGTCAAAGCCCTAAGAGTTCTGGGAATGTCAATCTCGCCTCTGCCAGGGACCTGTTGTTCGGGGAGACCTGGCGGCCTTTCCCGATGGGGGCAGTCTCGGAAGTGACTGTGAACTATTCTTTCGCCGCCTATTTTTGCGACTGCTTCAGCTGGGTCCTCTTGAGCCCTGTAAAGGTGGCTTGGGTCAAGATTCACCCCGACTGCAGGCGAATCAACCTTTTCAAGCATCATCATCACGGTCTCCGCATTGCAGACAGAGGCTCCGACATGTGGTTTAACTGCAAGGGTTATGTCCCAGCTTTCAGCCTGCTCACCCAGTTCTTGGATGTACCTTAAGACTTTCTGCGTGATGTCTCTGTCGCCTGTTTTTCCTCCGGAACCTATCGCTACTACCGGTATTCCCGTTTTTTTGGCGGCTTCGAATACTTTGAGCAGCCATCTTCTCCTATCTTCTTCGAGTATATTGGTGGCGGCTTCTATGGCGAATAGCTCCAGTCCGTAGTTCCTAGCTCTATCCTTGATCTCATCGTAGTATGACTGGTCGCGGCCTACTTCGATGTGCTGAGCCATATCTCCGAGGCAAGCCAGCTCAGCTCCATCATAACCCGCCCAAGCTATGTGCTGTAGAGCCTCATCAAGATCAGACTTATTGAAAAGAACAGTATTGCATCCTAATTCCATCATCTTCCACTCCCTTTTTGATCACAGATTGATTGAAGGGTATTAAGGTCTTTGCTAATTCTCGTTTTCGTCAACAGCTTGGAGATCGCGAGCTTTCTTTACTGAGCCTATCTTCAAGTCAAGCCCCAAACGATATCCCAGAATGGGGTCGGATTTGCCGGTTTCGGATATGCGCTTCTTCACCCATCTCTCCATCCTGTCTTTGAGGACTTTAGTGACCTCGCGCTCTTCTTCAGCAAGGTTGTTGTTTTCACCTGGATCTTCGTTGAGATTGTATAGTTCGATGGATGGCTTGTTGTGGAAATCCGGTTCAAGGGCTTGTATGAGCTTCCATTCGGGCGTTCTCCAGCCGCGTTTACGCATCCAAGTGCACTCTGTAAGATAGAATTCAGTGTAGTTTGTGAGTCTCTCTCCGTTTATCAAGGGAAGGCAACTTTTCCCGTCCATATTGAGTTCTCTGACTACCTCGCTGAACCCCAGCAGCTCAAGTATCGTAGGTGTGACGTCCTGTAGAAGAACTTGACCCTCAATCCGTTCTCCTCGGGGAAGCCTATTAGAATCCTTTAGTATTAGCGGGACGTGAACGGTGGGTTCGTATAGTCCGTGGTGGTCAAAGTAGCACTCGTGCTCCATCAGAGTTTCGCCGTGATCCGATGTGACAATGATCAGTGTTCTATCCATAAGGTCAAGCTCCTCTAGACGTGTCAGAATCTGCTGGATACAGACATCCATGTAGGCCAATTCTGCATCATACTGAGCCACGATGTACTCAGCGTCGGTGACCCCCTCAGGCATCCAAGATTTGAAATACTCTGCGAAAGGCTTGAAGTCAAACACCGGCTCTATGCTATTCTTCGATGGGTCCTTCTCGTCGCCACTATAGAACATCCGCTCAAACGGCGGAGGCGGGAGATAAGGAGAATGAGGATCCATGTGACGGAGAAAAAGCAGAAAAGGCTTGTCTGCCATTGAGTCCAGCAACGGGATGGCCTTTTCGTTTAAGGCCTCGGCCTTGTGCATGTAGTTGTCCTCTCCGACCGTCCATGAAGGATAGTTCTCGTACAAGTCGAAGCCTCTGTAGAATTTCCCATCGAACCCAACTAACGCAGAGACGTATCCCTTCTCGCGGAGAATCTCGGGAAGAAGCCTGATATCAGCTTCTATAGGTCCCTTTGGGCGTAGGCTGACGACTTGATGGCTCATGACATCCGTACCACTTAGCATAGTCGTGTACCCTGGAGTGGTTGGGATGTAAGGGCTGTAGGCGTTCTCGAATAGGACTCCCTCTTCGGCGATCTTATCTATATGAGGGGTCGTATGTCTATGATAACCGTAACAGCTCATGTGGTCCGCTCGCAAGCTGTCAACTCCCAAAATCAGCAAGTTCATCTTTTCTTCACTACTGTGCTCTCCACCGTCAATGTCTGAGATGTAGTCTGGATGCTTCCCATGATTTAACATTTCTTGATTGTATCTTTCATCGCCTGTACACTTAATAGGTCGCGCGCTACGGCCGAGCTCAGCACGCTGCAATATGTAGAAGAAAGTCTTATCTAACACAGTTCTCAAAACATCTCTGATTCCCGTGGGGTTTGACAGAATATGAATTATCGTGTTTTGGGCAGAACAGGATTCAAAGTCTCTGAACTTGGGCTTGGAGGTCACGAGTATGCAAGGTTCCTCAATCCTGTTCATTATCCAGGAGAAAGGAAAGCCGAAGAAGAAGTGAGTCCTGAAGAGCTGTTGAAGAGCCAGGGCCCGAGGAACGAGTTGATAGAGAAAGCGATAGATGCCGGAGTGAATTACTTCGACACCGGCCTTGTAGAGGAAGCTCAGTCTTTAGGTTTAGCTCTGAAAACTCTCGGAAGAAGAAATGATGTTCGCATAGCTGCTGAGACCTTGTGGCCCGTTAGGAGGTTGAAGGATATGCCGAAATCCAAGTGGCGAGATGCCGTTTCAGAATGGGTAGGTAGAAGACTGAGAGTGTTGCAGACTGATCATATAGATGTTTTCAATGTTCACACGCCGGAAGACAACTATTCACCTGAAAGGTTTGAGGTGGTCATAGAGGGTCTGAAGGAGATCAAGGATGAAGGGACGATAATGGCAATCGGCGCTGCCAGCCATGAGTTGAGGTTCCTAGCTGAATTGATACGGAAGTACGATTGCTTTGATTCAATCATGATCCCATATAACTTTCATCGGCAAGAAGCGAGGGAGGTCCTATTTCCGCTCTGCAAAGCGGTAGACGTTGGTGTAGTGGTCATGAAATCCTTCTGTTGGCCCTACTACGGCATCTCCTTTGCCCATTTCTGCCCTCCCGACCTTGAGACAGGAGGGTACACGCCTTCTCAGTTGAGCCTGAGATGGATACTTAGTTCGCCAGAAGTAAGCACCATAGCGCCGGGAACCAACACCATGAAGGAATTAGAAGAGAACTTGGCCACCTTTACCAAGGAAGAGAAGATGGATGAAGGAGTTCTCAAACAGTGTCTTGAGACGGCTCTCAGCCCCAAGGGAAGAGCGAAACTCAGACAGTTGCGTCAGGACAAAGAGATAGCACGGACAAGAGCCTATATCCGAGGTTACGCTCAGAGAGCCCTCCAAGCAGGCGCAGGAATATATTAGCACGACTTCCTTATTCTTGAAGAACGGGTCCTAATGGTTGCTATAAGAGCTTGCGCAGAAACTCTAGATTCCTCTTTCCAGCTTTGGACGGGTCATCAGTTGCGCGCGTCTCTAGTATGATCCATCCGCTGTAACCGACTTCTTTTAGCGCTTTGATGACGGAAGGAATATTCATCCTTCCTCCACCAAGGTATTCTCCACCTGGATCTTTCATGTGCACTTGGCTTATGCGTTTGCCTAGAACCCTTATGTCTGCAAGAGGATCTAGATCCTTGTGCACGGCGTTCCCGGGATCGTAGTACACTTTCACGGCTGGCGAGCTGATCTCGTCCACTATGGATGCTAATTGTTCACCGGTCTCCGCGAAGGGCTGGCCAACATTTTCCAGCGCGTATATAACTCCCTGATCTTCCGCTGTGCCTGCGCACGACTTCATTCCTTGTATCCATCTTTCTCTTGCCTTTTCAGCGGCGACGCCTTCGGCCGATGTAACCGGGATGAGGAGGTTTCTTGCTCCCATCTCAGAGGCGATAACAGCAGCTTCCTCTGCAATCTGAGACGCTCTTCTTCTGGTGGCTTCTTCGGGGGTGGCGAAGCTGAAACGCCAGTAGGCGTGAAGACAGATGGATGCAATGGCAACATTAGAGGCTGCAGAATATTCCTTGAGTTTCTCTCTTCCCTCTTTGCTCCAAAGCTCGGTTTCTGAATAGTCCTGTCGAACTCCCAGCTCTACACCTTCAAAGCCTATCTGAGCCGCAACCTTGAAAAGGCTGGCCCAGGGCTGAGCTAGGGCGCTGTCAATGGCGCCAATCCTCATAGTCAATGTCTTTCCACTCATTTTCGAGTTTACATAATCTTGACTGGCTTTCCGATCTCGGATGAACGGTAGGCGGCTTCAGCTATCTCTATTCCTGCTCTCCCAACTCTTCCGGAGGTGGTGGGTTCCTCTTCTCCTCTGATGCATTCGAGCCAGTGTTCGATGCTTGCGCCTTTTGAGGCGTAGCTCCAATACCGCCTTCTGCGTGCTTCCGGATCGACAGTCCGATAGGTGTCGTCATCTGGCACCGTGGGCACATAGGTCTCAGCCTCGTTCATGTTATGGGTTTTCCATGTCAGCTTCCCTCGGTCAATCGCTGCCGAGCCTTTTGATGCGACCAAGCCTTCTCCATGGTGCCCAATCTCGGCGGCCCAGCTCTTGATGAGCATACCTGTTCCGCCGTTCCTGAAGTGGACAATCAGGGTTGCATTGTTCTCCACGGCCTTTTCTTCGGGTGGGTAAGTTCCGCCCAACGGAATATGACTGACGTTTGCGTAGACTGTGTCAACAGGACCGTGGAGCCAGAGCCATTCATCCAAGTTGTGTATCGCTTGCTCTACGAGCATGCCTCCGGACTGTTCTTTGACAAATAGCCAGGGATGTTCTGGTGGGAACCATCCGACCTGACAGCTGTATGCCATGTGAAGCTCTCCCAGCGTTTTCTCGTCTAGAAGCTGCTTCAGCTTCATGTGGACCGGATGGAAACGGATCATGTACGCCACTTGGAGCATCGCCCCTGCATTGTCGGCTGCCTTGATCATCTCATCCGCTTCTCTTACCGTTCGGCACATGGGCTTCTCTACTAGGATGTGTTTCCCTGCTTCGGCAGCTGCGATGGCGATGTCTCGATGGGGCGCCGGATGAGTACAGATGTCTAAAGCGTCAACTTCCTTTAGCTTTATCAAATCCTTGTAGTCGCTGTACCAGTGGGCTGCGCCACAGTTCTTTGCCACATCTTCAGCAGATCGCTCATTTATGTCCGCAACGGCAACGATCTTAGCCTTCTTGGTCATTTCATAATAAGGTAGGTGAAGATCCCTGAAGATCCCTCCAGACCCAATCACACCGACATTTATCGAATCCATCTTCCAACCTCCAGACTAATGTGTAAAGCGCTCTCAAGATTGGTCTAGGTATGTATTAATCATTTCTCGTAACTGCTATTCGTTGAAAGTCTTCGTGCGATTCGATAGAATGCATCCAGGTCTCAACATGGGTCTGAGATTTCCTCTGACTCGAAATGAGCTGAGTCTCCTACAAAAAGATATGTGCGGGCGCCAATTCTCTCAGTCTCTCCCCATTTGGGGTGCGTAGTGGTGGAAAATGGCAACTGCAAGAAGGATGATTGAGGCTCCAAGGTATATCATCCGGAAGGTAATCCCTAACCTGAGTACATAGGCGATCAACGGACCCATGGCTGATCCGAGGTCGACCCAGTTGGCGTATGAACTTATAACATACTCACGCCCTTCGTCCTGAGCCGCTGCGAGATCGCTCGCTTCGGTGGCAAGCACTACTCCCAAGGCAGTGGATGAGATAAAAGCTAGAAGCACAGCCAACACCACCACTGATATGGAGTAACTTAAGCCGAGAAGCGCCATGCTGGCAACCCCGCCTGTGAGGAGAATTGCTACCGTTCGCTGCCGACCGAGGATATCCGACATCCACCCAAGCAGGGCTCCCGCTGCGATTCTGCTCATCCTCTGCGTCGCAACTAGGAATCCACTCAGCGTCGCGATCCCAACAGTGACCCCAAGGATGCTTACGCCTTCTTCTCCGACAAGCTCTAGGAGGTAAAGAGCCAAGGTTGACGTTAGGACGCTTCCTAGGAGAAGATTGTTCATTGTGGTGCCAAGCCCAGTCCCTAGCATCTTAAAGCCGCCGAATATGAGTTTCAGATTTATGGGAGCTGAAGTCCTCGGCTCGCCAAGTAGGAGCCTCTCGGCGTCCTTCAATGAGAGGGCCACAGGTATGCCGATGGCGCTTCCGCATGTTAAGAATAGAACGGCGGAACGAAAGCCCCAGAGATCTAGCAGGAAGCCTCCAACAAGCGTGCCGCAGAGCGATCCGATCACTGAGATGGATTGATACAGTCCCATTATCTTGCCTCGTCGCTCACCAGAGGCTGCTGCGACGAAGAAGTATCCCGGTAGCCTGAGGAACGACCAAGCTACTCCCCAGACTATCCTTGCAATAAGAAAAGGCAAGAAACCTGAGATCACGCTGTAGCTGAGCGTCGCCATGGTCCCGACGCAGATGGCAGCGACGAGGGGCAATCTGATGCCGTATCTTCTGTAGATGTAGCCGGCCCAAGTGTTCGAGAAGAACCGGACGAACCTGTTCACGCTAAGGAGAATGCCTACAGATACGAGGCTGAGTTCCAGTGTCTTGAACTGAAGCGGAAGCCCGATATAGAGGAACGAATCTCCGAGGAGTGAGCATGCTACTACGACTGCAGTGAGTACGCCGGGCCAGGATCCACGCGGTGAGGGTTGTCGCATGGCGCATCCTCGTGTGTTTGATACTGCGAAGGTACTGATAGTTTCGAAACTACGGTAAATAAGATTCTCTTTGATGTTTCATCAGATCGTGGATTGAGTTCATCTAAAGGATCGACTTTACTGTGCATTGGTGCTCCAGCATTTTCTCAATTCCTCAAACCTAACTATCTAGCATGATGCTTGGCAAGCCTCGGGGCTTCTGCATGAGCCCCGCAGGAGCTATCTGAGAGTCAAAAGCAATGCATCTATCTGATTGGAAAAGATTTTAAGTTTAAGTGGCGCTATCTTGATTGACAGCCACTTATGTTGGCTGTCTTCGATCTGTATGCCGGTGTGTTTGAATGATAATCGAGGGTTTCAGGAAGGACATAAGCGAGTTCGAGGATCTGTTGCAGAAGATCGTGACCGACATAACGAGCGGGGTGATCTTTGAGAGGTTGCCGCCTGCCGAGATATGGAACAGGTCTGAAAGCTCTGCCACCACCCTTCGGGATCTGGCTGAAAGGATAAGAGAGAATATGCTTCTGCTCAAGCCTGAGAGGACTGCTACAATAGAGGCTAGGTTCAAGGCGGTGTTGGATCCTTTGAATGCCTTCAAGGATGTGCTCTTCCAGAAGACAGGGCAGCCTGTTGCTAACGCTAGGCAGGCGCTGGAGCAGCTGAGGAGGTCGGCTATGGAGGGGTCTGAGCTGGCGAAGTTGGCGAAGGAGATTGAGAGTAATCCTTCCGAGGTGATAAGTGAGGTTCTGAGGTTGAGGGAGGTTTATGGGGCAAAGGAGTATCTTTCGGCTATACCTGTTCCTGAGTTGGTTCATAATCGACTTCTGAGTTTGAATAGGCACATCGGCAGCCTTAGGTCTTATATCTCCCATCTCGAGAAGGCGTTGGGAGAGGCTAAGGCCCAACTGGATGCTGTTGAGGAGGAGATCAGGAAGTTTCATCCTTCATCGACTGAAGAGAGTGGGGAGAGCGGGAAGGAAGAGGAGACGGTATCAGAGTCCTCTGAGCCTTAGGGGAGAGGTTTCCATCTAGATAAAGCGGAGGCTTCTGGTTTGTCTATGGTCGATATCACTGGGAAGTCAGAGGTATACAGGGAAGCGATGGCTAGGGGCAGTATTCAGCTGAGGGAGCAGACGATCGAGCTGATCAAACGGGGAAAGGTTGAGAAGGGGGATCCGTTGTATACGGCTAAGATTGCGGGGATACTGGCTGCGAAGAATACGAGTTCCTTGATTCCGCTGTGTCACCCTATCCCTTTGACTAATGTGCATCTGGATGCCAGGATAGTTGGTGATTCGACGATCTGTGTTGAGGCCACTGTCAAGACTAGGGCTCAGACCGGTGTGGAGATGGAGGCTTTGGTGTCTTGTGCTGCTGCTTTGCTGACGATATGGGATATGACGAAACAGTATGAGAAGGATCAGGTGGGACAGTATCCACATACGTTGATCAGGGACATACGGGTCACGCGCAAGGTGAAGGGACCAGAATAGATGAGTGAGACTTCGATCGCACATAAGGCTGAGGCTCCTAGAAGCTTGAACTTTGCCTTGATCGTATGCAGCACATCACGGTCCGAAAGTCTCAAGAGGCACGAAAGGTTCAGAGATAAGTCTGGCGACCTTATAGCTGAGAAGTTGAGGAACAATGGGCACAGGGTCACTGTACGTCGGGTTGTTCCGGACGATCGGGATGTGATCCAGAAGAATTTGATGAGGCTTCTAAGATCCTGGAAGGTTGACGCGATCATCGCCTGCGGAGGGACGGGTGTAGGCCCGAGGGATTTGACGATCGAGGCTGTGAGACCTTTGCTGGATAAGGAGATTCAGGGCTTCGGCGAGATTTTCAGGCATCTAAGCTATGAAGAGATCGGTTCTGCAGCAGTTCTGACAAACGCTTTGGCGGGGATCGCCAGGGGGAAGGTCATATTCTGTATTCCGGGTTCCCCTCAGGCCGCTTCCTTGGCTGTTGAAAAGCTGATATTGCCTGAGGCCGGGCATATGCTGAAGCATGCACGCGAGGCTTAGGCTTATGATTTTCGATGATTATGGTCGTCCGGTTCTGAATTTCAGGGTGTCGGTTACTCAGC
>Ga0224501_10005005_pt1 | contig 10451 bp, 4 predicted proteins | sample SF_Oct11_sed_USG_4_FD_169105 | JGI IMG/M metagenome (GOLD analysis project Ga0224501, IMG submission 169105) | Sediment microbial communities from San Francisco Bay, California, United States - SF_Oct11_sed_USGS_8_1 | ecosystem: Environmental > Aquatic > Marine > Sediment | place: USA...
ACAGTCGCAGTCACAGTTCACACTTCATACACATATGATACTACATAACATAGTAACATACTCAGTTACTGAGTTAGTCAGTACGTTACTACGTACTTTGTATGTTACTTTCAATCACCCACTGTCAATAGAATGAGTCATCCAATTCATTCACTCAGTCAGTATGATACTGACTGAGTGAATGAATTGGATGACTCATTCTATTGACAGTGGGTGATTGAGTTGACTGACAGTTGCAGTGACTCATTCAGTCATTGAATCATCATTCATTCATTCCTTCATTCATTCATTTATTCATTCATTGACTCACTGACTGACTCGAGTTAGGGGAGACTAAGAGTAAGAGTGAGAGGGGTGAGAGAGAGTGACTGTGGCGTGGGTGTGAGACTCACTGACGCACAATCACTTCAGTCAGACTCTGTGTCACAGTCACAGTCAGATCACGCTCAGAGTCAGTCACATCAGTGAGTCGCAGGAGTCACATTCACACTGACACTCAAAATTCATTCACGCCTACAATCACCGGCAGAGACACGCCACAGTGACCACACACTGACACAGACAGTCACTGAGTCGGTTAGCCATGACTCAGTCTCATTTCAATCACTCGGTGAGTGACTACGTCTACTGCACTATGCATTAGGGCCTATTATTTAGAGCACTGCACTATAATTATGAAACTGTAAGTGAAAGCGAGTAGCCACAGTGACTAGCCAGTAGTCTACCCGTACTAGGTAGAAGCTCAGAGTCAGGCTAGTCAGTCACTGAGTTAGTGATTGAATGAGTATGACTCAATGACTGTGAGAGGTGAGTCTGACTCGTCGCTTAATCATAATCATTAGTCAGACTCACAGTCGCATCAGTCACAATCACTCCCAGTCCCACAGCTCATCGCAGTCATGGTTACAGTTACACTGACACGGTCATCGAGTCAGTTAATAGGGAATGCGTAGGCTTACTGTATAGCCTATGTATGGCTCACGACCACACTTTTAGCACTAGTTGTAGTTTAGTTTGTTAGTATTCAGGCTTAGAGTAGTAGAAGTTAATCTATCACCTACTAGTGTAAGTAAATGACTAGCATTGACAATGAGTGACTTTGCTGGTCCGTTTAATTGATAGAAACACAGACAGGGAGTTATTTGGTCACTCCATCAGGGTTGGATGTTTGATGAGGTGTTTCCACTCCCCATTAGCCAAGTTAATTATCAAGTTAATAGTCTGAAGTAAAAAGTTAAAATAAGTTTGCAAATAAGTACATAGAAGTGACTCATTAGTTTTAGAATTTGGCAGCTGTTGTCATGATACCTTAAAGGGGTTATGGCATGGGCAAAAGTGTCTTCACTTGTTTGTAGATTTTGAAGCCTACTATGAACAAATGAGCCCAATACACAGTTCAAATGGAAGCTTAGATATAGCCCTATCAAATGGGCATACTTAGAGCACTCAACAACGTACTTGTCAGACCGTTGACGCACCAGAATCGGCCCCGAGATAGGAAATTAACACAGAGCTATTGGTGTTTGCCTTGATTTCTCGGCTTATGCGCTGATGTTTGGAAAATGCTCTTGCAGGTGCACACTAGGCTTGTAGTTACACAAATCAATATAGAGAAAATGTTCAACAAAATTATAGAAATAGGGTTTCAGAGTGCAGTTTTTCACCTCTGTCAGCGAGCGTTAGTGCCATTATTGCGAAATGAGAGAGGCCCGAACGCAACGGCCTCTATCTTAGGTTCAATTTTAAGTCTTATTCGATGTTATGAGGGAGTAAAGATCACTAGGTTACTAAGTTTTAGTAATTAGATCCCATTTTATTTCTATTTGGGCCATTTGGGCCGTAGTTATTCGAGTGACCGATATTCGGTTTGTGGAAAAAGACCACTCGCTATCGTTGCAATGAATGCAGAGTTGCCTCCCATCAAGAATGGGGAACACAACTCCGAAAGTGCGTCCACCATCTACCTCGTCATAACCCCTTTAATTTGATACCACCCTTATCTCAGCCGTTCTACTCTACATCGGCGTCAATTTAATGACCAATGCTGTTTCGGACAGCAAATTACACTTTGTTTCAATTGGGGGTACTCCGAGGTTGTTTCTGCAATCTCCAGCTCTTCAGCAATCTTTTTTTTATTCAGAAGAGAATGGTGATAAGGGAGAAGAGGAAACGGCCCCACTTGGGGATACTCTCAGTCAGACGTAAGTAATCACTGCATACATGCTCAGAATGGTTCAGAGTCTTCATTCCTTTTAGTATAACGGGATAGACCATAGGCTGAGCACTGGCCCTGAGGTCGCTATCGTGAAAACCTTGTTGCCATCGCGAGTATGAGCCTCTTAACACTAATCCTAGCTCATACCGCTCCAACAAGCCTTAGTTTTGGTATGGTCAAGAGCCCGAATGGAATAAAAAAATTATTAAGAATTGATACTGTGACTCCTCGATTGGAAAGACTTTTCAATTCAAAAAGAAACATTGTTCAACTAGCGAATATTTAATGTTCATCAGCTTTCATCTGGATTCAAGTTTGTGCCGTAGGACAGACTCGCGTAAACTCTATCTCAGCTTCTTCACTGTATACCCCATGGTATAGTTTAGGTGACAGAGTGGGGGAGGCAAAGTCTCGGACGTCCGAGGAGCATCCGAGGCAGATCGTACGAGGCTTTTATACTCCGCTTTTGAGAGTCGGATCTTCGTCTCGAGCGTCCATTCCAAAGTGGATCAGACACAAAGTGAACTATAAAAGCACCTTAATGAGTCATAAACTGCTCCAACATTATTCTGTTATGTAGCCTACTGGTGATTTCCTTAAGTCTTTGTAGTAGGAGTTGTCGTTTGATGAGTCTCAGAAATATTCCGTTTTAGTGAGGAGAATGGTATGGAAGCAGGAGAAATAACTCAGGAGGACGGCACCCCGCCAGGTACACAGCTGGAGAGTGGACAGCTTGATGACGACGATGATGATTCTGATGATGAGGTGCAGATTACCATAGGAGAACTGAAAACTGGTGCCAGTATCGAGTAAGTGCATCCCGGTGAGATAGGACCATCTTGATGGCTGGCATTACTGCACCATTGTTTTCAAGATGGTCCACTTTAGAGGGTGGGCCTCATTATTTAAAGGGATTAAGCCATGGTAAAAATGTCTTCACCTGTTTTCAGATTCTGAAGCATACCATGAACAAATGGGCCCAATACACGGTTCATATGAAAGCTTAGATATAGCCCTATCCAATGCGCATACTTAGAGCCCCCGATGATGCACTTTTAACAGCCTTTATTAGGGCAAGGGAAAAACCCAGCAAAGCCCTTCTTATAACTTCAGCTTTCTCCGGCATTACGCTCAATTTCGAGTTCTACTCAATGTTATGATGGAGTAAAAACCATTAGGCTATTAAGTTAACAATTAGATCCGATTTTCTTTCTATTTGGCCCATTCTGGCCGTAGTTATTCGAGTGACTGATATTGGCTTTTTGGATAAAGACCACTGGCTTTCACTGCAATGAACGCAATGTTGCCTCCCTTAAGAATGGGGAACACAACTTTGAAAGTGCGTCTCCACGATGGCTTACCCCTTTCAATGCTGTGATCCGAATCAAAGGAAGGAGTCCACAAAATGATGCAGAAGCCTGAAATCTAACCCGGGGCTATAACCGAATGTGCTACCCACTAAAACATCACTTTTTCCTGTGTTACGAGCAATCTTGTACCCATATCCAATTCTGTGAATATGGCCAAGTCGCTCTGTTCAGTCACCTGATGAATCATTGGAATCTTCCCTGTTTCTTCAGACCACGAGCCCGATTTGGGGCACCTACTGCAGGAACTCGACCGCGACCAACTGTTGCCGCTGCCACTGTCAAAGGCATTGACATCAACGCCGAAGGAGAAATTGATGGGGTGCCTACCTATGATGTCGATTTGGACACACTGACTGATAAACCTTGGCTCAAACCAGGTAAGCTTATCTACCCGCGATGTAAATTACGATCATGGTGCCTCGTTTGAGCCTTCCTATTACTGAAATAATGACGCGTCTCCCGATATTTGTCCAGAGCAGTTTGCGGAAATAGGCGAGCCTTCTTTATTTGACTTCAGGCAGGTTAGGATAGGTTAGGTTAATTTTATCTTATGTGTCCAAATTATTACAGCAAATGCTTTGTTTACAAATTCATCCACATCAGCAAACATAGCAGTAGTGACAAAGTTCCGCCATAATTGGTATCTACCCAACAGCCTGTAGTCTGTATCCATGCATATGTTTTACTGACCTGCCTCTGCATCCCACTCAATACCAACTATGGGTGTCATTTGCAGGAGCGGATATTACTGATTATTTTAATTATGGCTTTACTGAAGAGACTTGGCTCATGTACCGATTAAAACAGCAGGTAAGCAATACCTGCCCATTCTCCCAAGAACCAGTGTTACATCATGATAGTTACTTGAGGTAACATTGACCTCATTGACCCTATGCCATTCTTACACATACATGTAAATGGCTGGACTAAAAGTAAGCCTGCATCAGTTTTTCCAACTAGAGCTTATCTTTTCATGGTAAAGCTTCTCAGTGTGAAGTTGTCTTAGCTTGCCAATGATCAAGCGTCTAGTAATGCCTTATCACAGTCGTAATACAAGTCAGAGTGTCTATTAAAATCTTGGTTTAGTTTCGCCCTTTTAGTAATAACCAGATTCAACCTACACTGAGTCGGCGCGTAGCGCACCAGTATAGGATATGAAGTCAGCGCGTTACCGGTGCAGTGAACCGTGTGGTGAACATAAAGTTTTGGCCATTCACAGTGACCACTGCTGATGGCCCTTAGGCTGATTGATACCAAACCGTCCAACTATCCGCCATTTTCAGTCATGATCTCTCCGCTCTTGGATCAGAGCCTTCTCTAATCTTCTCTAGCTTGCACAACTCTCTGCCAAATCCAAACGCTACACAGCTTCTTGATATTGTCAGACTACCTGGTTTTTGGTCCTCATGGTGTGCTTTTGAGACTGGGTTTCCAATGCGTTAGACTTTGTCTCAGTTTTAATTAAAGAGAAACCTCTCTCATTGAGCATCTGATAATTACAGGCACAGAGAGGAATGGTTCCTCACCCAACACACGGACTACCACCAACACATCAACAGCCATTCATCCGAACTATCAAACCATTCGAGCAGACGATACGGACAGTTCCCACCATTGGTGCTCAGAATCCATCAGCAATGACGTACATTCCACGTAAGTAAATTGATTGTCTTTGACATGCCCATAGATTCCCTTGATCTGGCTAAATTTAATATTCCTAACTACACCCAGCCCAGGTTCTAGATCAAGACAAACCTTCCTCCATTGTTTTCATCAGCGTGCATTATACTAGGCATTTATCTGTTTTCCCCAGTCAGTTCTAAGTGTAAAGTGATGGCTCAGTGGTTGCGTACTGGGCTTCGGACCGCGATGTCCCTCGTTCTACCCTCGGTTCGGGTAAAAACTTTGTCGCAACACCCTCGTTACTCACGATCTTAAATGAAGGTGAACCATTCATGGAGTTACTATCTCTATGGGGCAGATGGCCTCAAACAGCAAGTCTCCTAATGACGCACCCTGGGAAATGCCGAGTCTACACTCTAGTTAGGCAATTTTTTTACCACAGCTGTTCTGGTTTGGATACACAAAATCTCTTCATCCTTGCTTACATTGATCTCATTAGATTTTGTTTGCTTTACAGAGAGACCAGCTGCCCCTGCTGGTATTTCCGTGGTAGAGACACGGCGTGCGGATGGCTCTGACTTGTGAGTTATTAAACTACCTTAGTTTTATGTAAACGATTCTTATTGATGCTTAAACAGTGGCGATGAAGTCTACTGTGAGCTTGCCCGGGTTCATGATTATTGTCCTGAGGAGAGGGCTTCAGGCATTGGCTGTGTTTTATCGATCAAGTCTGTCGTTAATGTGGTCCCTAATAACTGCATGAGATTTTCTCTATGTTGGACCCTTGTGATAATTAGGTTAATTTTATCTCATGTTGAAAAAGTTATTAAAGAAAATTCTTGTTTTCAAATGAGCCACAACGATTTAAAGGGGTTATGTCATGGCCAAAAGTCTATATAAAGCAAATGTCCAACAAAAATATAGAAATAAGGTTTCAGAGTGCCGTTTTCCACCTCTGTCAGCGAGCATTAGTGCCATTAATTACTGCGAAATGATAGAGGCCCGAATGCAACGGCCTCTATTTAGGCCTAGGGAAAACCGGCAAAACACTGCTTATAACTTAAGTTTTCTCCAATTTTACGTTCAATTTTAAGTTCTACTCGATGTTACGAGGAAGAAAAGATCATTAGGTTACAAAATTTCAGTAATTAGATCCCATTTTATTTCTATTTGGGCCGTAGTTATTCGAGTGACCGATACTCGCTCTGTGGCACAAGACCAGTCGCTATCGCCGCAACAAATGCGGAGTTGCCTCCCTTTAAGAATGGGGAGCAGCTCCGAAAGTACGTCTACCATCGACCGTGTCATAACCCCTTTAAGCACTTCCATAATATCAGCGAGCTCATTTTCCTCTTGTTAGATTGCCAGGTTTTAGTTTTCATCATTATACCCTAACCCAGTCAGGTGGACTTTCTCTTAGAATTTTGTGAGAGCAGATTCCTCATTTAGTAAGCAGCTATACACATTCATACACTCCTAGCAATCGGTGCTTTGCTGCAGAAGCGCTCCTTGGTTTCAAACATGGAAATAGACCAATGTATTGGGAATCACTTCTTGGTATTTTCAAGCCGTCCTCTATTTTATAACTCTATCTGGATCCTTGCAGCCCTCCAACCATGCCACCAGGTACTCAGGACTTCACATACCCACCAGAAAGCTCATCATCTTCATCAATCAGTACATCGATGGCACCACCCACCACCTCCGTACCGAACACTTCAGCACCTCCGCCACGGATGTATGGTCCACCACCGGGTAACTATCTGTCTCTGGTCAGTTCTGCTATATTGAGTTCGGTGTAACAATAATTGCCACGCGAGTAGGGGTTCTTTTATCCACAATTAGATGTTGTCGAAGCCAGAGTCACGACAATCTCTCATACTTGGAGTCAATACTATACATCTATAATATTTCTGTTTCTTTATGTTTCTAACTACGTCCAAGAAAATGAATTCATCTGTACTATTGCAGACTCAATGTGTTTATATTGGTCAATGTAGGCAGTGACATACAGGTATGGTGCTGTGTATTTATTTATGTCATGATACTTTTGTCATTTTAGGCATGTTAGTCACACGGCCAGGAATGCCACCAGGCATGGTACCTGCGGGTGTAATGGTGCGAGGACCTATGGGCCCTCCAGGAATGGTTCCACCCGGTATGCCACCTCCAGGAATGGCTCCCCCGGGAATGGCTCCTCCCGGCATTGCTCCACCCGGCATGGTGATGGCACCAGGTATGTCCCACTCTGTTAGATTATACATAGGCAGCTCTTCATTAATTAGTTTACTCAGAAATTGACAGTTCTATCTCAGTGATTTACTATGGTCAGGGTCCAAGAACTAGATTCGGCCCAAGAGGAGGCCTGCACCCCAAATACTGGGCTTCTATCCATAGGCATGCTTTTCGTTGTTTTACCTGGGCACTTGGTCACGCTATTCTGCAGATTTCCAGTCACCTCTTAAGCCAGAGTGGTAGAAGGTTGGAATTATGTGAGGTCACCTACCCAAGGGGAGCTCAGCATAACCAAGATGTGAATGATATCCCATACGCTCTTTAGCCATACACTTTATGGATTTGTCAGACTGTCATCATTACAAAAAACTACTCGGTGACTGATTTCCCTCTCCTTTCCCTTATTACAGGTCAGAGATTTAGAGGACCCCCTCCTGGTTATGGTGGCCCACCACCAGGATTTGGATACGGTCCTCCACCAGGTCCCCGCGGCTTCCCTCCAGGCTACAGGCCTATGGGACAACCAGGAGAAACTCCGCCACCTGACTGGTCGCCTAAACGATCTGACGAACCTGACAGGTAATACCACCATGCCATCCTTAACAGAATCACAAACAATTATGAGCATTCATTGGTCTTATTTCAGCTAAACTCAGTAACTGAGCTCAGAACTCTTTGACTCGATGATGACTATTCCTGTATTGCATCAGCAAGGCCCATCAAACTAAAGTGGATTCTAATCATGGTACCAAACCTATGGGTTACTTGTATGCTTCTCTGCATTCGTTTGATGTATATTTTGCTACTGACGCTTTGTCAGACAGTTTGCTGATTTTCTCTAGCCGATGGTGTAGATTGAGACCCGATATCATTATTCTTACAGCCCACCACGACATCCGGCCTCCCCTGAGCGTGACCACCGGGACCGGTCACGCTCTCGTGAGCGCGACCGTGATCGCTCTGACCGATACAGAGACTCTGACCGAGAACGAAGATACAGAGACGACAGATACCGTGACAGGGAAGGCCGTGACAGGGAGGGCCGTGATCGCGAAGGTCGTGACAGGGAGGGCCGCGACCGAGAGGGTCGTGACAGAGAGGGCCGTGACCGCGAAGGCCGAGATAGGGAGGGTCGTGAGAGGGAAGGTCGTGACAGAGAGGGACGTGACAGAGAGGGCCGTGACAGGGAGGGCCGTGACAGGGAGGGTCGTGACAGAGAGGGTCGTGACAGAGAGGGCCGTGAAAGAGAGGCTCGAGAGAGAGATGATCGTGACAAAGAAGGTCGTGATCGAGATGATCGTGAGAGAGAAAGGGGCGACGATCGTGAGAGAGAAGGGCGTGACAGAGAGAAAGGTGATGACCGTGACAGAGAGAGAGGAGAGGACCGTGACCGGGACAGAGATGATAGACACAAAAAGCGGTAAGCATTCATCATATTGGCTTGTAGTTTGCCTGGTTCTATCATTTTGCCAAGCAGAAGAAATGGAGTGACCGTCCGATTGTAAATTTTAATTGATCTTTGTAAGTTCAAGTTCCGAGTCATGGTCTCAGTAGACCCCCAAGTGACGACAGATCGCCGGAAACTCGATAATTAAGCTTTCTAGTTTAACTGGCTTCAACGTAATGAGCTCAACTTATTTTACTCGGGCACTGGGCCATCCTATTTAACGGACCTCCTGAGTCTTGTTGGAGCGATAGGATCTATGGGGATTCTGTGAGGATCTCATTTTTACGTTGGGCGCTCAGCATGACTGATTATGAGCGAAGTGTTCTAGCTATTGAGCTATCCTTGTATCCGAATCATTCCGGACGATGTGATTACCAGTCTCTTAACGGAAAACCTTTGTAGGCGACATCGCGATGAGGAAGAAGATCGCAGAGAACGACACAAAAAGAGCAAGAGGTCACGGAGGGATTCAGATTGAGGGTACACTGTATATTCTCTTAATATAATGGTGGCTGTTTGCAATAATAACTGTTATTCTAACAGGAAAACATATTGTGAAGATACTTTTGCACTACAAGCTGTAGTTCTGTACATAGTACATAGATTGTCAAATACAATTGATTGAATTCCTTGATGTCTCTGATAGATTTTTCTCGTAAGAATTTTTCTGTCATTTGATTCTCACAGTGACATATGTCACTGATTCTCTCCATAACTTGTTTCTCTAATCTTGCGGATTCCAGCCTTATTCTGATAAGATAGTTAGTGTAGAAAATATTCTGTCCAGTTCATTGGGATCAGTGCACGCCAAGCAAACCCCCTGTAAAATTTATTAAATAAATATTTACCATTGACAAGCCCATGGCTGACGGACCTTAAGCTCCCAGCATATAATTAAATCTGATGCGCAGATCGAAGACAAAAGATGCCTGTTCACAATGGTCCTAGCAAAAGACACATGATGTGGAGCATTGGTTTTGATCCGCTCGTGTTCTCTATGCTAAGGCATAACTGGTGAAAAAGTGGTATCTAGCTCCAGGGGGGGGTTTCAGCAAAATGGCGTTGGCGTCATATGAGAGAAAGCACGTAGGCTAGCCAATAAAACCGCTATACACAATACTACAACCATTCGGTAATGTTGGCCTTATCTAGACTCTTTCATCTGCCACATTTAGGACATATGTCTTGGAACATTACCTGAATATCTTCCCAGCACATTGTGCAGTAAAGAAATTTACATAGAGGTTTGGTGCATTCTGTAAATGTACCAGGCTTCAACTTTATTTCGCATATCAAACATCTCCTGCCAGTTTTAGCTGGTGGGAAGCAAGGCAGGGTAAATGTGTTCTGCTTTTGCTGCAAAAATGGGCGAATTAAAAGTGACTCGCGCAGTAGTCTCACAACATCCCAGACCCATTTAATGGGCATATTTGTCTCTACATGTCTCATCCAACAAATTGAACTGAACTGTGGGTATAAGAATATTTTCTTGAAATGGCTAACAACTTGTGTTCATTTCTCATCTCAGTCACATGCATGAGCCGTGATGAAGTGCTTTCGG
>Ga0224501_10005006_pt1 | contig 10451 bp, 7 predicted proteins | sample SF_Oct11_sed_USG_4_FD_169105 | JGI IMG/M metagenome (GOLD analysis project Ga0224501, IMG submission 169105) | Sediment microbial communities from San Francisco Bay, California, United States - SF_Oct11_sed_USGS_8_1 | ecosystem: Environmental > Aquatic > Marine > Sediment | place: USA...
GAAAGCTTTCCCTACAGCATTCGCCTTCAAATCTAGATTCGCAACATTGGTTCCGTTCTCTGTGTATATTTCAACATGCGAATCTTCAAGAGCAAATATCACTTGATAGAAGTTCTTCTCAGGAACATCGGCCAGACTCATCCCCCAAGTAGGATTAGCCATGAAAATGAACTCCTCATCGATAAATCCGCCACCTACGCCCGGATAGAAGGTGGAGAAACCATAGTCTTCCCTAACTCCGCTAATGCAGACGGCGACGAGCTTGTCAGAGACCACTTTGAAGTAGGTCCCACCGAAGGGTGGGGACTTTAGGTTTGTGGCTTCTCTGCCGAGATACACGGTCATGAGCTCCATGCGATCCAATGTCCCGTCTGCGAGAAGCTTCCGGCCAGTCAAGTTGTAGACCTCCACCTTTGTTCCGTCAGATATGCCAACAACATCCAGACGGGCCGGAAACAACGAGTAGTTCAGAAAAGCAACATCATCCACAACCCTAGTGGAGTTCTCCACCAATAGAGGGGCGAAACCATAGAACACGTAACTCTCCTCAGTATTCACCTTGAAATGTGGTATGGAAAGGGTCAACAGCAAGAACGAAAAGAGAAAAATAGAAAGAACACCTTTCATTGGCGCACCATCAGTCCCTATACCGCCTATATTGTTATAAAAGCTTTTCAGCTGTGATTGGCAGGTCTTTTGAACAATCCTGGCAGATCTATGAGTCTGTCGATAGTCGTTGCACTAGTCTTTGCGCCGCATTTGTGAGATATCTACAGCAAGCGCTCGACAGGTACTCTAAGCTCTTCTAATGTGAACCCTGTCTCTTCTGGTTCTTCCGGCAATACATGTGGTCTTACTACGAAGGCTTAGCTCTGCGCCGCCTTCTGAGAACTACTACTATCACCACGACAGCAACTACAGCAACGACGCCACCGATTATGTATGTCAACAACTCCCCCATTCCGCCTATTGGCGGAGGCTCGGGAAAAGTCAGCCCTATAGACTGAACGGGTATTAGGTAGCTGCCCCAATCTTCATAAGCATGTTCAACGTCCACACCAGAGTAGGTGTTGGCATCTCCGAGGACCTCTATTACTAGTGGCTCATCCGCCCTTGCCTTATGGAGACCTTCTAGAAGTATTCGATACCCATCTTTCTCCATGGTTCCAGCAACGCCGTCCACCTCAACCATCGAATCATCAGTCGCAAAGATGATCGCCGCAGTTGGCGCATAGAAGCTTATCTCTTCGCCTGCATCAACGGCTAGAAAGCTGATGTCCTCACCCATGTTCTGCGGTTGTTGAAAGGGCTCTGTGTAACTCGTCCCCCAGCCCCATCCTCCACCGCCAAACAAGACGGCTACATTAGCGGAGCTTTCTACACCTACAGGCTTGTTGGCCTCAATTTCTGTGCTGAACCAGATTTCGCCAGCTGCAACGCTGTCTCTGACATCTGGCCCTGACATTGCTATCTGCCATCCAGGTCTTGTGAGATCGTATGCGCTTACCTCAGAGTTCTCTTGTGCTATCACTAGGGTGGTCTGTTTGTCTCCAGCCCATGTGCTTCCGGGCCTGGAAGCCATGAAGTGCTTGCCGGCAAAGCCTCCCGTAAGGGATGGGAGATAGGTGAATGCATCTTCATAAGTAGCTAGGATCATTATGTTACCTGTTGAGACAGCTCTGTACACCTCGCCGCTCTTCAGCTTCACCCTAGAGTAGCCGCGCGCATCGACATCAAACTCAGCCGCGGTTCCTCCGGTCGCGTCGTACACGGTTACATGCGATGTCTCAAGACCATAGAAACACTGCAGATCCTCCTCGTAGGTATATATCATGGGAACCCAGAAGGTCTTCGTGGCTAGAAAGACGAATTCGGTCCCTATGAAGCTCCCTTCAATGCTTGGGTAGAAGGTCGAGTAACCCTCCGCTGGGTGCTGGTGCGATGAAGTCCATATCCTAGGCGCCCCTCCCTCTAGGAGGGCTGAAACCATCTTATCGGAAACTACCTTGAAGAAAGTTTCATTCGCAAGGGCTACCTCATAAACCTCCATGCCACCTATCACGGTTGAAGCTAGCAGAGCATCAGTTGTCAGGTCGTAGACTTTGACACTGGCTCCCTCACTTATGCCGATTATATGCAGCCGTATGCCTCCAGCCAGAAATTCCGTCGCGTTGACGGATGGCTTGGTGAGGCCTATTGTTCCCTTTGTTGTGGGAGCATAGCCATAGAAGACGTACTGCTCCTCTGCCACTGCTGTTATCTGGGTGGCAGACAACGCCACAAGCGCTGCCAACAAGCATGCATACAAAAGAGCTAAGAGCCTTCTCCTACCTACAGCTAGTATCTTCTTCATTTTCATAAAAGATTACCTCATACGGTTTCGCTGGGTTTTACGTAGCTTTCAACTAACTCATAAGACTTTCGGTGCTCTAATCGTTACATTCCGAAAGCTAAGGGTTGTGAGTTTTCGCTAGCCTTCTTCTCCTTCTCTTCATGAAAAGGAAAGCTGCCGCGACGATGATGCACACGGATATCCCGATGGCCAGAAATGGAACAACTTCGATGAAGCCACCAATGGACGGTGCGGGCGGATAGGCTACTTCCAAGCTCTGCACAGACACTAAGTAGGAGCACCAGTTGTCATATCCGTATCGTATATGCGGATCCCAAGACGCCCACGTGTTCGCGCTTCCGAGCACCTCTACTAGGATTGGGATATTACCAGTAATAGTGTGGATGCCATGAAGCACAATTCGGTACTCGTCCTCCTCCATGTCGACTGGGATTCCATCTATGGTCACAAATCCATCGGCCGCTGAGAAAATGACCGCCTGTGTTGGTGCGAAGAAGCCGAGGGTTTCGCCAGGCTTCATGCCGATGAAAGAGACATCGGTCCCAAGGTTTTCTGGGACGCTGAGATTGCCCAGCGGCGGGTCTCCCCAGTTTGCTCCACCAGCTCCCATCAAGACGCTTATGTCACCGGTGCTCTCTATTCGCAGAGGCGTCTGCCCGGCAATGCTGGAGTCAAACCAGTACTCTCCTGCTCGGAGACTTTTCTTAAGATCCGGTCCGAGAAGGCCCATGTGCCACGCTGGTCTTTTCAGATCCCATATGTGTACTTCACAGTCCTGCATGGCGACAACCAGGAATGATTCTCTTCCTATTGAGAGGAGACTGCCCATAAAGTGTCGGCCGACGAAGCCTCCCGTGACCGATGGCAAGTAAGAGAAGCACTCCATATCCAAGCCCGAGACCAAGATGCGGCCTGTAGACACAACCCGGTATACACGGCCTTCCTTCAGGGATACCTTTATGAACGAGTTCGCTGAAGCCTCAAGTTCTGTCACCTCTCCCTCTATATCATAGATCGTTACATGCGCCTCCTCAACGGCAAAGATATTGTATGCGTTCATCTGTGGGGACTCCAAGAACGTGGGTGCTGTAATATACACAAATTCCCTGCCACAGAAGCCCCCATCAGTACTTGGGTAGAATGTGGCACGCATGGCACGCACCTGCGTCGCCCCCCAAGCGCACACCCGCCCTCCGCCGCTCAGCAAAGCTGCAATCGGCTTGTTCGAAACAACTTTGAAGTATGTTTCATTTGCCAGCTCCCAGCTATGCAGCTGCATCCTATCTACCTTGAAGGAAACTAGGGGCGCTTTTCTCCCTAGGTCATGAATGCCTACGGTTGTCGAATCGTTTACGCCGATTATGTCCAAGCGAGGCGGTCTCCATGTGTTCGGCGTGGCGAACACCATACCATCATCGGACTCCTCGTAGACTGAACGGATGGTCGGAGGCACATATCCATAATACACGTAGACAGTTTCGGCTTCGCAAGGAGTTCCATTTTCTCCGAGGCAAGTCAGCAGAGCAAGAGTCAAGATGAGTGTTTCAAATCCGCTGGAGCCAGCCAGCCTCCTGATAGGGACGTCGATCGACATCTTTCAGATCAATCCCAGAATGCAAGAAATGACTGCGCCAGTGCTGTCGTTGCTTCAGTCTTTTTTCTTCTTGCACGTTTTCTCACTAATATGACTATCACTAGAAACATGGGTATCGCAATGCCGATCGCAAAGTAAGGTATGATCTCCCCAAGTCCACCCACGCTTGGCGGTTCGGGATAACTCTGTGTGAAACCTTGATAGGAGACCAGATAGCAGGCGTAGTTGTCGTAGTGCCACGAAAGTTTTGCTTCTCCAACATCATACTCCCAGCCATGCCCGAGAATCTCTATGGTCAAAGGACCACTCGCTTCAACTGTGTGAACCCCTTGCGTCAACCTGAGATACTCGTTTTCCCTCACGCTCACCAATGCTTCATCAACCTCTATGACCGATCCCTCATGGGCAAAGACGACAGCCTCAGTAGGAACGAAGAAACCAAATTCTTGATCCGGTTCAACGACCACTAGGCCTACATCGTCGCCTATGAGCTCAGGCGGAATATAAGGACGGATATGTGCCCTAAATCCGCCTTGTGTTATCAGGACAGATATGTTGCCTGTGCTCTCGACTTTCGCTGGTATTCCTCCCATTATTGTGGTGTTATGCCGCTCTCCAGCGCTTACGCTCATCTTTGCATCTGGTCCGAAGAGGGTCATATGCCACTTAGGCCTTCTCAAGTCGTAGATAACAACCTCAGCATCCTCCAGAGCCACTACTATGATCGATGTAGATACGCCTGAAACAACAGCTCCTAAGAAGTGTCTGCCCACAAAGCCACCGGTTAGGCATGGAAGATACAAGAAGGAGTTCTCGTCCAACCCTGCCAGCATGATCCTCCCAGTAGAAACCACGGTGTAAGTCTCTAGAGCTAGAGAATATGCCCCGCCAGGCGATTTTCTAAGATACGTTGTTTTTGTTGCACCTGCAGTGGCTTCCAACTCCTCTACCACGTTCCCTTGAGCGTCTTGGACGGTCACATGAGCGTCTTCAACGAGGAAAATGTGAAGCGCCCCGTTTGTCGAGTTTACAGGGGCAAAAACGAACTCGTAACCAACGTATCCGCCATCAATACTTGGGTAGAACGTAGATGATCCGTGTATCCCACCGTAGAATCCCGCACCGCCACTGAGAAGCACCGAGACCTGCTTATCGGAGACTACTTTGAAGTATGTCTCGTTGGTGAGGGGGATCCTTCTTAACTCGGTTCGATTTATGATGAGTGAGGCTATTACGCCTTTATCCGTCAGGTTGCCTACTTTGATTGAGGTGCTATCGTGAATGCCGACGATAGTAAGCTGCGGCGGTGAACTGATATAACTATGCCCCTCTGTGCCATGGAAGATTGGCTTGACGGTTGGAGGCGCATATCCATAGAAAACCCATTCATCCGGGTGCTGGGCATCCCTAGCGTCGGCTTGATACCATGCTCCAGAAAGCAGTAGGACAACTAGAAAAACGGGAAAGACCTCAAAGGAATTCATGTCAGAAACAGATTGCCTAAATCATAAAAGCTTTTTCGCGAACTGACTTTTGGATGCTCATCTGGCAATCTATTCAAAAGGGGGAGAGGGCAAACGGCAAATATTCGAACTGCGTTCTCAAAAATCCAAACCTCATTTCCGCTATTGTATGCAATTGCAAAAAGACTTATCCTCGGATTGTGACCTAGAAAGCATGATGTGATGCAACATGCAGAGAAATATATTTACCGAGAAGGGTTTCATTCACATCCTCGGACCCAATCCGGCTTTAATACCAGGCGATGAGAAGGCATGGGACGGCTACGTCATAGAGTCTTGCGACATCTTCAAGGACCACCACACCTACTACTGGTATTACCATGCAGTGGGCAAGGACAAAGATCTCTGGCCTGAAGGGTACAGGATAGGAGTCGCAACTGCTCCCTCTCCTCTTGGACCTTGGACGAAATACGAGAAGAATCCAATCATGGACCTTGGACCTCGCGGCAGCTGGGAAGACGGTTGGGTTGCTTGCGCTTGCATCCTCAAAGAAGGAGCTTACAATATTGAAAGAGGTACTGCAAAGTATTACATGTGGTACTCCGGAGGGAGCTATAAAGAAGGTGTCGTTGGGAACATCGGGCTTGCTACGGCATCGAATCCTCTGGGTCCTTGGAAGAAGTATGAGGGCAACCCGATCATAGAGGATTTCGGCTATCTATGCGGTGTGGTCAGGTTAGATGGAAAATTCTACATGTACACTGAACATCCAATAGGAGTGACCGATCACGGACCGTTCTGCCTGGCTACAGCTGATAAACCTGAAGGACCATGGACAAGATATGAAGGCAATCCTGTTCTTCCCCCGGGTGACTGGGGCGCTTGGGATGCCAGCGGCTTCTCTGAAGCCAAAGTGTTATACCACGAAGGAGTTTTCCACTGCTTCTACAGCGGAAGCAGGACACCAAAGCTTGAAAGTATAGGCTATGCATACAGCGTTGACGGGCACAACTTCACGAAATACAGTGGCAACCCTGTTGTTCCCAAGGAAGGAACCCCTGACGCCTCAGCCTACGCCGAAGTCCAAGCACTTATTGAGCCTCCCTTCGTTTACCTATATCACACATTAAGGTACATTTCCAAAAAAGGAGAAGACCTAGGGATTCAGGTTCTGTCAATTAATCCACACTTCTCTTTGGCAATGCCAATTCTGAACCTTGATTCATTAGCCCCTAGCACAGCGAGTGGGTTGGCAGCTTGCTGTCCAGCGAGTCTCGAGTCTGTTTCGAATCTCGTTCTCACCACTAAGTGCACCTATGATGCTGACGCGAAAGCAGGACTGCGAATTCACGTGAGATCAAGCTACGACGGAACAAACTATGACAACGTAGACCTATACAGCTTCGATATCGATCTGAAGGCAGGCCAGACCATAAGGAAAACCGTTGAATTAACTCCCAAAGCCAGGTTTGTGAAGGTTATAGCTGAAAACCTAGACAACTCATGCAGCGCTACAGTGAAGATTGCAGCAACACTGGGGAGATAGGTTCAGTCTTTTCTCTTCTTGCCACGTTTTCTGATTAATATAAGTATGGCCAGAAGAATTGGTACCGCAACGCCGATGCCTATGTAGAGTGTGATCTCCCCAAGTCCACCCACGGCTGGGGGCTCGGGATAATTTTCTCTGAAGCCTTGGTAGGAAACGAGATAGGAGGCGTAATTGTCATAGTGTTCGTAGACGATTGGATTGGGTATGTCGGCGGGAAACTCCCACACCTGCCCTTGCCCAAGAATCTCTATGGTGACGGGAGCATTCGCCTCAACTGTGTGGACCCCTTGCGCTAACCTGAGATACTCGTCTTTCCTCACTGTTACCATAGCTCCGTCAACATCCATGATTGATTCCTCGTGAGCAAATAGGACAGCCTCTGATGGAACGAAGAAGCCGAATTCTTGATCTGGTCTAACTACCACGAAGCTGATATCGTCACCTATGCGTTCTATGTTGTTGTCCAAAGGCGGCTCTCCCCAGCCATGTCCCCACTCCCCGCCGCCTTTACCTACAAGGACCGATATATCCCCTGTGCTGTCGATTCTCAGGGGTATCCCTGCAGTCATTGTTGTATTTTCCCAATCTCCAGCGCTTAGGCTCATCTTCGCGTCTGGTCCTGAGAGTGTGATATGCCAACTTGGCCTCCTTAAGTCGTAGATGGCGACCTCGGCATCCTCCAGAGCCACTACTACAATGGATGTAGTTGCGCCTGAAATAAGAGCTCCCAAGAAGTGTCTGCCCACAAAGCCACCGGTTAGGCATGGTAGATACAAGAAGGAGTTGTCGGCCACCCCCGCCAGTATGATCCTCCCAGTAGACACTACCGTGTAAGCCTCTAAGGCTAGAAAGTCTGCCTCGCCCGGTGGTCTTCTTAGGTATGTTGTTTTTGTTTCCCCTAGGGCTCCCTCCAACTCGTCTATCACGTTGCCCTCTGCGTCTTGAATGGTTACGCGGGCGTCCTCAATGAAGAAGATGTGGAGCATTCCACTTTCGTGAGCGTAGGGTCCCGGATACCATGTCGAGTTCACAGGAGTGAAGATAAACTCGTCGCCGATGTATCCACCATCAATGCTTGGGTAGAACGTGGATGCCCCATGTATAACTGTGCCGTCGCTTTGCCTCCAACCTCCACCGCTGAGAAGTGTCGACACGAGCTTATCTGAGAGTACCTTGAAGTAGGTTTCATTGGCTAGGGGGATTCTCCTAAACTCCATTTCGTTTACGGTAAAGGACGATATCACCCCTTTATCAGCTAGGTTGTACACTTCTACACGTGTGCCGTCGTGAATGCCGACGATGGTGAGCTGCGGAGAAGAACCAACATACTTATGCTCAGGTCCATTAGCTTTGGCAAAGAAGACCGGTTTTACTGTTGCAGGTGCGTATCCATAGAAAACGTATTCATCCTCCTGCTCAGCGAGAGACGCAGTCTGACACAAGCCTGAAGCAAGAACGACAAGAGAAAAGAAAGCGACAAAAACCTTACGGGAATTCATTCTAAGCACAAGTCTTCCAAAAACGTATAAAAGCTTTTGGCATAGGGTGATGCGAAAGAGAATGGCTCAGAAGTTGAAGGTTGAGAAAGCCAATGGAGAAAGAACGGTTTGGGAAGCAATAGCGTGCGAACATCGTCCATAGCGCGGCTCATGAAGACGAGGCATCTCCAAACGCCAAAATCTAGACATGAGTTAGCTCACTGGAATCTTGAATACTTTCGCAGCTGTCTTCCCCAAACACCATTCTAACTCTTCGTCAGTCAGGCTTAAGGTTCTGAATTTCGTAAGCTCAGTTGCCACATTATCTCCGTGATCTGAGCCGAACATCATCCGGTCTGCGCCAATGGTTCTGCAGATTCTGAGGATTGTGAAGCCTGGCAACCAGCTCGCCTCCAAGTATATGTTAGAACACAGTTGCGCAGCTAAGACAGCCTCGCCTACGAACATACTGCCGCCAGAATGCGCCAAGATAATCTCTAGGTCTGGGAAATCCTTGGCTATTGGTATTAATGCGGACGGGAGACTCCGAGGGATCCCGGTTCCTGTGTGGACCATGACAGGTACTCCTAGGTCCAATGCAGCTTCGAATACCTTCCTACCTGTGGATTTGCCAGGATCAACCCCATGGCCAAGCGTTTGCATCTTGACTCCCAAGAAGCCTAGATCACCTACGCATCTTTCTAATTCCTTGCAGTACTTGTCTCTTGGAAGATGAGGATTCGGGTTAGCCATGCCGAAGATTCGCCTTGGCATCTTCTTAGAGAGGTCTGCGATGGCGTTGTGTTGCCCGACGACGGTTTCCAGGTCTAGCACGGTGCCTGGTTGCACGATGCTTATGTCAACTCTGTTCCTTTCCATATTTGTTAGGAGATCATCTAGGGTGAAATCTTCTTCGAAGACGTAATCATACCCAAGATGGGTATGAGCATCAACGATCACAAAACAACCTCCTTAATACAGGCTCGCTTTCTTGTTGCTCTTCGATATTGCTCGGAAGTCATATTTGTCTTTTCAGGAATTGAGCATCAGTGTAGGAAATGTTAGACTTCAGAGGAGGTATCAGACTGCGCCCTTATCCAGCATGCTAAGATTCTTAAATCTTCTTTGATCATTACACTATCGAGTATAGGTAACAAATTTGTGGGGTGAACTGATGAAGTTGCGCATATTAGCTGTGGGGGCACACCCGGCCGATGTGCAGAAAAGGGCAGGAGGCGCCGTGGCAAGTTACGCCTATGAAGGACATGAGGTCTACGTGGCCTCCCTCACTTTTGGGGAGACTCAGGAGTCGCAGCTTCTATGGGAAAAGCCGGACATGACCATCGAGAAGGTCAAGCCCATAAGGAGAAGAGAATTCCTAAGGTCCGCTGAGATTGTGGGGGCTAAACCGGTAATGCTTGGCTTTGATGACAACTTCCCGATACATCCGTTGACGGATGAGAAGCAGGTGAAGATCGCGGAGATGATAAGAGAGATGAGGCCACACATCATACTGACCCATTGGCTTATGACATTGTACGATGACCATAGACTTACCGCGAAAGCCATCTGCTTCACGGCTAGAGAGATGGCCGCTGATCCAAACAAGCTTGAAGGAACAGGGTTAGAGCCCTGGAACGTCGAGGACATATACTTCTTTGAACCGGCTGAGAGGTACGCTAGCGTAACCGGCTTTCTTGAAGATGTATACATCGATGTCACGGACTCTTGGGAGGCAAAGATGAAGTCACTTGAGCCTTTCTGGTACAGCCAAAGGAACAACGCTGACTACTACACCCAAATAGCGCTTTACTGCGGAACCCAAGCAGGCGTAAAGTACGCTGAGAGATTTGTCCAGTTCAGAACTAAACGGGCCCTAAAGCTGTTTCCTGAACCAAGCAACCTAGACAAATGAGCATTCTGCCTGGCCGACACGTTCAACCTGCCTTGCTTCGGAGAACTCCCCACGTCTGGGGGCTGGACAGCTAGCGATATGGATCCCAATGGTCACAGC
>Ga0224501_10005007_pt1 | contig 10449 bp, 5 predicted proteins | sample SF_Oct11_sed_USG_4_FD_169105 | JGI IMG/M metagenome (GOLD analysis project Ga0224501, IMG submission 169105) | Sediment microbial communities from San Francisco Bay, California, United States - SF_Oct11_sed_USGS_8_1 | ecosystem: Environmental > Aquatic > Marine > Sediment | place: USA...
CATGTGACTTAGTTATCTGACGACTGGTGCTATGTTCTGAATTTTCAGCGTGTTGGGTAGGGATATCAGAATTGCTGGTGGTAGGGTGCTGCGCTTGCAACCATTAGAATCTGGGTTCTAATCCCGGTTACGGCTGCTATCGTTTTAAGTATGAGCTCCTCACGTATATATCTTAGCCCTGGCCGCTACAACAAGCATCGGGCTCAGGGGGTTTGTTAACAGGATAGCCAAGCGTCCAAGCTGACATTGCATCATGAATTTCTTTCACCAAATCAGTTTTCATTGCTGGCTAACGGTTTAACAATCAAATTGCTTGTTCTAAAACTTCATCATAGACGGGCCATCCAACCTCTCAGGTCTCACAGAATGAGTGCTTAAAATCTGGGGTATGCAGGGGGAGATGGAGTCCCGAATTATATTTTGCCAGAAGGACGCTGGGTGATCAGTGTCCTCTCATCACAGGGTCTACTCAGTTATTTGGGCAGAAGGACACTGGGTGATCAGTGAGCTTTTAATGCCTCATTTTAACACCTAGAAGCACTTTTGCTCCGACTCTACTGACTATCCACTAACTAACCTAGAACAGTTGTCCACCTCAAATTCTAGACTGGCACTGTGTTTAGATCGTGACTGCCTTGACCAATGAGCCCAGTCTTTTCATTGTTATCTGTGGGAATAGGTCCAGACATTTCCTATCACATTGTTCGGTCGAGGCTATCAGTTGGTCAGAATTGTTGTTACGCATAATTATGATAGCTGGATCGCGATGCATTGCTCTATGGTGTGACATTACGTAGATTTTGTTTGACAAACTTGTCCTATCATGCTGCAGTACATGGGATATCAGAATGTCGGGATAGATCAGTGGGGGATGGGTCAGCTGCTTATAGTCTGACTGGATAATTGTGAATTCCTTAGCACCTGCATGATCGTGGTCCTACCTGTGGAGAGTGATCCTTTCGTATAAGGAAGAGGTTTATTAGTTTCAAAACAAGCTCTTCACAAAATCTATTAATAGGCATTGCCGGAGTGTGTGGCCGACTGTTATATATTGGTTGTTTGGGACAAACTTCTAATCATATTCTATTTAGTTCCTTATCCCACTGGTATCTCTAAGAGGATTAATCTATGGATTGCACAGATTCAACTCAATAATAATATTGATGGAGTTTGGATGACAATATTACGTTATGATGTAACTTGTGTATGTACATCGCGCTCAAGTGTAGCGCGAGTGGTTGGAGTCTTCACTGAAATCGGCCACTAAGACTACGTGGTAAAGTTTATAGAGTGATAGACAATTTCACTCAAGTGTCGTCTAAGCCTTTGAGTGTTCAGATAAGGTTAGTTGTGGTTTGAAGGCAGTTCTTCGTGCTGTTAACTGTTACGTTTGGTAGAAATATAGTCTGACCCAACTTTAGTTCATGCAAACAGTAACTTCACGATAGAAAGAGTTTGGTAAGTGTTTGTGGTTAAAGATTTATCACCTAGCAAAAGTTTGTGCTTTGGTTGTGAGCCTGTTCCAGCAACTCTGTTGTTCTTCCTAATCTCAAGTCCCCTTAAGACTGCTAATGAAGCCTAATCTTTTGTGGAAAATCTACAAACCGGTTAAAATCAGTGTCAATTATATGGATTCGGAAGGGATAGGAACCCCCTAAGCCGCACCCCAGCATCGCAGTTAGCTGTATTTCTCATGAACCAAGTGTTTTCTGGTTCTATTGATTCCATCATAGGATTAGCAGTTTCCCATTTAATGGAAAGGCAAATTGTTTATAAGCGAATTTATGTCTTTTAGTCCACAGCAACTCGAGTGGTCTTGAGATTATGTCAAGCGGTTATAATTCACCAATAGATTTTCTATAAACAGCTATATATCGCTGTAGATTCTTGGCTGCCACTGATACAGTCTCAGCTCTGTGGTACGATAGATGAAATTGGCAATAATACAAGGTTGCCTGTTATGTCTGTCACTTCTCCATGTACATTCAAGTTTTCAGAACACCCACTAACGTTTGCAATGTGTCTTGTTTGACTTTGTCGTACAGGTGGTTGCGGGCTCGCTCTGATGTAAAACCCTTGAAGTCTGGCAGACACTTTTGTAAAATCACTATGTCTGTGCTTTGTTATGCTTTAACACCTCAGATTCTGACTCATAGGCGGGAGACAGCTGGCTAATTTAAAAACAAATTTCAGTCTTCCCATCATATCTAGCTTGGATAACAACTAATTTATGCAAGAAAAGCTGATCTTCTTTGATAGCTTTAACAACTCTTGAATGCGTCACACCATCAAAGCTATCGTGTCATGAGCAGAATATGTCACTAGAAAGCTCCAAGTTGCTGTCGCGCTGCAAGCCTTTTGTCAGGCTTGAATTGCCGATTTAGAGGGCCGTGAACTCAATTCCTTTTTGTTAGATTCCCTTGGATATCACCAAACAAAACACTTTTTCCCATCGGAGAATTTTGTTCTGAAGGACGAAATATTGCTGTTTTAACAATTAGGTTCTTTAATTCGCGGATCCTTGGACTACGTATTGACAAGCTATGGTTTTACTGCCAAACCATGATTACTGATGTTCTAGAGATACCATGTTTGGAGTTGCACTCCCACTTGATAACCCTGAGCATCAACCAGTGTATGATTTGATATCTCTATATATCAGTTATGTCTCCACTTGTCTGCGATCAGTAATCAAGTTGTGGTGATGCAGCTGATCTAATCTGGCTACTGTGTTGGATTGGAAGCAACTGTAGAGTTTAAGACGTCACTGTTACGGCTCTATCGGTTTATGGAATGTTACCAAAGGTTGTTATACTACAAAAAAAGATGACACTTTTCCATATGAGCATGAAGTTTTAGGGAATCTAAAATGTTCATCCACAGAGACTCAATCGCTTTGTAGGCATAGGTAGGCCTAAATGATAGAAAAATGCCATGCGTACCACAGTCGTGTCATTTGCATCAGAAGAATCAGCAGCAAAAAGCCATCGGCCAAAACATGTTGCTCCCCTCAATGCGCATGCGACAAAGACCGGAAAAAGCGTCTAGATCTAAGTGTGGCAAAATATGGCATTTTTATACAAGTTGAAGACGACGTTCTGTCTTGGTAATACTCTTTGCTCTTAACGGGTCCCTAAGAGTGGATCATTCAGACAGATTCATTGACTAATTCAAAGTATTCTCAGTGTTCAGCGTCTATTCGGATTCACCAAAAGTCAATAAAGGCTCCAAACAGTAACGGCGTGGTCTCACATTGTTGGGTTCCATTCATAAGAATTTTGTTTGCTATATCAGTGACGGTTACACACTACTGTTGGAAGTGTTACTGAATAAATCCCATACAAGAAATGGCTTGCCTAATCTAGGCTCTCTGCCCATTAGTGAAAAGCCCTTTTAGATGGTAATAGATTATGTTTTAAATCCTTCACATTGTAATAGAATGTGTTTTGTGAAATTCGGATGTTTAGCAAGCTTTAGTGAAATGGATAGCTTTGTCTATGAATGAGCCAATGAAAGCAATTATAGTACAGTAACATTGATTTGAGTTTGGACGTCAGAGGTAGAGTTCTTTGAGCACGTCCGTTGGACTTTTTCTCCGCTTTACAGTTTAAAATTTGAAAAAGCATGGTGGCCCGATTCAATTTATCAACTAAACACAATGCGATCAATTTTGGATGGACCGTGTATTTTATCGATCACGTAAAACTTTTGGCTTTATTTTTGCATGTTCTAATAAATTGGCAAAAGTGAACAAATTTATTTCTGCTAAGCTTGAGACTTCAGTTTACTTTTTTACTTCTGTTGGTTGGGTTTCCTCAATTTTTTGTAAAAACGAGTGGGTAGTGGTTTTGGTAGCATGCTAATGCTACAACCACAATGATAAGCTATACTTGTTGAAACGCAGGCTCAATTACGGTCTCCACATCCTCTCACCCATTCAACAGTTGGAGAATTACATAATGTTCAATGGAATCGACTAATCACGGGTAGGTCTGATACTACGCATTCAGCCATTAGCCTCGCGTCAGATCGGTAAGTTCACTTTTTAAGGGTTGGGCTCTTAAAGCGTCTTACTAACATTGGTTTGTTTTTCTTCTCACGCGGCAACATGTCATTTGAGAGATATTGACATGATAGTCTTGGATATCTGTTGTTGATATGTCTGAAGGTCTCTTTGCGGGCCAATAATACTAAATGTTGCACCCTTTATACTTATTAGTTGCCATGGCCTAAGGATATAAGCATGTACTCGCATTGATTCCGGGTCTAGTTACTGACTGTTTATAGTTCATACCTATGTATGCCTTCTCCTATTGCAAATACCTGTGCTAGTAAATGTCAATTGGAGTTATAGTTGAATGTGGAGCAAAATTTAACCTCATATGATACTTTGCCGATGGAATTGTCATCCCAAGGTTATAAAAATATTTTGTGCTTTGTGCAGCGTGCGTGCCGATTAGATTGGAATGAAACGCAAATATCAAAATGTGATCATTGCTGTTGAGATCATACCTACCTGCTACAGTTAAAATATTGATTTCCCTATGCCTTTCATACTGGCAGTGCCGTACATTGGTCACGCTCATCCAAATTGCAACATCGTGAAGACCATGCCTTTGTGACAGTATCACTTGGGCAACTATGCAACTATGGTACAGGGCCATAGGGCATGCATTACAAACCTATAAATAGATACCTTTAATTTATTAAACTCGGCTAGTAAACAGTCATGTCATGTATCTAGACGATACTACCTTGGTTCAAATACATCACTGCATGTCTGCTTCTTTAGCAGGAAGCAGGATATATACAAAACTGGACACACACAGTCTCGACTTGTCACATCTGTTTTTATACGACTGCCGCGCTATTGCTTTCAATATCTGCTAGAGCCTTCATTACATTTTATTGACGATCCAGTTATATACGAAGGTGTTGTATGGCGAAGATCTGCCCCTTTTGTTTGACAAACACATGACCAGAGATCCCTTGAGACATGTTTGCTGTGACGAGAGTCAATAGGAAGTTAGTTCGGATAATGTGCTATATATCATGACAACATTGGCAACACGACATTGTTAGACTTGCATAAATTAATTTCTGACATGTTTTGTTAATACCATTTTGTATTTAATATAGACTAGACTAGCTACTGATGAACCACTATGAGATTGGAGTAGGATGGAATCAGGAACATGTTCTTATCTTATTGAGATAGCGGCGTAATCGGTGCATGCAATAGGCTGCACTTCAGGCTGTGGGCAGCTTGGTGGGGTCTGCGCAGATGTACTCAGATAAAACGTGTTTGAATCTATTTGCATTTTAAATTATCTTTACCAACAATTACCAGATAACTGTACCAAGAGATTAGACACGTGGATTCCTTCTGCGGATTTACCAGGCTGAACGCAGCTGGTGCATAATGCTATATAAGATTCTATATATATTTGTTGTTAAATGCGAACCTTTATCTTTTGTAACAGCCTCGTCGGTTTCGGATCCTGTGAGCTATCTTCACTGTGAGGCACACGGGTGTAAGCAGAAAGTCTCCAAATGACCCACCTTAGGGAACGCTGAGCCAAACACTCAGCAGGCCAGCTTCTGCATACCCGTAGCTGATGCTAATCAGGGTACGGAAGAAGCAGCTAGACCAGACTGAACACGGCTGCTCCATAATGCTATGGAGTCTTATCTATCTCAGCTAGTCGCTAAACGATCTTCCCTTTCTTTGTATATCTCGGTCGACATTGTTAAATTTGGCCCATAAGCCTATTCAGTATCTCCAATCAACCATCTTCATATCCGTATCCCAAGGGTAGGATCAAACTGGTCACATAAAACATCCCGTCTTCAGCTAATGGGCTTACAGTGACTGGCGTCAGTTCTTCACTTCATCCCACAGTGACAGCATCAGCTAGAATACCTAACAGGTTTAATCCCCTTGTCAAAACCTCCGTGAATAGGGTATAAGGCTCAAGAGACATTCAAAACTTTGTCCCTTGATAGCTAAACATCTGTTTTTCCATGCATAGATTACCTGTTGAGAATAATAGTTTAAAGTTGGCATTTGATATGAAATGGGATTATTTGTTATAAAGTGGGGTCTCTGAAATTGCGATCAGTGATTCGGACGAATATTGTGTCTTGCATGATTCTCAACTGAGTAACCGATCAACAACTCTGTCACCATCCTCTTATTAAATTGCGAACATGAATTCTAAACATATGTTTAAATTAAAATTAACAGTTCATTGCCTTCGAGTTAGGCATAATTATAGGAGTAGATCACTTGGTGTCTAAATAGCTTTTCCGGGCAACAATTGGCTGAACAATAGGGGTCCATGGTGCAATGAGTGCATGCAATATTGGTTGTATACTGTAAATTTCGTGTGAACTCGGCTAGATATAGTTCAGAGAGTGTGCGGTGGTCCGTATACAAGACATATCTCTTCCACCACGTCTAATTGCATTAATGCAATGCTTCCAAATTAATCTAATGTGATAAAATGAGTCAAAGACGCTTGATTTTAAAGAAGTTTGATTTCGTGACCGACAATGACAGTTGAGGTATATTCTACCTTTCGGCTTCTAAATCAATGCAACCATCAATATCAATGATTAGCTCTCACTTAATGAAGTTAGGAAAATTAGAGCGCTTTCAATTTACTTAGTTAAATTAGGTTTAAGTTCAGCAAAGCTAGTAGTAATTAGCTTAACTACATGTTATATATCGGAGCCGGTATTTCTAGTTAAATCGGTTTATCACCCACTTCATAGGTAAATGTATTATCAATCGAGAGGATATATAGACACATACACCAGGGAATCGTAGATCAATGCCATACACCGACTTCTATCTATATAGTCTTATATTTTTGGCGGCACGGCGCATTAATCTCACTGTTTTGTTCTCACTTAAGCATTCAGTAAGACACCGTAAAGGTTTAGCATTTTATATCTTAAATATCAGAGTTGCCTCTCCCTCTATTTATACCATGTTTTCAATGTAAAAGACTTTGGACGAACTGACCGTGGAGGTAATTTTTCCATTCACTTCTACTATACGTGGATCCAATTATTTGATATGTGACGATAGGCTATGGCTGTCAGCTGTTAGCTACCTGTTATTACTATATTACATTTAGGTTGATCTCGCAAGACCTCCTCACCATTATGGTGAAGTGACCGGGTTTGTCACCAGTTACGGCTTAGCACGGAGGGCCGCGAGCGGGTCAGTATCAATGCTCCACCTCATAGTGAGGCTTGTTTTTGTTTTGAGCTAAGAGAGCTGGGATTAGGATGTGAAGAGCCCTCACTCACACTGGGGGGTTCAAGTGACTGTGATGCAAGTCCAGGTTGTCGCTATTGCGAGCCCAGCTCTCTAACACTGAGCTATCCTGCAATCATATCTGACTATAACTAACCCATCATTCTATAACTTTTACCAATACTGCTAAAGATAGATACCCATCGGGTGCATGCGAGGTGACACAAATTGTGTTGGTTGGCGACCGGCGAGTCATTTAGCCTCCATAACAACATGAGTAGACTAATTTCAGACTATAAGCTTTGTGAAAATTATATCCTGAGACTGCATGAGTCTAGGACATACATTTTCCGGCACGACAATAACAAGCCTGAGGGGTTTCGTGTCCACTTCATAGTCGGAACAACTTGTATCATTTAGTTAGGATCAGCGATGGGTTTAATCACAGGTTGTCACTAGTACCGGTCTATTGTTAAACGATCTAATAGATGGTGGTATATTGAGCTAATATCTCTACAAGGCTAGGATATCATCACAGGGCACTGTGCTTGACATGTCATGGTATGGAGAGCTAGTGATTATCACCTGTAAGGAGCGACTGATGCCTTGCTGAAGTGTACGTGTGACTGCATGACTGCGTACTAACGACTTTACTGATCTTTCAACGAGTTGGGAAAAGAAGGCGTCCCTTTTCGCCTACTTATTGGCGTAAATTACACCAATAATTTTCCCCCATTCCAAATATACGAAGAATAGATTTGTGATAGAGCCTTTGAGTTGCGCATCCCTTTTAGCTTCTGGGGCCCACAAACCCTGAAAATGACTAGAGTCTAGCCGCTAACAATTATTTTTATGTACATTATTTGTGGACAGACAGTGCCAATGTTGGAAAAATCTTCAAAAAAAAAGGGTGAACTCATTTACTTTCTATAGGATGAAAAGTGTTGAGGATTATCCTATCTCTTTCCAATGGTGCGACTGTAGCTGTTAAAATACACATATGATAATGATCTGTTAGCTAGCTTGCAGTCATGTCATTTATGATTTTTGAAGTTCTAACATGCTGTTTGAGTGGCGTACACGACAAAACGGTTATCCAGAAAATTAGAAAATATTGCCGGTGCGTTGATTTTTCACGTCAATCAACCCAACCCTTACAGGGTCTCATAGGCTGCTTTAGTTAGAAGACATATGCAATAGGCCCACGGCTGGTTGCGGTGTGACTCAAGCCCACGGCTGGTTGGAATGTCTAAAGTGTGTGACTCACCCTTGTCATTCCGTCCCTAACTATGAGTTGGTCGGTATAGCTGTGTTTGTACTCTGTAATCTTCACCATACCTATCGTATCATTGTCTTGTTACCGATGTCTAATCAACTCCTAGGAATGTAGTTTGGCCCTTCGGGGGTCTTAATACGACACTAGCCGAACCCAATCTCCCGTCTAATAAACCAAGATCAAAGAGCCCCAAAATAACAATCGCTAAAGGGCACCATGGGCTGTGTGAGAATGCTTCAGAGATTGATATTCTGTCTGAGATAGGCGTAGATCCCCTTCAGCTCACACTCAGTGTGGGGCGGCGATGACTGTCCAACGCCCATCGAAAAGGGGCTATTTTAAGTATTATTTGTAATAAGCACTTTAAATGTATGTTTTATTCCGCAGATGAAATCCTATTAAAATGGTTAGTGGCTAACACCCTTATACATAACAGAAAATACAGTAAATAGTTTTAAACCTTAAATGTACAAGCAGACAAGTTGCTAAAGCACTCCGTACCCTAAAGGCTCATGGGATGCAGTTGTCTTCCCTTGCACTAGTTACCCAGTAGGCTCGCAGGCAGACTTCCAGATACGAACTGAGCGTCAGTGCAGCTCAGTAGAACTTATTGTATATTAGTTACGCGGTAATCTCAAATATAATTCAGGGTCTTGAATAAACATGACATTTGGCGTTTCTATGCAGATCTAGTCTGGTAAAGACCAAACAAACATCGGAAATGTATTGGTGGTGCGTGTACATACAGCCAGTGCGTTCTTATGCGCAGACCAAAACATGTTCGGTACATAGACTTCGTGTCTTGTGCTTGAAAGGCTAGACAGATACTTACAGAGTGCAATTGAACCAAAGCCATTTTATTTTCCATACCGGACCTACAATAGATCTGTAGCTATATAATTTACATGCATGTAAAGTCCAGTTTTCTGAGGCAAATAGTGGAGCGAAATTCATGAGGATTGATTTAAATTACCACAATTCAATAAACATACAAGGTGTTAAGCCGCTTTTTCTAGCTCTAAACTAAGCAAATACATGCAAACTAGCCATCAAAACCTGCCTGGTTGTGAATAATTATACACAGGTCGCTCTGTAGGTACCAACTGATGTAATAACTGTGTGCCATGGAAATAGACACAAGTTTAATTGACACTGTAGTTAATTATGGTGCTTCTATGTGGGCAACTTGCTGGAGCATTTTCTTTACTTACGCGAGCTAATTTATAATACAATATTAGCGAATTACAAGCAGCGGCAGCTAGTGTCATGCTTTGCCAAGGGGCCTTGCTGATTTACATATAGATTGGGCACAGTTTAGTCTGCGGCAACAAATGGTCCGGGGTAAGTTAGCAACCGTCTCTCCAGGCTCTTATATATTGGTTGTTGCATGTATTTACCAAAGGGCTTATCCAAATGCTGGATTGTGTTGAAGTCCAATACATCTACATCTGATCATTGAAATGCAAGTGTGACCATCCCTGTTTTGTGTTTCATTTCCGTATCAGTGGTTGAATTGTACACCCTTTAGCTAATAGACGCGCTTTAGATTACCTCAGGCGAAATGTTCTGAAAAAAACAATAAATTCAGTATTTTTACAAGATTTTGATTGCCCCAAACCCCTTTATGATGTGGACCGTGCTGCAGGCTAAACGCGCCTTGTTGTTAACTCTAGGTTCCCTCCTTTAGGCCTAGATTATGCAAATCGCAGACTAAATGTTGCCCTTGGGTCTGGCTAATTACTGAATGTTTATGATTCTTTTGTTTTTTTATTGAGCACTAAAATATGGAGGCGGTTTAGTAAACTGGGCAGTTGCTGGTCCAACTTTAATTCACTCTCTTAATTTCCTTTTTCTTTTGTCTTTGACAGGGCCCATTTTTACAATGATCCGAGTGCTTCAGTGTTTT
>Ga0224501_10005008_pt1 | contig 10449 bp, 8 predicted proteins | sample SF_Oct11_sed_USG_4_FD_169105 | JGI IMG/M metagenome (GOLD analysis project Ga0224501, IMG submission 169105) | Sediment microbial communities from San Francisco Bay, California, United States - SF_Oct11_sed_USGS_8_1 | ecosystem: Environmental > Aquatic > Marine > Sediment | place: USA...
ATCAGCCCGCGCAGATGATGGACGCCAATTCGGAAATGCCATTCTTTGTTCCAGCGACGGGCCAGATCAAGCTTGCTTTCATAGTCGTCCAGCTGGTCCAATTGTGCCGCCAACCGGTCATGCAAGGTTTCGACGCCCGGCCAAGCCGCGAAGAAGTCGCCACCAATCACCGCATCCAATACCTGAGAGTTGCGTCCAAGATACTGCGCCAAATTCGGCGCGGTAGAGGCGATGTCGACGATCAAATCCACCAATTGCGGGTTTGCCTGGAAGAGCGAAAACAGTTGAACCCCGGCCGGCAACCCCGCCAGAAAGGCGTCGAACTGCGAAAGCGCCCGTTCCGGCTGCGCGGCAGCTTGCAGGCGGCTCAATATCTCGGGCAGAATGCGATCGAATATTTCCAGCGCCCGCGCCGATCGCAAAGCCGGATAGGTGCGCCAGCGATCCAATGTTTCGCGGGTGTTCTGCCCGATCTCAACCGTGGGTTTGCCCGTGTCGTCTGGTGCGAAAAACCTTTCGGTCAATTCATTCACACGTGTCAGGCGCTTCAGAACGTCCGCGCGCAATTCTTCAACATCGCGCCCTGCCAGACTGGCCAGCCGCGCAAAACCTTCCTGGTTCTTCGGCAGGTCATGTGTCTGCGCATCGGCGATCATTTGCAACCTGTGCTCGATTTCCCGGTGCGCGCGATAATCCTGTGTCAGAAGTTGCGCGGCATCTTCCGGGATCCATCCCTTTTCGGCGAGACGGGCCAACCCCTCGACCGTGCCGGATACCCGCAGTTCAGGATCACGCCCGCCCGCGATGATCTGGCGGGTTTGTGTGAAGAACTCGATCTCTCGGATGCCACCGGCACCAAGCTTCATGTTATGGCCTTCAAGAACGATCGGCCCGTGCAGGCCTTTGTGTTCGCGAATACGAAGGCGCATGTCATGGGCGTCCTGAATGGCAGCGAAATCCAGCTGCTTGCGCCAGACGAAGGGCGTAAGTCGTTTCAGGAAGGCTTGCCCCGACTTGATATCGCCGGCACACACCCGCGCCTTGATATACGCCGCCCGTTCCCAGGTTCGGCCCACGCTTTCGTAGTAGCGTTCTGCCGCCTCCATCGACAGGCAGACAGGTGTAACGGAAGGGTCGGGTCGCAGGCGCAGATCCGTCCGAAAGACATAACCCTCTCCCGTCAGGTCGGACAACATCGCTGTCAGTCGGCGCGTAACGCGGATAAAAGCCGCGCGCGCATCCGCATAGTCGTCGGGATCGAACCGGGTTTCATCGAAAAGGCAGATCAGGTCGATGTCGGAAGAATAATTCAGTTCAAACGCGCCCATCTTCCCCATGGCCAAAACAGCCATCCCCGCGGCATCAGGTATGTCTGCATCGGTCGCACCGGGGACTTTTCCCCGTTCGATTTCTTTTGCGACCAGGTGCTTCAATCCCGCTGAAACGGCGGCATCAGCAAACCGGGTCAGACTGAGTGTTGTTTCTTCAAGCGACCAGACCCCTGCCAGATCGGCCAGGGCTGCCAGACCTGCCACCCTGCGTTTTGCCTGACGAAGGTGATCAGAAGGATCCTTGCCCTCGAAGGCAGAAAGCGCGGCGAGAATATCCTCAAACGCGGTTTCCGGTTCCCCCTGCAGGGCATTGGCGAACCATTCCGCCTCTCGCCCGATCACGCCGTGCAGATAGGGGCTGGATCCAGTGGTGCCGGCAATCAGGTCAGTGAGCTCGGGTCCGAGCGAGGGGAACGCCTGAAGAAGATCGGCCCCGCGATCGGGGTCGAATGGCCTTGGACTGCGGGTCAATCTTGATGCAAAACTCATGGATAAACACTGCGGCGGCGCGGGGGAACGGTCAACTGATCATAGTGACCCATTTGCAGAAACAAGCCGCAGCGAACAAGGGGATTGAAAGCGTGAGCAAAAGCAAACGACGGGTTGAGTCCGCACTGGTCGAAGCGGGTATCTTTCCAGACATCCGCACCATGCCAGACGCGACCCGCACCGCGGCACAGGCGGCCGAAGCGGTCGGCTGTCAGTTGGACCAAATCGCCAAGTCGATCATCTTTCGGGGCGAAAACAGTGGGCAGGTCTTGTTGTTCCTGACTGCTGGCGGCAACAGTGTTGACCCGCAAAAGGCAGGCGAGGCGGCCGGCGAACCGCTTGGCAAAGCCGATGCAGCGTTTGTCCGCGACAAGACTGGCTTTGCCATCGGCGGGGTTTCCCCCGTCGGGCACCTGACTGCGCCAACCAGCTTTTTCGACCCAAGGCTTCTTGATTTTGCGGTCATTTGGGCTGCCGCGGGGACACCACACGCCGTATTTTCCATTTCCCCGCGCAATCTTTTAAAGATTTCAGCTGCGCAAGTTTCTGATTTTACGTAACAATTCAAATTAATGTAAAAAACTTTCACATTATACCTTGCGCGACACTCCGAAACCCCCATCTTACCCAATGTGAAGACCATTCACATTCTTAGTTATCCAACTTGGAGTAAATCAATGTCTACCGTAGCAACCTGGCCCACCCAAGCAGAAACCTGGCTTGATGAAAGGGGCAAAGGCGCTTGGATCGCCGCGACGGTCCTTGGCTTTATCTTCTTCTGGCCTATTGGCCTGGGTCTTTTGGCATATATGATCTGGAGCAAACGCATGTTTAATAATCACGCTTCCCATTCACGTCCTTGTTGGGGCGCCCGCGCCCATCACGGCCACTTCCGGTCCTCGGGAAACAGCGCCTTTGACAGCTATAAAGCTGACACGCTGCGTCGCCTGGAAGATGAACAGCGTAATTTCGAAGACTTCCTTCAGCGTTTGCGCGAATCAAAAGATAAGGCAGAGTTCGACCAATTCATGGAAGACCGCGCCAGCAAGGCAAAACCCGCCGGCGACAGCGACGAAGAAGACGCCTGAGAACACTCTGGACCCGGCCCGATCCTTTCGGGCCGGCCCTAATCACCAAGGACGCGACAGAGAAATGGAAACAACACCCATCAGCCGCCTACCCGATCCAGCCGAATATCCGGCAGCCTATCGCGGGGTGCTGATCAAACGCTTTTTTGCTTTTTTGATCGATTCGATGATCATCACCCTGATCCTCTTGGCCCTTATCCCGTTAACTGCGTTTATTGCCCTGTTTTTCCTTGGTATTATCGCGATCCTTCTGAACTTCTTTTACCGGTCGATTTCGCTGACCAACCGGTCTGCAACGCCCGGCATGCGCATGATGGGCATCGAGTTTCGTGACAACGAAGCGCAGCGATTCAGCTCTGGTATGGCGATGCTGCACACGCTTTTGTTCATGCTGTGCATGTCAACGATGGTGCCGCAGCTGGTATCAGTCATCATGATGCTGGTGTCTTCGCGCAGTCAGGGGCTTTACGATCTGTTTCTTGGCACAGCTGTGGTCAATCGCCCTCCACAGGGGTGATTAACCTCACCGAATCAAGGGGCTTGGCGTGTGAACTTGCTGTTGTTAACATTCGGCTCGATCAACGGACGAAGCCGCAATGCGCCACACACTTCCCCTTGCACCGCAGTTCTATGTGACTGCGCCTCAGCCCTGCCCCTATCTGGATGGTCGGCTGGAGCGGAAATTGTTCACGGCATTGCAGGGTGACCATGCTGGCGCATTGAATGACGCCCTGTCAAAGCAAGGTTTCCGGCGCTCTCAGAATGTTCTCTACCGTCCCAGCTGCGCTGACTGTTCGGCCTGCCATTCCGCCCGTATCAGGGTTGCCGATTTCAAACCCAGCAAAACTCAAAAACGGATCATTCATCGCAACGCCCATCTGCAGCGTCAGGCCATTTCGCCCTGGGCTTCTGAAGAACAATATGAATTGTTCCGAAGATACCTGGATAACCGCCACGCCGACGGCGGCATGGCAGAAATGGACATCTTCGAATTCGCCGCAATGATCGAAGAAACCCCGATCCGCAGTCGTGTTCTGGAATATTCGACACTGGATCCTGAAACCGGGGCCGAAGAACTTGTGGCGGTCTGTCTGACCGATGTGCTCGATGACGGCATGTCGATGGTCTATTCGTTTTATGACCCTGAGCTAACGCAAAACAGCCTTGGAACCTATTTGATCCTCGACCACATTCGGATCGCACGCGAGGCCGGTCTGCCTTATGTCTACTTGGGCTATTGGGTTCCGGGCAGCAGGAAAATGGACTACAAGGCCGCATTCAAACCACTGGAAATATTCAGGGAAGGGTCCTGGGAAGACTTGGAAGACGCCAAGTCGTTCAGCGCGGACCAACACCCATTATCCACTGCGCCGATCGCAGAACAAGTCTCACGGATCAACCTGCCGGATCTACACCCGACCAAGGGCTGACATTTTCGTCGGATAATGCAAAACGCCGCGGTCGATCCCGACCGCGGCGTCAATTTTTCTTATGATCAGAACCCTAGTTGCTTAGCAAAGCCGGGACAATTGTGACCACCTGCGGGAACATCCACAGAAGCGCCAGACCCAGAACCTGGATCAACACGAAAGGAATGATCCCGCGATAGATATGGCCGGTTGTCACACTCGGCGGCGCCACGCCGCGCAGGTAGAACAGCGCGAAACCGAAGGGCGGTGTCAGAAAACTGGTCTGCAAGTTCACGGCGATCATGATGGTTACCCATTTCGGGTCCATCGTGCCGCCATAGATTACCGGGCCCACGATCGGGATCACGATGTAGATGATCTCCAGGAAATCGAGCACGAAACCCAGAATGAACAGAACCAGCATCACGATCAGGAAAACAACCCACTCGCGGTCGAACGATCGCAGGAAGTCCTGAATATAGTGTTCCCCGCCAAAGGAAATCACGACCAGGTTCAGCAGCTGTGAGCCGATCAGGATGGTAAATACCATGCTGGTGACCTTCGCCGTTTCCCGAACCACGGGCGACATCACACCTGACCGGAACAATATCCAGCAGGAATAAAGGATGCCAAAGACCGCGAAATGGTAGGCAGCCAAGGTGACGAAGAACGCAACCCATTCTTCGAACATGATTTCCTCACGCCCGACACGAAGATCGAAGTTCACACCGACAAGAATCATGATCACAATGGCAAACGCCGACATGATCACCATTTTCCCAGACTTGCCCTGATCATGCAGTCGCCGATAGGCCGCCAGCATGATCGCGCCGCCCGCGCCCAGCGCGGCCGCTGGAGTCGGGTTTGTGATACCGCCAAGAATTGAACCCAGAACAGCCACGATCAGCACCAGCGGCGGGAAAACAACGCGCACAATATCATTGCTACCCAGAAGCATCGCCGCGTGACGCGCACCATAGAGCATTATCAGGAACGGAATCGCCATTATCACGAAGGTCATGCCAGAGGACGTCGTCGGCGAAATCAGCAGAATGTCCGAAGCCAGTCCCAGAACGACACCAAGTGCGCCCACCAGGAAAGGCACCGGGTCCGCCGAAGGCGCAACGCCACGGCCAAATGTCAGCAACAGGGCAGCACCGATCGACAGGATAAGGATACCGGACCCGATCGGGGGAGCCGCATCGATCTTGGCCGCGCGGGCGGCAGCAATTTCTTCTGCGCTCAATGCATAGCTTTGCGTGTCAGCACCGGCCGCCTCAATCTCGGCCTGTTGCCTGATGGCTTCGTCCCACTTTTCCTGGCCGTGCAACTCGATCATCGAGACTTTGCACTGTTCATCCACGTTTGTCCGAAGAACAGAAGCAGCGCCAACGTCAGAGTAGCTGTCGACGGAAATGTTCTGAGTGCCGGCAAAATTGTTTGACGACAACCCATAGCCCAGCCCGATTATCAGAACGGGAACCGCAAGGAACCAAAGCAATCCTTCATTGCGCGTGATCACCTCGCCCGTGCCGCTGGACATTCCCTTGACGGGTGGGGCCTTGTGCGGGTTCAGCAGTGCGTAGCCAAAGGCATATGCGGCGTAAAGGAATGCCAGCAGGATACCTGGCAGGATCGCTGCCTGGAACAAGGTGCCTACCGAAACAACGGCGGCCTGTCCCAGATAGGTGAGCGCGTCAGTACAGCCAGCCGCCTGCGCCCGTGTTTCCTGCGCGGCGGCATAAAGATCGCCTGCCAGCGTTCCCAGAAGAACGATAACAATGGACGGAGGGATGATCTGCCCCAGTGTGCCAGAGGCCGCAATAACGCCGGTCGAAAGCTCCGGGCTATAGCCATTTCTCAGCATGGTCGGCAGCGACAGCAAGCCCATGGTCACAACAGTCGCACCGACGATCCCGGTGGATGCAGCCAGAAACGCGCCGACGACAACAACCGAAACGGCCAGACCGCCCGGCAGTGGGCCAAAGACCCGCGCCATGGTTGTCAGCAGATCGTTTGCAATCTTGGAGCGTTCCAGCGTGATGCCCATCAGAACGAACATCAGAACGGCCAGAAGCGTCTCGATCGACTGGCCGGCCAGAACCCGTTCGTTCATCCGGTTCACGATAAAGGAGATTGTGCGGTCGAGGGCCTTTTCCCATCCACCGTCAAAGACCGGTTGCGCAAGTTGCGGCAATTCCGGATATCGGAAGACCGAGATATTCAGCGGGTTTATCCCGTTGTGCACAAGCTCCCGATAGGCATCGCTTCCGGTATCAACCGCGTGGTGGATCAAAAAGCCTGCGCTATCCAGCGCAGCGATGATCCCGAAAGAAATCGCGCCAGCGCCGCCGATGGCAAACGCCACCGGGAACCCTGAAAGAATGCCTGCGAACAGACACATAAAGACGATGATTAGGCCAACTTCTACGCCATCAAGTCCAAACATATTGTCGTCCTGCCCTTAGTGTGTGCCTTCGTAGGCTTCTTCGCCCTCTCCAAGGGTATCCTTGTCGAGGTACTTGTTTTCACTTTCTTCCCCTTCTTTCCACTCAAGGAATGAGCGGTAGAAGAAGGAAACTGCCTGCAGGAACAAAAGCGCGGTAAACGCGATCAGCAAGACCTTGAACAGGAAGTATCCGTTGAAGCCGTTCGGGCTGAAACCGATGGTTTCGACGTTCCAGCGTACGACGCGGCTTTTGCGCAGAAGAAGTTCCAGTGAATCCGATGCGCTGACCTTCGGCGTGATCAGGTGCCGCCACATGAAGTACCACGCATACATCCAGATGACGGTCGCCATTGGCAGTATGAAGAAAAGCGAACCGAACATGTCGATCACCTTCTTGGTGCGAAACTTTACGGCTGCGTACACAAGGTCAACGCGCACATGGCCGCCCTGCACGAATGTGTAGGTCGCGCAAAGGCAAACGATCGCGGCATTGTACAGCTTCAGTTCTTCACCGTACCAGCTAAGGTCCTTGGTAAACGCGATCCCGAAGGGAGAGATTGAAATCTCTGCTACCCTGAAGATGCGCTGCAGAAACACGATCAGGATCTGTTGCAAAACCATCAACAGGCCGGCCCAGGCAAAGAACCGCCCGACACCGTTCGAGATCCCCTCTAATACGCGAACGCATCCCCACATGAAATTGTTCCGCCACATGCCAATGGCCGTGACGATGAAAAAGATAAGCAGAAACGCGAAGAATAATTCGGTCGAGCCACCGTAATAGACGAACCGCATCATTGCTTCGTTATTGGACCAGTCCAACCAAAGCCCCGGATGCGTTACGGCGTAAAAAATATTGTAGAAAGCGGAAAAGAGATTCTGGAAGAACCAGACAACACCATCCATGGTGACTTCCCCCGTGACTGCCGGGCGCCCGTTTCCGGGCCTTAAAGCTGCAAACCCCCCGGCGCTAGCGCCAGGGGGTCGCAGGGTTCAATTGACTGATTAGCCGCCAAGCACGCGCGTACGCTGCTCGACATAGAAGCCGTCAGACTTCTGGATCCAGCCAGCAGACTGAGCCATCGAAGTCTCAAAGCTTTCACGAACTTGGGCGAACAGCGGATCACCCATGTTTTCGTCCATGACTTCTGCCGAAGCGCGACCGAACGCATCCCAGACATCGTCAGAGAACTGCAGCGTCTTCACGCCCTGAGCCTGCAGACGCGACAATGCCGCACCGTTGTTGGCCAGAGTTTCTGCAAGCTGCCAATGGGTTGTCGCCATCGATGCTGTTTCCAGAATTGCCTTGTGCGCGTCGGAAAGATCGTTCCAAACGTCAAGGTTCACGTTGGCGGCAAGACCAGAGCCCGGCTCGTGGAAACCAGCCATGTAGTAGATCTTGGCCACTTCCTGGAAGCCGGCGCGTTCGTCAGCCATCGGGCCAACCCACTCCAGCCCGTCCAGAGCACCCGAAGACAGCGCCTGGTAAAGTTCACCACCGGGGATGTTCTGAACCGATGCGCCAGCTTGCCCAGCACCTTGCCGCCCAGACCGGGCATACGGTACTTCAGACCCTGGAAGTCTTCTGCGGATTTGATTTCATTACGGAACCAGCCGCCGGACTGCGAACCGGAGTTGCCGCAAAGCAGACCTTTGAAGTTGAAGATAGAACCGATCTCGTCATGCAGCGCCTGACCATCACCATGGTAGTACCAGTTGGTCAGTTCCTGTGCCGTGCCGCCGAACGGAACAGCGGTATAGTAGGCAAGTGCCGGATGCTGACCAATGAAGTAGTAGTCAGCGGAGTGGTAGAGATCAGCCTGACCAGAAGTCACGGCGTCAAACACTTCCAGAGCACCCACCAGTTCACCCGGGGCTTTCTTGTCGATGGTCAGGTTGCCATCGGAACAAGCTGCGACGAGTTGTTCGAACTTGGACGCTGCGTCATCCAGAACCGCAAAACCGCGCGGCCAGGATGTTACCATGGTCAGCGTGCGCTTGCCCTGTGCATATGCAGGAGCAGCGAGCGTGGACGCTGCGGCGGCGGCGCCACCTAGTGTAGTATTCTTCAGAAATGAACGACGGTTCATGCGGATCCTCCCTTTTGACCATTCCGTTCTACGCCGGTTCGCCCGGCGGTATTGGACTGCGCGTCAGGTTAGCTTGCTGTTCGCCAGATGCAAACCCTTCCGTCAAAACGTTAGCGCAATAATTGGAAAATAATTTGCACCAATTTGTCGCATCTGCTGCGCAACAAACATCCAAAAATGGAAAGTTGACCTCTCTCTACACCCAGAAAGGGCAATCTGCCTGGTATTCCCCCAAGGTGGCGAAAAATCAGGCAATCTTGCAGGTGCGGCGGAAAACGATCCTCGCGGATGCTGTGGGCCGCATGTAATTGAAAAATTTAAGTCGAATATTGCTGTTCTGCCGTTAGGTTCGCAATAATCGGCATAATTCCATGCCCTCAGGGATATAAAATTATGGTTTTGGCGGTTGACGCCCCAAGATCAGGGTCATAATGTCCCCCGCACGCTTAAAGGAGCCCGGATGATGACAAGCATCGTCGTACTCGTAGGAACATGGCGCATGGGCCGGTAACGGTAACCCTGACAGGACCCCATGCGCCCCCGCCAAACCGGGGGCTTTTTTGTGCGCGAGAGGAAGAAGTGGAGCAAGACATGTCGGCCAAACAGATGACCGGTGCGAAAATGGTGGTTCAGGCGCTGAAGGATCAGGGCGTGGACACGGTATTTGGCTATCCTGGTGGGGCCGTTCTGCCGATTTACGATGAAATCTTCCTGCAGAACGATATCAAACACATTCTCGTGCGGCACGAACAAGCGGCGGTTCACGCGGCCGAGGGATACGCCCGCTCGACCGGCAAGCCAGGTGTGGTTCTGGTAACCTCCGGCCCCGGCGCGACCAATGCAGTAACCGGTATGACCGACGCCCTGCTGGATTCAATTCCCTTGGTTGTTCTGACGGGGCAGGTCCCGACCTTCATGATTGGCACTGACGGCTTCCAGGAAGCCGATACCGTGGGGATCACGCGCCCTTGTTCCAAGCATAACTGGCTGGTCAAGGATACCGAGAAACTGGCCGACACCCTGCACGAGGCCTTCCACGTTGCCACGTCCGGACGCCCCGGCCCGGTTCTGGTGGATATTCCCAAAGACGTCCAGTTCGCGACAGGCACCTATCGCGCACAGCGCACCTCGGTGGCTTCACGTTACCAACCACAGGTCAAAGGCGACATCGAGGGCATTACAGATCTGGTTGCGGCCATTGAAAAAGCCGAACGGCCGATTTTCTACACCGGCGGCGGCGTGATCAACTCTGGTGTTGCCGCCAGCCAGCTTCTGCGCGAACTGGTTGACGCGACAGGCTTCCCGATCACTTCGACGCTGATGGGCCTTGGCGCCTACCCGGCCTCTGGCAAAGGATGGGTCGGCATGTTGGGCATGCATGGCCTGTACGAAGCAAACATGGCCATGCACGGCTGCGACCTGATGATCAACATCGGGGCACGCTTTGACGACCGTATCACGGGCCGTCTTGACGCGTTCAGCCCCGGCTCAAAAAAGGCTCACATAGATATAGACCCGTCTTCGATCAACAAGGTCATCCATGTGGATATCCCGATCGTTGGCGATGTTGCCCATGTCCTTGAAGACGTGTTG
>Ga0224501_10005009_pt1 | contig 10448 bp, 6 predicted proteins | sample SF_Oct11_sed_USG_4_FD_169105 | JGI IMG/M metagenome (GOLD analysis project Ga0224501, IMG submission 169105) | Sediment microbial communities from San Francisco Bay, California, United States - SF_Oct11_sed_USGS_8_1 | ecosystem: Environmental > Aquatic > Marine > Sediment | place: USA...
TACAGCCGCCGGCTTGGACTTGTGGATGGTCATGAGGCACGGATACTCGGCGGTGCTAAAATGGTGGGAAAGGTAGGCAAATATCAAGTCGGAGTGATGAATATACTGACGGATGATGTCACCTATCGAGAAGAAGATTTAACAACCAAGGTCAATGCAGCAAACTTTACTGTGGTTCGCATCCGGCGCGATATTCTCCAGCGGGCCACCATAGGAATGATGTTCCTTAACAAGGAAGATTTACATTCCCCGGACTATAACCGCTCTCTGGGACTCGACGGTCACATTCCTCTAAGTCTTTACTTCACAGTGTCTGGCTATCTTGCAGCGACCTTCGGGCCTGAAGAAAACAAGCAAAACATGGCTGGCAAACTCAGCCTGGACTACAACAGCGATCTTTGGAGGGCCTCGGTATCTCACCTGGATATAGGAGCCCGATTCAATCCGGAAGTGGGATTTATCCGCCGTACGGATTTTCGTTTAAGCAACGCCTCCATTGAATATGCTCCGCGACCCAAAGGATCGTCGGTCATCCGGCAGTTTGGATATCGACTGGAGGGCAGCTACCGTTCTGACCATGATAACAGGATGTTGGACAATGAGATACAGGCATCATTTTCCATCGAATTCCAAAACAGCTCACGCTTCGGCATAAATATTCAGCGGGAGAGTGAGTTTATCGACTATGACTGGGAAGTCCGTGAAGGTTTCCTCATCCCTGAAGGAACATACACCGGCTTCATGTATTCTTTAAGTGCAGAAAGCGATAAGAGCCGTGCGATTGCCGGCGGGATCAATATCGATTACGGAAGTTATTATAGCGGTCACCAAATGAGCTTTGGTCTTGACAGCACCATTACCCGCATCCGGCGGCTACGGATGGAGCTGGATTACAGGCATAACTACATCAGTCTTCCTGAAGGAAGTTTTCGCACGAATACGTTAGGACTTCGCATGTTTTACTTTTTTTCCACAGACCTATATTTGAAAGCCTACATACAGTGGAACGACGATAAATACTACAATGCAGGAAGGGAGAGGATCGTCAGCGACATTCTGCTGCGATGGATATATTCACCGGCCTGCAATCTCTATGTGGTCTACAATGATGCACGCCTGATCGGACCTGGCAATAACGAGATCGTCAACCGGACATTGATGCTAAAGGTCACTTATTTCTGGCGCAAGTGACACAGTCGCAAATTATTCTATTCATACCGCAGGGAATCCACCGGGTTGGCGACAGCCGCTTTGATGGTTTGGAAACTGATCGTGACAAGAGCGATGAACAGCGCCAGGGCAGCAGCCAGTGCGAATATCCATAGTCCCATATCTATCCTGTACACAAAATTCTGAAGCCATTTGTTCATGATAAAATAGGACGCAGGCCATGAGATAAGATTTGATACCGCAACGAGAAGAAGAAAATCCTTTGACATCAGCCCAACAATATTGGAAACAGTCGCCCCGAGCGTTTTTCTGATGCCGATCTCTTTGATACGCTGCTCCGCCATAAACAAGGATAATCCAAAAAGACCGAGACAGGAAATAAAAACAGCCAGCATTGTGAAATATGTGATTATCCTGTTTATCTGCCTCTCTGTCTGGTAAAATCGATCGATATTCTCATCCAGAAAATGAAGTTCGAAGGGATAATTGGGATTGATCTTTCTGTAGACATCCTGAATGAATCCTATGGTATTATGGATATTTTCATTTCTCATATTGATGATCAAATAGTTATAGAAATAGGGGAACTGCACATAAAATACAGGTCGAATTTCCTGATGCAAAGATGCATTGTGAACATTTTTCACGATCCCGATTATCCTGCCTGGATCTCTATCCCACATTTTGAAGGACTTTCCGACAGGATTTTCTATCTGCATCAATTCAATGGCTTTTTCATTGATAATGAACTCTCTAAGCAGCCAATTGTCTGGAATTGTTGTAAAAGTCTCACCCTCGAGAAATTCAATCCCGACAGTATCAAAATAATCCTTCTCCACGCTGATAAAATTCATTGCGCCTCTTACATCGGCAGGTTTACCTTCCCAATCAAGTCCGCCTGCGGAATTCGATGCATTATTCGGAAGACTCTGCGCGGTCGTCACCGAGTTAATATTGGGATTCCTCAACAGTTCATTCTTAGCTGTGTCGAATCTCGTTTTTAAACTACCCAAAAGGTCATGGTAGACCAAATGGTCCTTATCAAAACCAAGGTCTTTATTTTTTATATAAATCATCTGTTTAGTGATAACGATAGTTGCAATGATCAGAATGATCGAAATCGTAAACTGAGCAACGACCAGCAGTTTTCTTAAAGAAGAATTGCCTGATTTGGTCGAAGTCGCCGACTTCATTATTTTTACAGGAGAAAAAGAAGACAGATAGAAAGCAGGATAAGTTCCTGAAATTATCAATGTAACGAATGCGATACCGAGCATACAGAGCAATAACCCGAAATTCTCCGTTAGGGATAAAGTGAGTGTTTTTCCCGAAAGAGCATTTAATTTTGGAAGGAAGAGATAAACCAGAATGACCGCCAGAATAAATGCGATTGTCACTATGGCGACCAATTCAGAATATATCTGTCTTCTTATCGATGACTTACTGGCTCCGATTACTTTCCTAAGTCCTATCTCTCTTGCTCTTTTACCTGATTGGGCAGTTGTGAGATTCACGAAATTTATACAAGCGATCAGGAGCATCAAGATGGCTATAGCAGAAAAGATAAGGACGAATTTAATAGTCCCGTTGTTGTTCAATCCAAATAATCGAAGATCCTTGTAAGGGAAAAGTTCCAGTTTATAGGGAGCCCCTGGATCGTTATTTACAATTTCATTGACGATCTTCTCTGAGAATGCTTCATGGTCGACATTGTCATATAAAATAACGAATCCATTATAAATTTCATACCTTCCCCAATTATCCATTTCCACATCATCGAATCGGCCATAATTCTCGAAGGGAATCAAATAATCGAATCGAATGCTGGAACTTCTGGGAATATCTTCAATGATGGCTCCCACTAAAAAAATATACTGATTCTCCAGTTTAATCGTTTTCCCCAAAGGATCCTCAGAACCGAAATATCTTTCCGCCATACTTTTTGTAAGGATTATCGTATTAACATCCATTAATGCTGCCTTGGGATCATTCAAAACAGCTTTGAATGAAAAAATGTCAAAAAGTTCGGGATCGGCAAATCCGCCGTTATCTTCGAAAACATTGTTCCCATTATAAGAGAAGAGCCTCCTGCCGCTGACTCTGAATCGTGAAGCATGTTTTATTTCGGCATATTTATCTTTCAAATAGGGCATTAAAGGTGCCGGTACCGAGGAGCTGTAGCTATTCGGATTATCCGATGAATAATTTACGACGCAGAATATATCGTCGATATTTTTGTTGAATTTCTCATAGTTCAATTCATCCTGAACCCACAGCATGATCAGCATACAGCATGCCATACCTATCGCAAGACCCGAAATATTGATAAAGGAAAAACTTTTATGCTTATAAAAATTTCTAAGCGCAATTTTCAGATAATTTTTTAACATGGTATTTGTGTTTTACAAATATAAATACTCAAGTTTAACCAAAAGGTTTATTCAGATATTTTTTATTTAGGATTATGATGCCGTGCTGCCGGTCACTCGATACTTATCATTCATACCGCAGCGAATCCAAAAGAACTCAAAATCCTGACCAAACGCCATACTGAGAACACCGATGCTTATCAGGCATATTTAAAAGCCGCTATTAATTGACATCCCTTTTCCTGCTGTGATAAGTGTAACATGAATTTCTCTTTCATCCACCTGACGTGCAATGAAAAGGGGTAGAATCATGAAACGCAGTCTTATATTTTTCGTATGTTCGCTTTTCTTTTATGGATTTCTCCAACAGAAGGATAGTTTTGTTCAAATGCGTTACGAAGATGTTGATGATTATATGAAAGCGAGAAAACGACTGATTCAGGCTGAGCTGGCTATGCGATTCGACGCTGGAATCACGCTTTCATCCGAAGAAAAAGAGGCCAACCGAAGGCTGATGTTGCTCAAGCAAAAGGAATTTGAAAGAACTCGTGAATATTTCCCCCCGGCACACAATTTTCTGAAATCCAAAACAAAACAGATGATTGAACAATCTCCCATACTGGAAATCATGAAGCGTATGCCCAAAGGAGGCATTCTTCATGTGCACGGTTTTCTCATGGGAGATTATCGCTGGCTGATTAAGCAGGCGACCTATCGTCCGAATTGTTATATTTACGAGGGAAAGGATGACGTAGCTGCCCATGGGGCCTTGAGGATCTTTGAAGAACCTCCTGGGAATGGGTGGCACCTCGTCAGTGAATTACGCAATTTGGCGGATGATGTCGGGAAATTTGATGAAGAGCTTTACCAGTCTGTCACATTAGGAGAAGAAGATCTCGCTCAACAAAATATATGGGCAGAATTCTCAAATTGTTTCCGCAGGTCGATGGGTATGTTCAATGATAATGAGATCCTCGATGGTTATCGTCGCAAAGTTTTTAGGGATTTAATCGAGGAAAATGTACAGTATGTTGAAACCCGGAGCTTTGGAGGATTGAATATTATAGAGGAGATTCAGCGCGACAATCCGGAATTTATGGTGAAATTCATACTTTATTCCCATCGCTCTGCTACCCGAGAGCAGATTGCTCAGATGTTGGATTTCACCCTGGACCGGCGAGTGGCAAATCCAGGTCTCATTGTCGGTTTTGATCTGGTGGAGGAAGAGGACAAGGAACACACAAATCTCCACTTTATCAATGAACTCATTGAAGCACGCCACAAGGCCGAGGATCGCAGTATAACTCTTCCTTTATACCTTCACTCCGGGGAGAGCAATTGGACGGAAAACGAAAATGTGCTTGATGCCATTCTGCTCGATTCCAAACGGATCGGCCATGGTATCACGCTCTTCAAGCATCCTCTCCTCATGCAAATCGTGAATGAACGGGAAATCGCCATCGAGATTTGTCCGATCAGCAATCAAGTTCTCGGTTATGTCGCTGACCTTCGCAATCACCCTGCTGTTCTCTATATCAACAGCGGCTTGCCAGTTGTTGTTTGTCCCGATGATCCAGCCATCTGGAAGAGCACGTTTTCTCATGATTTCTATGCGGCTTTTATGGCCTGGGGATTGGACTTGAAATGTCTTAAACAGTTAGCGATGAACTCACTCATCTACTCTGCGATGGATCCCGAGGAAAAAGAAAGAGCTTTGGAGTTTTGGCGCAAAGAATGGGAGGCGTTCATTTCTTGGTTGAATGGGTATAAGGTTTAACAAGCTGCTGCAAGGCGCTAATTGGACAATATATACTATATCAACTTGCAGGTGGTGATAGGAGTGAGGTAGGAAAGTGTATGAAATTGAAAGAGTTAGACAACGAATTATCGGTATTTATTCAGCAATTCAAGCAATCCCGATCTTCCAAGCCCGGTCTGCTTTTCCCCCAAGATAGCCATTAAAGTTCCCGTTGGCAAAGCCGCTCTCGTTTTAGGCACAATCGTGACCCTGGTTCGATCACCTACTCGTTTTGTAAGGGCAATTCCATGCGTAGTTTGTCTGTGTTCAATCCATCTGTCTCTTTTAAGGAGTTTGATTAATTCTAAACCATTTAGGGCGGGTATTTTTTGGTATTTCAAATATTCCGGGCTTCCTTATGGACTGGATAAATATGTGCTCTCACATAGGTATCTGTATCCAAAGGCCCGGATATTTTGATCTCACTCTTTTTTGGTTTATGAGAATGAAAAGGAATATGGTGTTCCTTAAAAAACCGCTCTCTTTCTCCGACTTCCTCTAAAGCATCCAGATGGAGTAAGACTGCCTCTTTCAATTTCTTATGAGCTTCAGGAATGGAACGCCCGAACGTCGATGTCCCCAACTCCTCGCAGAATGCTGTCCACTTGTTTCCTTCTTTGCGAAATTTAAAGGTTACGACAATGTATCCACTCTTTTTCACGCTCATAACAATGTTCATTTTACCACAGGCCTTTCTAAAGAAAAAAGGCTCCATTGCCCTTTTCCTGAAATATAGACGCCGAATCTGCGTTATCTTTCTCACAAATATTGCTAATTATCTTGAAGGAAACCTACGTTCAATTCTTCTCATTAACTGCATCTGTGGTGACTTCCCCATCTTCACAAACATTTTACAAAGTCTTTACAAATTCTTAACAACTTGCCCCCTTTTTTGTCTCATACTAACTCCGGACAAAAAATCATCCAAAAGTCGCTCCTAAAGTCTGATGTCTAAGCATAAGGGAGGATCAGAAATGGAAGGGAAAAAATCGCTTTTAATAAAAATCGGTTTTGTTTTCATCCTCGTTGCATCACTGTCGCTCTCTCATTGTGTCCCCCGTTATTATCAGCGTCTCAAGCGCGAAATCAGAGATGTATCCCAAATGGGCCAACTTGACCAGAAATCGCCTTATCTGAAAGTCCATATGTTGGACGGCCAAGTGTATATCCTATCCGAATGGGATGTGAAAGGTGGAAATGAGTCTATTTCAGGGAAAGGACACTTCCTCAACGTGAACCGGGAGAAAATCGAAGAGGGTCAATTCACAATTCTTCTTAACAAGGTGGCGCTTTTTGAAACAAATGTGCTGGAAGCTCCGAAGTCTATCCTCGCAATGGCATCTCTCACCGTGCCTTCAGCTCTACTTTCAGCGTATTGTCTTTCAAACCCTAAGGCATGCTTTGGCTCCTGCCCGACTTTTTATGCCTGGGACGGGGAACGAATGGCATTACTGGCTGAAGGATTTTCGGCAAGTGTTTGTCCAGTGCTTGAAGCTCAGGATATCGACGCCCTTTATCAGGCAAAACCCCAAAGCCAGGATTTTGAACTCCGTGTGACAAACGAGGCTCTGGAAACCCACGTCATCCGGTATGCAAACATTCTTGCTGTTCCCCGGCCTCCCAGTGGTCGCACTTTTGCCACATCCTCAAAAGAATTCTGGCAGGCCTCGAAAATCCATGAACCCAAGACATGCTCAGCCCAAGAAGGCAGCTGTCTTGATGCCGTTCGATCTTTGGATGGGGTGGAGCGTTTCAGCGAAGCAGACTCGCAAAATCTGGCCAAACGAGAAATCCTCGACCTCGAATTCGACTCTCTCCCTGGAAAGAGACTGGGGCTTGTCCTAGGCTTCCGACAAACACTGCTCACTACTTATCTCTTTTATCAAGGCCTCGCTTATATGGGAAATTCTGCAGGTTATTGGCTTGCCAAGCTGGAACGTGGTGATGAGACAGTGCAAAAATATTCAAACAGCCTGGGGGAAGTACTGGGGGGAATCGAGGTCTTGGTCCAGAATGGACAGAACGCTTGGATCAAGCCAGGAGAAATCAAAGAGACAGGACCCATTGCCTCTGATGTCCGGATGGTTCTGCTGCCGGAATTTGAATCCAGCCCAATAAAACTCAGGCTTCGTATGACAAAAGGGCTGTGGCGCATCGATTATCTAGCCCTTGCAGAATTAGGCGAACGTGCAGATCCAATCAGACTCACACCTTCCACTGTCTTCAACAAGGGCATACTAGACACTAAGAGTCAAAAACATCTTACTCATCCAGACAGTGTTCTTGTCACCATGCCAGGAGATGAATACACGCTGGTCTATCCCCTCCCCAGTGATTTCCAAAACTACGAGTTCTTCCTAGAAAGCCAGGGCTATTATTTAGAATGGATGCGGCCGGACTGGCTCAAAGAAGAAAATCTTGAGCGGACCATTATGATGTTTACAGACCCGGAGGAATTTTTAAGGCTCATCGCCCCAGAATTCAAGAAAATCGAGCCCCAAATGGAATACACCTTTTGGAGGAGTAAATATGTGCGCAAATAGAATGGTGAAAATCGGCGGCTTGTGCCTGATGATGGCATTGATGGTGAGCTGTATAGCCACGCCTGGTCCTAAAGGGTGGTTACCATCCCCGGAAGAGGCGCTCTCTGATGCCTTTGGCGCCTGGATGATCGTGGAATACTCCTCAGAATCTGGGGAGAAAACAGCAGAGGGAGAATTCATTGCTGTAGAAAAGAACAAAGTCTATCTGCTTACAGGAATTGGCCTTGAAGAAATTCCCACTCATGAAGTGCAACATGTGACTTTTGCGACATATAAAGAAAAACGAATAGTTGGTGTTTGGGCAGTTCTCGGTTTCCTTTCAACGGCTTCGCATGGATATTACGCTGGAATTTCGGCCCCCATTTGGCTGATTGCCGGTATTGCCACTGCGTCTGCAGAATCAACCAGCGGAGTTTCAAAATCCGATGCCATAGCTTGGGAGGAAATTCGAAAATATGCCCGCTTTCCTCAGGGAATTCCCCAGGGTGTAGACCTTCGACAGCTGAAGCACAAGCCGTCCAGGTAAGCCTTAAGGCTATTGAACCGCACACTACACCTGTACCAAACCCATCGATGGAAAAATCGTAATATTCACCGGACCTCGGATCGTAGCCTAATGGGCGTATGATTGCCCATTCAGGCAGCGCAGCAGAAAACGAAATTCTTATCAACCAACAATAAGCGGTTCCTGCTATTTTTTTTGTTTTTTGCTTCTATAGTTCTTGTCCTTCTCTTCAACTTTATGTGCTGTTTGTGATCTGTTATTGAAGGTGGAAATTTTTTCAATGTGCCTATCTGATAAGAGTGTAACGATATAAGTATTAAGAGAAATGCTTTCTTCCTCTGCCTCGTTGGAGAGTGCAGCATGGAGACTTTTCGGCATTCGAAGACGGAGTTGTCCGCTGTCCGGCCAGGCAATCAAATTTGCCAGAGCAACCCATTTTGAATTCACCCATCACGGTAAATCAAGTTCTTTACATAAGGTGATTGCAGGAAGCACCCTCACATCATTTTTCTCATAGTCTTTCTGTCCTTGATGGACTTGATAGAATTTGGGGATTTGGACTCGTTCCTTGAAATAATGAATCGAGGAGCTGATATCTTTTTCTCCAGTTTTGCATTCCACAGCAAACTCTGGTTTTCCATCTTTGACCACGACAAAATCAATCTCCCGTTTGTCTGTGTCTCGGAGAAACCGGAGTTCCATTCGGTATCCTTCGGTGTCTTCGATGAAGTGACAGTACTTGAGTAGCTGGGAGGCGATAAAATTTTCAAATCTTGGGCCGGCCTCCTCTATCAGGGACCAATCCCACAAATACAGTTTTTGTTCCTTTCTCACTGCCCTTACCTTTGGAGGGCCGTAGGGTGGGATGCGGAAACAATAATACATTCTTTCGAATATCTTCAGCCAGCGCTCAACTGTTTCATGGGCAACCTGCAGAAGCTCTTTTAGGTTTTTGACAGACAGCGCCGATCCTACCCGATTGGGAAGCTCTGATGCAAGAAGCTCGAGTAGACTGATTTCTTTCACTGTTTCAAGGTCTCTGATATCATCATATATTACTCGCTGCAGCCTTTCTCTCTGCCATCTGCGCCAGAATTTTTCTTCCGACTTAAAGAGCGGCTCTGGAAAGCCTCCGAATGTCAGGAGAAGATCCAGAACATCTTTAGTTGGCTCAGCGTCCAACTCTCTGAGAGAAATCGGATGCAGACGGTAATAATGGTATCTTCCTTGCAGGGAATCTCCTCCCTTGCTATAGTAATCCAGCCTGGCTGATCCAGTAATCAAAAATGATATCTTTCCCCTATTCTTATCGAAAAAACCTTTAACAAGATTGCGCCATCGGGCAAATTTGTGAATTTCGTCCAGGATGATTATTTTTTCGTTTGGAGGAAGTTCCCCTCGAAGCAATTTTGATTTATCGGAAACATCATCCCAGTTGAAATATGCAGGGGATTTTGTATTGGGCTCAGGTAGGAAGCTTAATGCTAAAGTTGTCTTTCCTACCTGTCTGGGACCGCCGATAAAGACCATCTTAGATTTGAGGTCCGATATTACAGGTTTTTTGATGTATCGATCATGAATTTTGCTCATAGTAGAATCAATATAACACGATTTTATTCATGAGTAAAGTAGAGTTGACATGAAATTAATCATGATCTGACCCAAGATTACGCCATCTGTTGTGTTTCCAGTATTGACTTACGTAAATATTATCATTCATACCGCAGCGAATCGACCGGATTGGCCAGGGCAGCCCTGATAGCCTGGTAGGATACGGTCAACAGACCGATGAGCAATACAATCAGAGATGAAGCAAAAAATAATCCGATATTGATATTCACCCTGTAGGGAAAATTCTGAATCCACTGCTTCATCACCAAAAATGAAAGCGGCCAAGCCACAAGATTGGCTATCAAAATAAGACCGACCAGCTCTTTACCCAGCAGGGTGATAATCCCGGTAGTTGTGCTGCCCAGCACTTTCCGGATACCAATCTCTTTGGTGCGCTGCACGGTTGAGAAGGAAGCCATTCCGTAAAGACCCAGACAGGCAACAAAAATAGC
>Ga0224501_10005010_pt1 | contig 10444 bp, 3 predicted proteins | sample SF_Oct11_sed_USG_4_FD_169105 | JGI IMG/M metagenome (GOLD analysis project Ga0224501, IMG submission 169105) | Sediment microbial communities from San Francisco Bay, California, United States - SF_Oct11_sed_USGS_8_1 | ecosystem: Environmental > Aquatic > Marine > Sediment | place: USA...
TACAATATTACAATCAATGAATCAGTTGTACATTTTGAGCACCCTCAGATTACTGATAACCGACTACCTAGGATGGTCACCTTTTCTGGTGTCTCTAGACCCTAATAACATGTAAGGTAGCATCTGCTTAAATGAAATTACAAGTCTGGGTAAATCTGTGATTGTTATTCAGGTAGTAATGTCGGAACAAGCACTGAGGAGAATTGATTGATCTGATCAAAGCTGAGTCTGGCGTTTCACTATAGCACGCAGAAGAAACGCCGTCAGTTAATCATTACTGTCTGAACATTTTACCATTTAAAATCGCTGAGTTTTCCATTGAGAAGTCAGGTTGGCACACGGGTGCAAGCAGAAAGTCTCCTAAAGATGCAGGAAATGCTGAGTCAAAGAGTAAGGCTCAGTAGACCAATTTCTGCACTGCTACTGACGGCTATTCCATCATAGAGATAAGGAGAAGAATACACCAACATGCATGGTGTTACTATATGAACCATCGACCGACAGATAAATAGTTTATGGTCTTTTCCACAGTTGCAGCGCCAAATGATGTGAGGGTATCTATGGGAAAAGAATCGAGGTCATGCTCATCAGTTCCAAGTATGTCTGACTGTTACTCTCCCTTTCACCATAGTGATGCATCACTCCATTTAATTAGTGAGGGGGAGCAGGGAGAGCGGAGGGAACGAGAGGAGTGGGATATTGGGGGAGGAGCAGAGCGGGATATTGGGAGAGTGGGGGCAATGGAACAGGTCTATGTAATTCTATCTATTCCAGCAAGAATCGTTGCCCGAAGGATACTCAATGATGCTCCCTGGGAAACGCCGAGAGAATAACTCCATAGGTCAATTTAGGAAGAATTGGTTCATTATATCCACTAGAACCAGATTCACAAGTTAACCATATTACATGTAATATTATTCATGCATCATAAGGAGAGTGGCACATGCGTAGAGTTATCCTCTAGCAGGATAACTCTATGGGCACATATCAATGATACAAATAAAGCGTATCATAACCATTTTGAGCTTTCCTAATTGATTCTGCCTACGCACGGTTGAAAAATTTATTTAGATGCAACTCACAGTAGTTTCTACATGCACCAACCAATTCAGATCTCCAAACTCAATGCTAGTGTTTTTTTCTCAGGTGTGGTTTCTATGCAGATGGTGGGTAAAGGGGGTCGTAACTGTGCAGTGAGGACATCAACGAGTAACACGAGATTACATGCTGGTATGCTTAGCTAAAGATGACCGGGATCGCTCAATTGGCAAGAGCCCGGAGTTGCAAACTCTTAAACTTTGCAAGTTCAAGATGGATTGCCATCAGGGTTGTTTTGCTTCCATGAGCCTTTAGCAAACCCCTCACTCCAAAATGTTACAGTGGTTTCAGAACATCGTGGTAAAATTAACGGAAGTCCCAATCAGTGGATAAGGGGCAAGATCACTCCACGGTTGTCAAAGATCCAAATTTCCCTCGTTAAGAGTAGCTGAATTCTTGGCGGGCGACTTGTAAGGAATTGGTTTAGATTGACCGACTTCCAACCTCCCAGCATCATCGGTTTAGTCTTGTAGCTCGTACTTCACACTGAATCAGCAGATGCCCTATTAGAGTGCAACTGGCCTTGAGCAAATTCAGATTTCACTATGCCAACTCTGTCCAGGCATCCACTGCATTAGTTGCAACCTTCGTTGCACTGCGACTGATGAAGAATTGTGTATAGATGGCTTAGCAGGTTTCTGGATGAATCTGTATTATATTGCATGCAGAAAATGATTGAATGACATTGCGATAGTTTACCCTGCTCCAAAAAGTTTGCTTACGAATCATTAATTATGAACAGACAGAGTTGCACCCATATTTTAGTAGTTCGGTGCATGGTGTACTCCATGGAGAGGGTCGATTGGTGGATGAGACGCTCTATGCCAAATTCAGCCCCTATGAAGTACGACACATTTTTTTACCTCTAAACCAAAAGACCTCTTCAAATGACATGAACCCGGCGTTTCCATGGCGCTAATCACTACTCAGTACGCGGCTCTTGCAAATTGTAACCTTCCTTTTTGCACTTTATATTATAGGACCCGGGGCTTTCACACAACGGGACAGCCATGACAAATCTACAGAATACCAGGTACCTGAACGAGGTAATGGACACCATCGGATCGCTGTGGCCTGGCTGACATAGCCTATCTATATGCCTCATAGCATCTTCACAGTGATCCCTTCATCTAAAGAACTCCTCTGCGCTGACTGAGATACTGAGTCCTTTTCACTGGATATCCTTTAAGTTCTTAGTTTTTATTGTTATACTCGGGCGCTTGACCATCCTATAACAGACCTCCTAAGCCTGAGACTCGTTTGAGCAGTAAGAGCTAGGATACATGTGAGGAGCTTATACTCACAATATTTATCTGCCGTGATGAAGATCAGGTTCAGACCTGATTGAAAAGTTTCCATAGGGGCTGGCTCCAATGTCAATTCATTTGAACTTTTGGGAGATCAGTTTTGGATTGCGACTTTACATAAAGGGATGGAAGCACTTATGATAACATTGTTGTGCATACCATGGACCACACTAGCCCGTGGGTTGGTGATGCTATAGCCTATACATAATGATTTCATCTTATTGTCTATAAAACCTGTTACATTCTTGGGACCCTTTTTATAAATATGACTATGCCTTATATAGTGTTAACCAGCATAAAATAAAATGTGTATGGGAGGCAAACGCTCGGTCGTCCGAGGCGAATCGGATGAGGCCTTTATGCTCTATTTTTGGGGGGTCGGATGACCATCTCGGGCATCCAGTCTGAGGCGGACCGAACCAAAGACAAACTATGAAAGTACCTTATTGTTGTGGGCTGGTGATATGCTCTGATGACTAAAGTCTTATACCTCTGTCCTACTAACTAACACTCAGCACTGCATCCCTGTTGTCCTGCACAGCATTACCCAGTGACAAATAATTTTTTTTCCAGGAGAAACTCATTGGATTCTTGGTGCCTTTGCAGCCATTTGCTGTCCTTGCCTGGGTATTATGTCCCTTTATTTCTCAAGTGAGTGCCTAATCCAAACTATTTTTGAATTAATTGCAAAGTGTGTGTAAGCTCATAAATGCTTCAGCTGAATCAGGGGAAGACTTGGGGAGAAGAGACCCACCAAAGAGTTTGGGATCTTTGTGAGGCGCATTGCAGTAGTGCACATGCATGGCAGACCTAAGTGCCTGGAGCCCGTTTCCCGTTTCCCGTTTCCCGTTTCCGCGGTGTGCACTAGGATATTTAGGTTAACGCATTGCTGATCAATAAACCTTTTTGGGGGTGCTAAGTGATCTAGTGGTGAGCTGTCACATACCTCACTGTGCTAGGCGGTAGGGCGATTAGCTGCTCTAACAGTCGGCATTTAGCAGCAATATCTCTTGCTGTCAATTATGTTGACCAGCAGAAAAATCTGCAAAAAAAGATCCCAGAAACTACCACTTCAATGAGGAGCGAGACTTATGAGGCTGAGCCTTTCTATATGAGTCAGAGCGGGAATGTCTTTTGTGCGAACATAATAGTGTTTTCTTATAATCTTTTAATTATCGCAATGATAGCTAATCATAGCCACTGAGATTTGTGATCGTAAGGATTGGCGCAATGATCATTACTAACATGCTCAATAGAAGCAAAATCGCATCCAAAGTGCACGGGCTTTACACCTAGAGTAGCAGCTAGCCTATTTGAAGTTACACCGTGATTTTACATCAGACACCTACTTACCCACAGAATAAACTTTTCTTCAGCATTTTGGTCATAGTCAACGTCTTCGAGTAAAATTTACATTTATGTTTGAAACTTTACTCTCTTTTTAAAATTTAGACCGGCTTATGACCGCATAAGCCTAGCAAAAAGAAGTCTTGTCGGAATCTCACGAATGGGAGTAAAGCCATGTATGCTATGAAGATATAATTTTTTTCAATCAGGTTCATTAATAAACTTTGTCCATTTGCCAGTGGGGGTGCTGAAGATTAACAAGCGAGGGGGACCAGAGGTGTATTTCTCTGAAGAGGCAAGAAAACTCTCACGGTGTGCGGCCATCACAGGAGCTCTTGGTATATTGATCGGAACAGGCTGCATAATAATAATAATAATCTGTGAGTGATCACGGAGAGGCGGTGCAGAGAATTGAGTGAGTGACTGAATGAACGAATATGTGAATGAATGAACAAATGAATGAATGCAGGAATGAATGAATGAACAAATGAATGAATGAATGCAGGAATGAATGAATGAACAAATGAATGCAGGAATGAATGAATGAATGCAGGAATGAATGAATGAACAAATGAATGAATGCAGGAATGAATGAATGAACAAATGAATTGAAAAACCAGATATATTGGACAGCTAGGTCAGACTAAAAGAAAAGCTAGTCTTATGGCTGGCAAACATAAAACATTTGTATGTCAGTGCCTAGTATTTTGCTTAGCCTTCTGCTTATTTCTTCTAGTAAGGAATTATGATATCTACTGTACATAATGTTGCTCATGCATATGTACAGTTGTGCTGGGATACATGTGTCGCAATGCCCTCTAAACTTAGAGGCTACAGAGACACTACAAGCCATTTCTGATAACCCCTTAATCGAATGCTCATATGGATGACTGGTGTATCATATGCAATGGAGCCAGGATTACAAGGATAGCCTTGTTTGTGTTCGCGTAGGTCATATCGCTTCAGTGTGCTCACAACTTGAAGTGGTCCACGAGATTTAATCAAACGTTTCAGTTCAGCATCAAACCAAAGAGGCTGTATACTACCTTTTGGGTGCCTCAGTAACTTCATTGAAAGCCACTGGATCTGTGTGATTGATTGAGTTTTGCGCACTGAGTGAGGTGACAATGATGGTTTGGTTATTATAAAATTTGTTACCTTTGGATGTGTGAAGATTCGTAGTATATGACCTGTACACTATTTTATTACAGCCCTGTTCTTCATCGCCAGTGCAAAATACCCAACATATCGAGTTGGAGAATAGAGCTCCAGTTGTTAATTCATCAATCAGACCAGTAATAAATGGATCCCTCCCACAGATGGTAACTCATACCAGGCACCCAGGGTACATGTATATACACACAAACATGTATATGCATGCATTTACAAAAGCAGCAGTCAGCAGGTTCATATGGTATATGAAATATTTTGCGAACCACGGTTTGTCTCTTAGGTTGGTGTTACAAAAGAAATAATGAATCAGTCTGAAGTTTTACCCCAGCAATGATTTTGTACATGCTCGATCGGGTTATTCTGTTATATTATGAAAATAAATATATAAACTACTAGTATAAATGTAAATTATGTCCATATGTTATGCACAGCTTATCTCAACGCTTGATCGGGACAGCAAGAACCTGAGAGTAATAACTGGTGTGTAGGGGACCTATGGACAGGATCATGATACTAGAAATACGAAATAGAATAATACATACCTATAGAATGGAAGATTGTAAAGAGCACTTGGTATCATGTTTTGCTCCCGTAGAAAATTTGATTTAGACAGAAAGCACAATCGAAAAATATCCTCGGTAAGTGAGCCAATAATGAAATTCAGTGGAAGGACAGGAGAAATGCCATGGTAGTGATTCACTTCTAGTTACCTGTATGGAGCTCTGACCAGGTAATGTAATCACGTAGTCAATTCAGCAGAGGTACAGAAGTGAAAAACACATGGATAGCGCATGCGAGCTAGTCAGGCATCTCTATAATGGTATTACTGTTCTCGGGATTGTCCTTTTTGCATTTGATAAGAGTCTTTGAGTCATGGGTATCTCTTGATTCGTGTTGTGTGATTGGTGTAGCTGTAGTGGGCTGGTCATTAAATTGGACTTTATAGCGAATATTACCATACATCTGTAGGCATGGGCAGGCATCGACTAATAGAAACTGACAAAAGTCTTTCCTAATACCGAACCACCCTACAAGAGATACATCGGTATAATATGTGACAGTCGTTGTCAGAACAGGCAAACATGGGCTAATAGAGAGGCTAAGATACGAACGGTATGCCAAAACGGTTTGCCCTAACCGTTGGGCCCATTGCGAATGTTATGCGTAGAGAGGTTAAGATACCAAGTTCTAGCGTAACGGTTAACGAAACCCTTTAAGAAATGGTGAGAATCCAACGGCTACAATGATCAAAACGAGGCTGCCATAGCGTTTTCGCACAGTTACTATAGTTATTACAGCTTAGAGCCCAGTGAATTCTGCAATAGAGCCCAAGAAGACTCTCGCAGCGCTAGTACTCAAATCACTCATTAAGAAACTAGATTTACAGACTCATCTTTACGATGAGTTTCGGGCCACACAGGACACCGCTATCATAATGAATAAAGCCAGATGTGCTGCCTAAGGCTTTGAACAAGTCGTCCGGGAAGGTTTCAGTGAGGTCCACGGCGAGTAGAACAAGATAACAGTGATGGGAGCTGTAACTGCTTAGAGAATCCTACCGGTTTTGTTAATGGCTAGAAGTTGTCTGGGAAAGCCTTTTGGTCACATGACACGCACACTTTCATTACGTATATCACGCGGAAAGGCAACCGTTGCCAGTAGCCGTTTACTAATTCTAGTTTGCCATTTTGGGCCTTTCTGTTGACGAAGTAGCGTTTGACACGAGCTTTCTGATGTTCTGACTGCAGTCATCCATAGCACGCGTGAAAGGGCGCACAATTTTTTTAAGGATACCATAAAAAAGTCACTTTAAAAATGCCAGCCTCGATTGCATGAGATGACAGTGGCAGTTCCATATAGTATCCTCACACAAGGAATGGCTATAATAGGTGTATGGTTGATCTACTCAAGGAGTTCATCAAATTATAGTTTGTTAACCACTATAATCAGGAGCCAGGTAACTGCAACAAAGGCCAGATTCAATGTAATTACCCTATTCCAATGCATAATACTTTCACACCATATCTGACAACCCAGTAATACTATAGATCTTATCCTCAATTTCTCATAGTAATGTTATAGCATAGAGTCACCCAATGCATAGCTTTAGTAAATAGAGAGAGAAGGCATAAAATGTATATAGTTTGTACAGGGCACTTGCAGGTTTCAGCTCTAGGACAACAGCGAATCAATCTGAACCTCAATCTTAGCCTCATACGCCTCCCACGGTACAGCAGTTAATTATTTGTTTCACTCTGGCACTTGATCGTCCTATTTGACAGACCTGCTAACCCGGGCTTGTTAGACTATTAGGAGCTAGGATAAATGTGGGGAGCTCGTACTCACAGTGGGCACTCGGTATGGCTGGTACTTGAACTCGGGATCTGTTGATCTTGAGCCAAGGTGCTAGCCATCTAGCTACCCCAACGAGCTTTGGGGTTCCACTATTACGAGTGATAGGGTGTGGGGTATTCTTTGATAAGCAGCGCGGCTTAGTGATGAGCTTTTGATGAGCAGGTAGGTTACTTACACATATTGCCTGGACGAGTGGAGAATGATAGGCTGAGTAGAGCCACTAATGAGATGTACAGAGGTATGCCGATTACGGTATAGGACAAATCCGTTAGCCCATCCAGTTTCTCAACGAGTAACACCTGTAATAAAACGGAATTATAGAAAGGCGACCAACCTGATACTCAGCAATGAGAGGGAGAGGCGATAATAGCCGACTTGGACAGAGAAGAGAAACTGTAGACAGTCTTGCAATGGCAAGGTCCAAGTTTCCTGTTTTATGTAAAGTTTTAGGGCTTACTCGCTATATATAACAGACAAACATATATTGTTATGCAAATGGCTACCATTTATGGTTTTTAAAATCGTCTTCTTGTTACCCACCAGTCAATGAATTGACTGAGGCAGGATGGCTGGCTGGAGAGAAGCAATGAACATTGGGTTTGCTAGTGCAAACGCTTCAAGCAAAAGCAAATCAACAACTACTGGTCCCGGAGTGCAATAAAATCCTTTGTCTCTATAAAATGACAGAATTTTAATTTTTATCCCTAAATTTCCTTTCGAAAAGTTAATCCCGAATAATTGTTACTATAATCACATGTCATTACGCGTCTGCCGTGTCATTACTGCTCAACCAGGCCCTGTTGTTTTACCAACACTAATCCCGCAGCTTTTATATCAACTCGGGATCAATACGGCAATATCACAAAGCTTGCGCTCCCAATGCCTTCTTAATCCTCAGTTAATTAAACAAACTGCCGAAAGAAGTTGGCTATAATTATGACTGTACCATGAGCGCGTATTATCTAAAGAAAAGTGTCAAAAACGACGAGGATTAACCGGGGTAGGTATATAAGGGATGGCGTGGACACACTTCTGCATTCGGTGCTCAGGTAGTGGTACTCTCTAGGTTAGCTAGATACAGTTAAAGGTGTGCGACTACGTTTTGTCGGTGGCTTGAGACATGGAAGATACCCGCTATAGAACACACCAGTGAAAGCTGTCGGATTGCCAGCTATCACAATGTGTACTATGACGGGCATTCTCCTCATGCGCATTCTATTGATTGGCATCACCAATCATTGATACGCGTCTCGCTCGTTTGCTTGCTTCGTATTGCATTTCCGGATTTGTGTTGTGGTGTTGTTTGGCAATGAAGGGAGCTGGTGATTTATATTACACCAGACCATTCACTGCTAAATAATTCCGCTGCAGTGTTACACGTTTTGTTGTGCCCATGATTGAAGGGGTTTATAATACCCAGAACTCTCTGGCTCTGGTTTGGTATTACACTAGCACCAGTGTGTTCTGGCTGTTGTTGACCTGTATATCTAATGCAATTGCTACACGCTGTCTGCTGCTCGCTGTCCGCTGCTCGCTGTCTGCTGCACACTGTCCGCTGCTCGCTTTCTGCTGCTAGCTCCAGCTGATCACTCTGTCTGGCTGTATAGAACGCTACTAGTGGAAGTTGTGTTTACAAACTTTTCCTGGTCGTTCTATACAAACCGACGAGGGTTCCGACATTGCTGGTCGCATTCTATTGGGTTCAAAGAACCCTCCTGGAAGGACATCTGCTTAGTGACTGGGGATCTTTGGCAATGGAGGGAGATAGTCTTCAGCTCGCTACTATGTTCCTACGATGCCAAGTATTATCCTGCCACGCTACATCCAAAAGTTAGTACCAATACAAGGCTGTATGGCGCAAACACTTACCCCGTAGATGACCAGTGGGATGACAATGAAAACGTATCCCAGGGCGGAGTTTAGGCTGATGTTTCTATGCTCTGGCTGTACGTCTGTAGCCTTCATCAGGAGAATGGCGATCACGACTGCGTACAGCATAAAAACGATGGCGACCACCATCATTACCCAGAGAGGTATGAACACCAACTGCAAAATATAATCTCGCTATATGGATATCTCAATAGACCCTAATTTAATTTTTTAACCAGTAATCCCTGGATATCCATGTCTTTGTGAACCACTTCGGATGCTTTGATTTGGTTCTGTGGCGGGCTTTTGGGTCTCATCTGCTACTTACCAGCCATTTCCATTGAATGTAGGCATCGAGTTTGATAGCAATAAATACAAACTGCAGCACATTGGCAGCACACACCAGTTCCATCTACAAGGAGAAGTGATTATTTTGTGGTCTGCCCTTGCTAGGTATGGAGTTTCAAGCCTGGGGGTCTCCAGTAGATCTTGCCTTTCACTGGTTTGATAGCACGGACACGCGAGGTATTACAAAGTCGTACATTAGCCCGGGGTTCGGTTGTCAACAGTCACACCAGTGGCTTACTCACCTCGAAGCTACGATCATTTTTAATTGCCCAGAGGCAGAGTAATATGGAGAGGAGCGAGATGAACATAAGCGGCACAAACACGAGTACCCACGGGAACGACTCGGAGGATACATTCGCCGCGCTGTACTCCAGCTTAACGCAGATGAGAATCTCAAACAGCACAAGCAGCAGGTGCAGAGCTGTACTGATTATCATGGCGCGGAAATGAATGAAACTCGTCCGTTCGTATCTAAAAGGTGAATAATCTTTACGTCACCAAACCAATGGTCACCCGCTCCAAAGGCCGAATACCATTCAGGACAAGGTGGGATTACAGCCAACCCTCTGCTACAGAGATCGGGTCAGCCATTCTAAATACTTTGTCAATCTCACCTGCTGGACTTTTTGGTACACCAGATGATAATTCCTGTAGTGGCCCCAAGCATGACGAGGAACTTCCATAACCAGATGGGAAGAAAGACCATCCAGATGTTCCATGTTATCGCTCCATCCATCCATAATGAGATCAGTACAGAGAATATCAATATGCATCCATACACAAGGAATCTCCTGTATAGATACATGCGTATATGAATCCATATACAATGAATCTCCTGTATAGATACATGCGTATATGCGTCCATACACAAGGAATCTCCTGTATAGATACATGCGTATATGCGTCCATACACAAGGAATCTCCTGTATAGATACATGCGTATATGC
>Ga0224501_10005011_pt1 | contig 10443 bp, 3 predicted proteins | sample SF_Oct11_sed_USG_4_FD_169105 | JGI IMG/M metagenome (GOLD analysis project Ga0224501, IMG submission 169105) | Sediment microbial communities from San Francisco Bay, California, United States - SF_Oct11_sed_USGS_8_1 | ecosystem: Environmental > Aquatic > Marine > Sediment | place: USA...
ATTAAATAAATTACATAGTTCACGTTGAGAGAGACCGCCATCCGGACCCCCCCCCTCCCCAACAGTCGAGTGAATCAGATCGAACGCAAATTGGCATGTAGAAACGTCTTCAGTCTGTGCTCTTACAGCAATCCCACTAACTTTTTGTTTTGTTTATTGAATGCGTGAGCTTGAAAAATATTTCCGTGCAAGCATCCCCCACCGAGACGGAGAGAATATTCCAATAACAAATTTGACCAGTATGAATCAGCGCAATTGTCGGATAATTCCCGTCTCCTCATCCAACAGTTGCTCTTTGAATCCTTGCCAGCGTGCCATATCGCTACCATTGTCATGTCGAAACATCAACATTTGGCATTTATTTTTACGTTGTCATGGATACGTTATGATCATAGGTGCTCCACGGAGGATGTCAAGTTGATGGAACAGACTGCTGATCAGTCTGAGCAGCCTATTTTTGATGATGACTACGAACCAACGGGGGAAGACCTGGACTATCAGGGCTGGAAACATCTGATACCATTCAGATCCAGCTCCAAGTAAGCAATTAGCTCCACCTACACAATGTTTTACATTAATCCCGAGACTCTGAGAATCCTAGGTGTGAGTTGAAGACTGGTAGGGTAGGATCTGTCCACTGCCGTCAGTCAGCCATGAGTCAGCACGGTTTAGTGGTGGAAAGTTGGGTCCCTTATATGATGTTATCAGGCCATGCCCTGCACTCTATTTAGGGCGCGATTTTACTCATTAGTCCCTTGGGTTTGGTGGTCATCGGAGGGAGGGGGACGAGGAAACCTTAGGGCAGAAGAAGTTGTCTTGTTGCTTGGCATCTTCTGCCTCATATTCTGCCCTGTTGTTTAGAGTAGGCTTCTGACAGTTAAGCAATACCGGTCTACCTTCCAAGTGTTGTGAACCAAGATTCTTGCGAGGGCCTCGCTCTCAATGGGAAAATGGAATGAATCATTGTGTTTGTATTTACGAATTCAGCGCTCTACCTCCGAGTCATTCTGCTATCCTTACGGTCCCTTCGCTGTGAAGATACCTCCATACTCGAAAAGTACGCCATGTTTGGGTTCTCCGTTTCATTAGCATTGGATACTCAATGGGCTTTCTTTTTTTAAATTTTGCCTTGACCGTGCCGGATGCGGGAGTCAACATAGCCTGTATGCGCAGCCCCTATTGCCATACTTGAGGTGCTGGGACGAGCTTCGCCTTTCTATCAACGCCCAGTTGACTGGGAATGGGTGCGACTAGTATAAGTCAATATAGTACTTAGCAAAATATACATAACTCTGTTATTCCACTGGGCACAGTTTTGTCGCTTTTATTTATTCATGTCATCTGAAATTGCGCACCAGCTTGCGGCTTATAATTCGTGTTAAGCGATCGACCGCATTTTTGAAATAATAATGGTTTTGCAGAAATCCCAAGACTCTACCTCTAACCAAAGCAGGACCACTGAATTATGCGACTATACATTGGATGACTCCATTGCTTTGGAGTGCGTATAAAACCGGACTCTCTGTAGATGATTTGTACCATGTGCCTTATAAGGATTCTGCAGACTTCAACTGCAAAAGGTAAGGGAGGGGGGAGAGGGAGAGGCAATGAACGATGTAGTTATGATTGAAGCTGATCCTCTTGTAAATGATGAATTTACACTACCCAAAACTAGCCTACTTACTAACCCATGACTTGCCTGCCGAGGGATTACATAAAACATTGGTTACGTAAAATATCAAGATTATGGCACCTTATTTTGATATCAGAACATTGTTTATCTGATCCGTAGTGGCCCCATCAGGTTGAGGGCATGCGATAAATGTTACCAGTACAAGTGTTCAACAAATAGCAGATAAATGCAGCAAGTATATTTATGTTTATGAATTCATCTGGTTCTCAAATGAGTTGGTTTCGAGAGGTTTTCGTTCATTTATTGCTCCGAAGGCAACAGATACACATTGATAAATGGGCAAATGGGCAACCTGGTAGTCTGTATGAGGCTGGCTAGAGTGGCAAATGTTCGACTAAGAAATGACTCCCACGTCGACCCCTCTCCCATTCACGACGGCAGACAGGGTGGGGCGCCAACCATCATTTGCCATTGCCCGATCGCCCACAGCCGGTTTTTCTGATACAACCAATTTTTGTTGCTGGACTACCAGAAAGATCGGGCCTAGAGATAATTGTATGAGGTCAACAGACTGTCTCTAGAGTGTACCATCCCAAGAAATTCCATTTCAAATTCAATTCAGAGAGAATTTCAATGCGAAACGTCTTTTATATTTTGTGGTCAATATATTTGCTTTGTTTCAGATTCGAAAAGTTTTGGCTGGCAGAACTGGAGAAGCATGGGAAGGAGAAAGCTTCTGTTGCCAGGGCTTGTATGGCTATGATTAAGAAGAGACTCATACTGGCAATTGTTCTTACGTTTATATTCGCTGGTTTTGCTATTCTTGGGCCAGTAAGTACTAGTACTAGTTAGCTTAAGTGTGAACCTAAGAACTGACCCTTCATAAATTCCCCCTGACTGTCTGGTCTGCCAATGACCTTGGCTTTCCTCCAGCTTGACTAATTTATAGTTGCTGGATCCTTACTTGAGAAGGGAGCAGTGGCTTAATGGTTAATCTGGTTTACCTGGTTGAATGTCCCATAGTCATTCCCATTTAATTTGGGTTGTAAAGTTTTCTACATCAAATTGCCTTCTCTGTGTTGCATAGTACCCAGGTGTACTCTGTCAAAAACACATACTTCTAGATGGGAAAAATTATATCTCCGTTTGCCCCATTACTTTCAATTACCTAACACAATACGAGTTGAAAAGATAGTGATGTTGTCAGCTGCACTCGCTCATTTATACAGATTTTATATGGAGCCAACATCCTACGAGAGGTGGAGAAAGTACACGGTCGCGACATCGTATTTGCCAGTGTCATGGCCGTGTTCCTTTTCGCCAATGATGTTCTCGGGCGCACAATGTGCCATTCGATAAATATCAATCAAAGTTTCACCTCAGGTATTGCCCTATTCTGTGATGGTTCCAAGAAAATTCTCCCTTCTACGCGCAGCGCTTTGCTGTCGCGATCACTGATTTAGGTTGTAGTTACCTGTATTCAGAAATTCGGTGGATGGTGGTGAACAATAACTAAGCTTTCTCAACCGTTGTCTCCGAAGCTCTCTGTTTGTCTCTCCCCAATTTGGGTGGTGCTTTTAGGTATCTTGAACGGCCATTTGTTTTGTAAAAGTCTTGGAATCTTCTCTTTCTGTGTTCAGTTTTGTGGGCGGATTTAACTGTGGTGGCTACTTATCACAGTATATAGGTGATTGCGCCTGTGCAGTGGTGCGCCGAGGTCGGATGTAATAGCGGTCTTGACAGTTTGACTCCTCGTTTGAAAAAGAAGGTAACAACTCCGGTATTTATCTTAGGTTGCAGATTTACACCATCTCTCCGTGGACCCTGGACATTGCAATCCCTCAGCTCAATAGGGAAATTTGTATCAGTGCCTGTTCACTCAGTCTCGAATTCATCATCATTGTAGTCATAATCAAAAAGAATAGTCAGAATAGTTGTCTGATAGCAGTCCTATCTGATTGGTCAGAATATTTCTCTAGGGTAATCCCCATCTTATTGGTCGGAACATTTGTCTGATGGTAGTCTTCATCTGATTGGTCAGAATATTTCTCGTTTGATTTAAAGCGGCATTCCGTACCATCCTCTTTTCGAAGATTGACTCATCATCGACTTCATTGTAGGTTTTCCTGGTCAAAGAGATGATAGAGGGTTTGAACCAATTCGAGCGGGATAGGTCTTATCTCGCTTTTCTCAGCTTCATCATTTTTCTCAATGACATCGCTAGGCAAATGTTTGTCATCGCATCATTCATGGCACTTATGATGATCGCGGGTAAATCGCGGCTATTTTTCGCGGAAGCGTAGATTTCCTGACAGCGCCAGAACCCAATAGATTGTGCGTCGACTTTCTGTTTGGTTTGCGCGACGCACTGTGCCTAAATATCTCACAGTACACAGTGCAATGATGGCCGAATAATGGGTAGGCTATTGGTTGTAGATTTAGGAACTCAGTTTCTGATTTCTAAAATTGGTTTGAACCCATTTGTATAGAAGGAACGCCATGTCATTCACGACGCATAGATTTTCAACCTCTGTTGTAGGCATACTTTATATATAAACTCATTCTCAGCGTAACAGACACAGAAACAGAAACTTTCTCCTACACTGACAACATCCTGTTCACTTTGGGTCTAGTATTCAGTACAACAATGAGAGTTTTGCTTATGGCTGCAGCCTTTAATCTTGGCTATATCGGAGGTACCTCAAGCAGCCTGCAAACGCGGCCATCTTTGCAATGTGTAGCAACTTTTCCCGACTGCTCGATGTTTGCGTTTACAGTCGCTGTTTAACCCGGGCTCTGTGCACGTGTTCGTTTATGCTTTTACTGTTCCGTGTGGTGTGTATGTTAGCGTTACCGCTTATCATAGTGCCCCTCTAGCATGTAAGTTATGGTTTCCTCCCAGAATGCATAACTGATGGTGTAACCTTTGTATGGCTATGTCTCTGCATGTTTATCACCCCTTCGAAGGAAACGTAACGTAGTTAGTTTCTGAGAAGGGGTTTAGTTCAACAGGGGTCCCAATACCGGCCAATGCTAAGCCTTTCGCAAAACATACCTGGCTACAGCGGCGCATGCCCCAATGTCCGATGTACGGAGTGGCTGGGAAAACGGATTACGCTACACTTGGGGCGGCACGAGAGCGGATAGATCCCGCGCATCGCGGCATTAAGTTAGTTTGCCGTTAGTGCCTGCTTGCTCGAAGTAGGTCCAACACCGGTGTGAGCCAGTCAGCGGTTGTTGCGATGTTCGCGTAAAAAATTCTTCGCGAGCGCTGAATTTGCAAATTCAGCCAGCGGCCTTCTTCGCTAGAGGTCGTTGATAGCTGTAGGAACGCAGCACCGTTGCTACTGACAGCAGGTGGTAACAACAGTCTGGGTTAGAGGTCAAGGACTAGAACCGATTGGCTAAAGCCCGCAGGCTCAAGCAAAGGCCGCGCGTGCGCCGTTTGCCATTTCCGACTGTTCGTTTTCATAGCGTTGCTCTTTGTGTGTTAGTTTGTGCTGGCCCCGTAGTTTTCTTCGAAGGGGTGCTCTCTTGCCATACACTGCCAATGGTGCCCACCGTTCGTCGAGAGGGTAGTCGCTCGCGATAGGCGATGCTGGCATGGCTGGTGGAGTTTATATAATTGTCTGCTGTTATGAGGTATGTGTTTCTATTTGTTGTGGCACTCTCTAACCCCTTCCTTTTGATTCTTCCTACTTGTATAGTCAGTATCCCATAAATCTGCCTCTGCATGCTTTGATTATCATGACATTTAATGGCAATGTACCACATCACCATTGAGTTATATATCGAGCCAAATTGACTTTAGTACATGTGCTGGTGTCTAGGGATAGTGGGATGACTCACTGGGCTTGCAAACGTGAGAACCTGGGTTCGAATCCTTGTCTCAGACGACTGCCGTTGTGGGTTTGAGCTCTTCAAATATATTCCAGCTCCTATTGGTCCAACAAGCCTCATGCTTATAGGCCTGAGAAATAGGACAGCCAAGTGCATGGGTCGCACAATAAAAAAGCCAAAATCACAATGATGATTTTGTATTTTCAGGTATTCGTGTCCGAGGCGGGGTGCTGGCCTACCTCTTTAAGAAGATATTGTCTTTACCGAATCAGAATAAAAGCGTTGGTGAGGTATGGAATGAATGTCATCTCATTAACAGCATCTTTACAGAACAGCACACCCGAAATCATTACACCCCTTGCCATGGTCTTGAGCTTGTTAACACCATGACCTATCAAATTGTCAAAGGATCAATCTTATTCATTGGTATATCCAATGGTGGAACGTAATATTAGATGTCCAAAGATGTCTATGGGCAACGCGGTTTTCAGATGCTCCACTTTGCTCACATGTAATACTGTACATACATGAAACACAAATGTTATGTTGTGGGCCCGAACACACTGACGCAAAACCTTGAGTGAAATTTTTATATGGTTGACTCGGCGACAAACCCCTGAAACTTATAACCAATCCCAAAAGGGCATGCCAGGTCAAGGTTCGTATTCACAGAATCACCGGAACGAGCGCCTGTTTTGGTACGCGAAATCCATTCGCGAATTCGCGTGAGGTTTTTATCATGCGCCGGCAGTAGTGTAACCAGGCCCTAATGCAGTGTTCTTACTAAGTGAGCAGGGCCAGTCTAGTGCTACCTGTAATCCCCCAACGTACCACAATAACTCGTGTACCTAGATGAAAAAAGCATATATTTCTCTGTTATGGTATAGGACTATGGGTTATTCTAAAAACTAATTCCGTTGTGTTTTAGTTGGTGAATCTATGCGCTAATGATGGTCAGAGATTGTATGACGCGTGTATAATCGGTGTGTTTGCATTGGCCGGTATAACTTCAGTCATCGGAGCCGGCTACGCCATCTATCTGCTCGGTCCGTGGGGTATCTTTGGCTTCGGCATATTTCTCCTCTTCATCCCCGTGCAGGTAACGATAATTCCGAGTCTCCCTGCCAGAACAGCTGTCTGGAGTGGCGCCGAAACTGCCTCAGACTGGACACAATCCGAGTCCGGTCTAGCGTCTGATGTAGGGTCCGAGCATCCTTTTACACTCAAATGGATGCCTCGGACGCCCAATCCCGGATAGCTTTTGAGCCAATCAATTGTGTTTCCCGAAGCTGTAACCATTATTGATCATAATTTCAAAAGGAAATTATTTCGCTATTGAATTCTTTTCTTCACTGCAAGTGACCGCTATTCTCAGTGCAACTTCATGCTGTTTTTTCGAGTGAATAGTGATGCGAAATCAGATAAATTCAAGTTTTCATCCTAGTTTGAAACTGGAAACGAATGAACGTTGCTAGGTAATCCGTAGAAGACAATTTGATTGGTTGATGAGTCGGACGTCTGAGGCAGCTCGGCCAAGGCATTTATGCTTCATTTTTGGGGAGGCTGACTGTGAACTATGAAAACATATTTATTTCGCGTCACAACCGAAGCGTGAAGAGCAAATACATGCTCAGAATGGGGACGGCTGAGTCGAGGCCCAGTGCAATTGGTTCAATTTTTACCAAGGAAGAGCCAGGTCATTTCAATAGCTAGTATGTATCAAACCACGAACACACCTTTGAACCATAGGTGCCTGTGGATTTGGTTTTGGAATAGAACCAGTCTCTAGGGCAACATTCCGATGTCCTCGGCCATAAAATATCGATCCTCTGATGTCACAAGTGATGTCACATTCTAGGAAATGCTGAATTCTCTGAAACAAAACAAAAGTGATGGAGTTTAATTTGTTTATTTAGCATCAAATGCCTGCAATGGTTAAAAGCGGAGCATCTGAACATGGAAATGTAGTAAACTTCCCTTATATTGCTGTCATGACAGATCAACAAACTCACACTATTATTCCTTGGTTTTAGTGCCCATCTGGTCTCTCATTTTGTTTGGTTTAGTCACATAGGGCAAAAAAGTTCAGGGTTGTTCATTGCCATTTTTATGTTCATTGAAATATTTGGTATGGTGAACTCTCCAATCAAAGCAAACACCCATTTCTGGACACTGACACTAGAGGGCATTGATGTCTGACCTTTCTGACCTACAGTTTGCTGCACTGCTGGGGAACTCAATCGGTCATTTGCCATATCTTTGCGCAGGGAGATTCTGTAAATTTTACAAAGCTGATAGCGCTCGCGCTAGGAGGTTTAACGGTGAAGTTAGCTGTGATAAAAGATCTTAACAAAAAATCAACCTGGTTAGGATTTTTATCGTGGAGTTCTCCCTTGCCATCAAATGTACAGTGATACATTAAAACATTACCAAGACGAGCTTCAAAACTGGAGATCGGTCTCGAGATCACAGTGCAGCATTCTGAGAGGGTCACCTAGTGTTCGGTCGTTTTTTTAGCAACCATGACCCAACAACTTCCCCATAGCTGGGAAGAGGTCATACAAGAAAAAAGTAAAAACCACTTTGCTATTGACTGTTTATTGTAGCTGGCAGTGTCCCGACTCGTATTTGGTCTCAGACGAAAGGTCATACCCATTACCGATGAAAGGGTCAGGTTGATGAGTGAAATTATAACTGCTATCAAACTGGTGAAAATGTATGCCTGGGAGAAATCATTCGCCAAAAAGATTGCGGGTACGTAGATGGCCTTCTCTGGCACATTCCTGAAATCGTGTCGGGGTGATTTTCATCTGTTTTAATTGAAAAGCTTGATGCCAATGCGTCAATATCTGGTGCTTCAGGCCGCCCTGGGCAAGAATGTTCAATGGCATGATTTTGGTTGCCAAATATTTGGCAGTTGGTTGTGAATGTAAACAGTAAATTAAATAAGCAGACACTTATGTCACAACATGAGTTTTATCTAGTGAGACCCAAAACCTGGGTCTGGGAGAATGAACCGTGCTGATGGGTCTATGCATATTCTGGGGCAACCAGCCTGTGGCTTAGTGGTTTGAATACTTGATTTGCGGGCAGCGAATCGGGTCGAATCCCAGAAAAGTCAATGGTGGTGGCAAGTAAGGCATCCGCTCCTGAGCTCCGGTAAGTCTCCCTGTTGACCAAGGAGAAAACTCCATGACCCGTACATGGATTAATAATGTGGAGATAACTCCATGACCCGTACATGGATTATAGATGTGGAAATAACTCCATGGCCCGTACATGGATTAATAATGTGGAGATAACTCCATGACCCGTACATGGATTAATAATGTGGAGATAACTCCATGACCCGTACATGGATTAATAATGTGAAGTTAAAACGGAAGCAAATAATCCATGCATATTCCTCGTGGTCATAAATAGCACGGGTCTGTGGATATCAGTGTGGTTATACTCATGAAATTTCCTCCAACTTCATTTTTATGACTATACCAAATTAACAGACTTTGAAACCTGGTTAATTCCTAATTTTAATTGAATAATTCACCTCAGCATATACTGTATCCATCTTTTGATACTAGGTAATTTTGTTCTTCAAAATTGGAACTCCGTCATGAGTTACAGGTAGTTGGCATACTTGTTGAATGTCACAGAAAGGCCCACCGTCTGCATTATAATGTTATGATTATGATAGTATACGCTGCAATGTGGTATTATTGCTACAATTTGATCTGGATAGAATAGGTTCAATCAAATATGAAAAATATAAATTGTGTCTGCTGTACAGATGGAGTTCGGGGCAACCTTAAAGTCAGTGACTAGTAGTTCAGTGGCGCACTCGTATCATCAGTTTTAAGGTGCTACTTAAGTTTTTACCATGCCCTTTTATATTGGTCTCTTTCTGGAGACCTGTTATACGCGCACTGTTCTCATCTGTACAGACGGACTGATAACACCCGAGTGCAACGTATTGTGTAATCAGATTTCGTGTCAAAGGCTGCTAAGGTTTCCATAGGAACCTAATAAGTCTCATCCAATGATAGACATATATAGAGCATTTGGATCTTTGATCATAGCTATTGAATGAGTCGTCCGATTGAGAAATGAGTTCACAGGCGTCATCCTGACACATGTAGAAACCGCTTAGCCAATTTTCAGCAAAATCAGAAAGATAATTAAACGGCCTATAGTTGTCTATGCCCCAGTGCCCCCCTAATTAGTAAACTCAACTGCACAACTGCCAATCATGAACCACAAACACCAGACAGACATATGTAAACAAGACCAAATACCATCACCGACTGTTCAATCGAGATTCACACCGAACTTAAGTTTCCCTTTCAAGGGGTCACCACTAATGTAATGTTCGATGGCCTACTGTTTCAAACTGCTCATGACCGAGAATGACCAAATAATTACAATTATAATTAATTGGATTAATCCAAAGCTTACGCGGTTCTCTTTTCAGACATTCGGGAGCGTGAAAAGAAAGTTCTGCGAACCTCCATGACAGTACAAAGTCTATCATCAGCTCTGCCTATGACTGTCCCACTTTTTGCCTCAGCATTCACATTCATCGGCATGACTCTCAGTGGTGTAGATCTCACAGTTACGCAGGTGAACGAAAGGGACTCTCTTAAATTGCCCTTAACCACCATCATCTTTCGGGTCGTTTGGGGTAGTTAGTGCCTGGTGCAGCCCTGGGAAACTGAGCTGATTATACCCTCCGGGCCCCATAGAGGAAACATATCGGGTACTTAAGCCACTACCCCACCCATGGCCACAGCCATGCATTGCCAGTCCGCGTTAGCCAGACGTTCAGATTGAATATACTCTAGATACGATTTAAAATGTTAACCACTATGACACATCTATGCTTATCGGAGTCGTCTTCACATAAGCAACCAGATATGTGAGACGGATCATGAGAGAACTAGACTTGGCTAGCATGAACCGAAAGACTGGTGGTG
>Ga0224501_10005013_pt1 | contig 10441 bp, 10 predicted proteins | sample SF_Oct11_sed_USG_4_FD_169105 | JGI IMG/M metagenome (GOLD analysis project Ga0224501, IMG submission 169105) | Sediment microbial communities from San Francisco Bay, California, United States - SF_Oct11_sed_USGS_8_1 | ecosystem: Environmental > Aquatic > Marine > Sediment | place: USA...
TTTCGCAGGTTTTCACTGCATATTGGGTGGAAGCTTGCAGGCTCATCTGGTCCCCCCTAGTAAGAGTTCTGTTCGTAGGCTGGCTCCTCCGATTCCCACATAGTTGACTTGTTCCTTGCCACACATTCCACTGCGCCAAATAAGGTCCTTGCCGATTGCGTCTACCTTTTTTAGCACTTCGAAGGCATTTCCGCAGATGGTGACTCCTCGAAATGATTCTCCGAGTTTTCCATTTTTGATTCTCACAGCTTCTTGTGTTCCGAACATGAACTCCCCTGTGAAGTCTGCTTGACCACCTAATCCGCCTCTTAGGTAGTATCCTTGTTTCACTCCTTCCACTAATTCTTCAATGGAGAAATCGCCAGGTTCAATGTAGGTGTTTCTCATACGAATGATGGGATCGTATTCAAAGTCCCATGCTCTAGCGTTTCCAGTTGGCTTCACGCCAAAATCGTAGGCGGTTTCACGCGAATGAAGAAAGCTTCGGCAGATGCCCTTACCGATTATCACCGTTTTCTCGGTTGGCACTCCCTCGTCGTCGTACATCATTGTTCCTAACCCTCTGGGATAACGTCCGTCATCAATAAGAGTCACGATGTCAGAAGCAACTCTTTTGCCAATTTTGTCTGACAGAAAGCTTCCACCGTAAACAAGGTCAGCTTCAGCACAGTGACCGACCGCTTCATGAGCCAATAGACCAACAATTTTGTTTTCTAGTACGACTGGAAAAACGCCGCCTAGCGCAACTTTAGCAGAAACAAGTTTGTCTGCTCTTTCTGCTGCGGTTTTGCCAACTTCGTTTAGAGGAGTTTCTTTGAGAACCTCTAATCCAGACTGTGCTCCTATGCTTTCGTAGGCTGTTGCTATGTTTCCTTTTTCTCGAGCAGTAGCCATAACTGAACCAAAACAGCGAACAATCCTCTGCGAGATTTGGGCTTCACCGGAACTTAAGAAGGCTAAGTCATCATCAACCACGTTGAAGGAAATGTCGTCAGAGGCTATTTTCTTGGAAAAACTTCGCACTTCTGCATCGGTGTCTACAACCAAACGAACAAGTTCTTCCTTGTCGGCTTTTCTCGGGTCCTTTTTCATCGGTGTAATATAATTGTCTTTGCAGGATGTCACTTCAGCTAGGTTTACCTCTCGTTTTTTGGCTGGTTTAGATGCTTTTGCCAACGAAGTTGCTTCTTTTAACGCTTTTTCCATGTTTTTCCTATCAAGCATTGTTGTAGAAGCCAAACCCCAACTTTTGCTGACTAATGCTCGAACGCAAACGCCTTCTAATGCCCCATTGTTTAATGCATCGACCTTGCCATCCTTAATTACAATAGTTAGACTTTCTCTCCTATGATGTCGCATCTCAACATAGTCTGCAACGCTTTTCTCTAAACATTTAGACAGAACGTCCAGCATCATAATGTCCACACCTTAACGCGTATCTCGTTTCAGAGCCTTATCATAAAAAGCTTTATGTTACACATTAGCACTTTGACATGCACCGTTCGAAATGATAGAGATATTCTTGGGCATAGCCTACAAATTTGCCGAAATATTTTCTGCCAAACAAACCAATTCTATTGTATTCTCCACATGTAAACGACTTTTTACTCGATACTTTCTTCACAAAAGATGGCTCAAAAAAATCAGGGTAATATTTCATAAAAATGCGTTTCATCCAAACATCAAGCGGGAAAGCCTCGAGCTTGTTTAGGGAAAAGAGCAGAACGCAATCTGCCACTTTGGGTCCGACACCGGGCATTTTCATTAATTCGGTCTTAGCTTCCTCGTAGCTTAGTTTTCTTAAGGCTCCCAAATTGACTTCTCTAATGCTGACTTTACGGGAAACCTCTAGAACTCGCTCTGCTCGAAACCCAAGCTTACACGCTTTCAGCTCCTTGATACTTGCTTTGGCTAGGTCGCGAGGCTTTGGAAACGTGTAAAATTCTAGTTCATCAAACAGTAGTTTCTTTCCAAATCTTTTGGATACGTTTAGAATCATGTCTTTGATTGCTGGAATGTTCTTGTTGGTGGCGCAAATGTAGGAGATTAAGCATTCCCATGGTTCTTGTCTCATGAGGCGTAAACCTTTAAACTCTTCAACAGCAACCTTTATGTGCTCGTCTTTGAGGATTGAGGAATAAATTTTCGGCAGGTCATCGTCTAAGCGAAAGTAGTTTTCTAAAAATTTGGAACCTAGTTCTTCTGGATACGTTTGAAATTCAATAACAGATTCGTCTTGTCTAGCTTTCACAACGTTTTGGCGAACAACCCCGTACCACCATTCGTCGATTTTCTTCCATCGAAAGGCTTGTCCACACTGTAGGGTTAAATCCAAACTGAAGGGAGTCTTTGACTGGTCTAAGCCCATCTCCATAAGTTTTCCCTTTTCACAAATTTATGCGTGCGCGCGCACAAACCACAACCGTTACAAAGTTCTTCCTTAATCACAACCGCTCCGCTTTCAGAGTCTCTTGAGAGAAACCCTAGCGAACAAGCCTCAATGCACGGCGCTTTATCGCATTGCACACAGACAACTGGAACATCTAAGCCTGGAGGAAACGAATAAACCCTAATCCTCGAAAGCTGCGGAGATATCACGCCTTCGTTTCTAATCGAACACGCCATCTCGCATATTCTGCAGCCAGTGCATTCGCGGTAGTTTACAATCACCGCTTTAGGCATGTCAGCACCCATGAAATTCGGATTTGAAAATATATGATGGTTACGGCTTTATATAAGGAAAAATTTTCTAAGCTTTACCGCAGATACTTATCTACAAGATCAACAAGGCGTTGAAAAAATTCTATTTGCTTTCGAAAATGTTCAACTCCTATTTGATGGCGTCTCTCCTTTCTCTGTTATGGCTTAGAGCTTTCGGTCTAAAACATGTTCTATATGTTAGATATAAGAGGCGACAAATCCCTTGCGCGCGCGCAAAAGAGGAAGAGTAGAACGTAATTTCTATTTTTCACAGCGCGTGAAGAGGTCTTTTATGCTCGCGATGAACTCAGATACTAGAGAAGTCAAGTTCTACGAGGAAATGCGTCACTCCTTAAACCTAAAAGGTAAAATGAAAGTGATTCAAAAAAGATTTCAGCTATTACTGGAGAGATGCTAATGCCTATAGGAGAGACCCGCAAAAGAATACGCAATTTCTTCATAGGCCTGGAATTTGTCCCAATATTCATATACAACTTCATAGCTGCATGGTTATCCGTGAACTCAGCGGTAAAAAAGGCAACCAAAAACTTTCACCAAAAAATGTCTGAAATGAATCTTCCGGCGGAAGTGACTGAAACACTCATCAAGGACTACACCTCAATCAAAGACCACATATTCGATGGGTTTCTTAACAGAAAAGAAAAAACAAAAGCCACATCGGCCAAAACCGGGAAAAACGAAAAAGTTTCAACTATTCTCTTAAAGACCCTGCCTGGTTACAACATTTATTTAGAAAGAAAACAGGGAGACAGGGAAAGCCTAAAAAGTGCTGTTGCACTTGACGCAACCAAAACCATAATCTTGACGGTAAGCATTCTGCGCGCAATTGAAAGTGATGTCTACTGGGTCGCCGTTTGCATAGCAACATATGCCTTATATTCTTCAATTTTCGGATTTACATCAGAACTTTTCATTAACAATAAAGTATCAGTGAGTGGCCTTACAGGAAATATCATCAAAACATTAGGAGAAGTGCTCTCAGACACTAAGGTTATAACTATCGTCGGGCTAGCGTTATCTTCCCACGTTATTATTGGAGCCCCCTTTAATCCTTACTACCATCAGATCCAGGGATTAGACGCTTTTGGACACTATATCAGTGGCTTTGGAATAGGGCTGTTTGCAACCAAGCTATACAGAACTTTCATTAGCTACGTCTCATATACCACGGCTTTGACATCCCTTGGATGGAATAAACTCAGCCTAATAACGGGAAAATTTGAGGGAATCGCAGAGCTTCCATTCGTATTATACTCAAGCATAGGCGTAGGCCTACTCTGGGAGGCGATGGAAGAGATCTTTGAGAATTTTACCCCACGCCTTGTGAATATCTTCTTCTGGAACGGCGTTACAGACTTATTCGTAAATGTTTTAGGAGCTCTAACAGCATACGTACTTGTCTCCCGCAATTTGATTATCAAAGGGGCCACAACCGACAAAAACAGTTAGGAGTAGGGACAAAAAATGCCGTTTTTGTCCAATAAATTAGTTCATTTAGCAACTCGGGAAAGTTTGACACAAAAAAGACGCCACATCAATAAATTACATCGTAACGGCTTGGGGGCATAATCAAGGGCGTTGAGCAACCGATAACTATAGACCTGACTCACAATCTTTTCATTGAAATTTTTTTATATAAGGAGAAACTTGAGTTGTCACACCCATGAAAAATCTTGCAAGAAAGGATTGTTTCTCCTTTCTTCACCAATTGTGGACGTAGGACCATGCCCCGGATAAACTTTCATGTGATCAGGCAGTATCATTAGTTTTTTGAGAGATTTTTTGATTTCTTGTAGGGAGCCTCCGGGCAAGTCGTATCTGCCAATGGACCCTGCAAAAAGGGTGTCTCCAGTGAAAACTAAATCTTTGCCTATTAAGGATATGCTGCCTTGACTATGACCTGGCGTGTGAAGAACTCGAAGCACGGTTCCTCCAACTTGGACGCTGTCTCCGTCATGAAGCATCTTGTCAGCGAATGGTCTCTTCAGCAGAGGCGCATCATACTTGTGAATCAGAATAGACGCGTTAGTTGCTTCTCTAAAGATTTTGTTGCCTCCAGTGTGGTCGGGATGCCCATGCGTATTTACAATGTATTTGATTTTGAACCCGTTAGATTCGATTTCTTTCAGAATTTTCTTTGCTTCGGTTTCTCTGTTGGTTCCCGGGTCGATTATAAGTGCTTTCCTAGTTTCAATTTGCCCTACAAGATAGCAGTTTGTCAGCAGCATGCCTATAGGCCACATTTTGACGAACATCTGCACCGCCAGCTTTTCAACGTTTGTTAGCAATGTTGAATGGCAAAATAACAGAGTAGTTTAAGTTATGCTTTTTGGTAAGTAAGAAAATGTGTGGAATATTATTGGAATCTGCTAACCCTTAATCACCGCGATAGGCGACAGTCTTACAACGCGCGTTGCAATGCCAACTTTGTCGCTTACCTCAGCCACCTTATCCACATTCTTATAGGCTGGGTCAGCCTCCTCAGCCAACACAACGAAGCTAGCCGCTCTAGTAATGATTCCTCGCTGCTCCAAGGCTCTTTTAACGTCTTTTCCCCAGAATCTACGCTTAGCAGCGGAGCGACTCATCATTCTGCCTGCTCCGTGCGCTGTGGAGCCGAAGGAAACATCCATGGCTTTGGTTGTGCCAACGAGCACCCAGGAGCCGGTGCCCATGCTTCCAGGAATAATTACCGGCTGTCCCACAGCTCGGTAGTCAGCTGGCACTTCAGGGTTGCCTGGACCAAAGGCTCGGGTTGCGCCTTTTCTGTGAATCCAAACTTTTCTTTTGCTTTCGCCAACGTTGTGGTTTTCAACTTTTGCAATGTTGTGGGCTACGTCGTAGACCAAGTTTAGACCAAACGATTCTGCGGGTTTCTTGAACACTTGTTCGAAGCTTTGGCGCATCCAATGGGTTATGGCTTGACGGTTAACGAAGGCATAGTTGACAGCGCATGCCATGGCTTGATAGTAATCTTGGGCTTCAGGGCTCGTTCCGGGTGCACACGCAAGTTCACGGTCGGGCAAGGCAATCTTGTATTTGTGGACGGCTCTCTCCATGATGCGTAGATAGTCGGAGCATATTTGGTGACCGAAGCCTCTTGAGCCGCAGTGAATCATAGCTGTAATTTGTCCCTCTTGTTCGATGCCAAAGGTTTTAGCCACCTGCGGATTGTAGATCTTGCCAACTCGCTGAACCTCGAGGAAGTGGTTTCCAGAGCCCAGAGTGCCAACTTGGGGCAAACCTCTGTTTTTGGCGCGGGTTGAAACCTTATCTGGGTTGGCTGCTTTCATGGAGCCTTTTTCTTCACAATGTTCAGCGTCTTCTGACCAGCCTAAGCCTTGGTCTATCAACCATTGCACACCTTCAACTACAAGTCTGTCAAGTTCATGCGTGGTTACACGAAAATCTCTGCGTCGACTGCCGAGACCACAAGGAACATTATTGAAGATTGCGTTTGTAAGCTCAGCAAGTTTGGGTCGAATGTCTTTTTCGGTTAGATTTGTTGTTAAGAGGCGGACGCCACAGTTGATGTCGTAGCCGACGCCTCCCGGGCTGACAACGCCTTCTTCATAGTCTGTGGCTGCTACGCCGCCAATTGGGAAGCCGTAGCCTTCATGTCCATCGGGCAGAGTGATTGCATACTTGTAAATACCAGGTAAATGAGCCACGTTAACGCATTGATGAAGAGTTCGGTCTGTCTTCATCTTTTCAAGCAATGCCTCATCGGCAAAAACTAGTCCAGGCACCCGCATTCCAGGCTCATATTTCTTAGGAATTCTCCAAGTGTAATTGTCAATTTTTTCAAGCGGAACTTTAGACAATGATCTACTCATCATGAATCATCTTGGAAGTAAAAGAGGGAAGGTTTAATATAAACAATTTTGGTGTTTACGCCAATGAACTGCGCTTATGAATTGCTAAGCGTTTTTCACGAAATACTGAATGAAACCTCGAATGCTTTGCAGAACCATGCTTTGTCTTACCATCCAATGTCCTTTGATGAACTCTTCTGCCCTTTTCATTGCAGGGTCTTGTTCCATAATCTTTGCACAAATTGCTTCTAAATCATCATCTCTTTCAGTCGACTTTGAAACTATCTTTGCCCACAATTTCAGCTGTTCAACATACGTTTGCAGTCGGCTGACCGCGTTGTTTGCGTGGCCAAAATGTGTGTAGCATAGCAACTTAGGCTCCAGCTTTATCAGCTTTTCAATTGAATCCAGTTTTGTTTCTAAATGAAGCGGTGGAGGAGTTGTGGGAATAACTGCATCCAGCTTTTTGAGATAAATTCCTCCAGCGTCTCCGAGAAAAAGTGTTCCGCTCTCTTTCTCGTAAAAGCTTTGATGATGAGAAGCGTGGCCTAAAGTTTCTACAACTTGAAGCTTAACATGTTCACCCAAGTCGATGACTGTTCCATCTTCTGGGATAATTATGCGATTTTCAGGAACCGGCCAGATTGGACCGTATAAATCAACTATTTCATGTAGGGCCTTTCGGGAATGCACCCACAGTTTTTCCGGATTTACCATGTGAGAGGCGCCTCTTTTTTGGACTAATAGTCTTGCATTTGGCAGATTTTGTAGAAGTGCCCCGGCTCCTCCTGCATGGTCAATGTGAATGTGAGAAACCATCACGTAATCAACAGCTTCAGTTGGTATGCCTATTTCCTGTAGGCCAGCAAGCAAGTTTGGGATGGAAGATGTAGGTCCAGTTTCTACAACTGCTACCTTGTCTTCTTTCAAAACATAAGCGGCAATGAAGTTTTCATAGCCAGCTGTTTTCAGGTCGATCAGATAGGTGAAGTCGTTTAGCTTTGTGGTATACATTGCTTTCACGTTGGAACATAACTAATGAATTGCGTTAAGGTTAAAGTTTTTGTATATTGTGTTTTTTATGGTTTTCAAACCAACAAATTTTAGTGTGTACATGATATTTAGCTTACTATGCGATGGTTAGCATGCTGATAAGGATTGTTCGAAGGCTCACATTAGACGAAGTGAAGAACAAAATAAAGCAGTTTGAGAAAGAACACGACATGACATTTGACGAATTTGAAGAGTTGTTTTTGAGTAGGAAACTAGACCGACACATGGTAGGCACATATTTTGAATGGGCTAGCTTGGTCCACGCCTATCGAGGCTATGTTGAAGGTGGCGAACTTGACTATGTAATTGAAGAACTACGCGACTTAAGCCCAGAAGAAACCGCTCTTCTCACGCCTAAAAGAATAGAACTGCTCTACAGCCTAGCCAGCCTACGAGCAGAGTCTATAAACAAATTGGCGCAAAAAACTAGGCGAAACGTGAAAAATGTTTATCAAGACTTGAAGACTCTGCAAAGTTTAGGATTTGTCAGTTTCAGAAAACGGGGTAGAAGAAACATCATACCTGAAACGTTAGTTGAAGAAATCACGCTTTTAATTCGATAGACAGCATCTGCCAAAATTAAATGTCCAAGACAAACTTCAAAGTTACTTTTTCTAGCTTTTTTATTATTTCCATTCGGTGGTAGGTGACAGCCTTAATTCCAACTTTCTGCGGATGTCTTTCTGAGTTGTAGGTTTCGCCCCAGATTTTTGCTTTTAGTTTGTAGCCTTCTTTTATTCTTTCTATTTTGGAGATTTGGAAGCGAGAGTAAAGTTTGCTCATTGTGTCGAATTTGACTAAAAACGCTTCCAGCCAGTTGTAGAGAAGTGCTTGTTCGTCGTAGCCTTCAACTTCAATGTCTTCCTCGATTTTTGGCTCTATTTTCTTAGCTTCGGTCATTACTTCAAAGGTTGCGTAGGCTGCGTTTTCAAATGCCTCTTCTAAGGTTTTGCCGTAAGCTGCAACATAAGCGTCAGCTGTGTGTTCGAGAAACTCGAAGCGTTTCAGATGCTATCCCTTCTATGTTATTTCACTTTTAAGTGGAAACACAAGCTGATATAAACAATTTTGGTGTTTCCACCAATGGAATCTGCACTGAACTAGGAATTAGTGTGCTTTCGTTGCGTAATGTTGCTAGCCGAAAAAGATCCTTGCCATCTCGTAAAGTTTTGGGTCAACGGTTTTTCTTTTGCCTACTACATCTTTTATTGGAACCGAAACTATTTTGTTGCCTTTTAGGGCAACCATGAGTCCGAATTTGCCTTGGTTAACTAAGTCGATTGCGGCTATTCCATATCTTGTTGCCAAGATTCTATCGAATGCTGTTGGGGAGCCTCCTCGTTGCAGGTGTCCAAGCGTTACAACACGGGTTTCAATGCCTGTTCTGTTCTCGATTTCTCTACCTAGATAGTAGCCAACTCCACCGAGTCTTGCGTGTCCAAACTCGTCTACGCTGTCGCTGTAAGTGATTTCTACTCCTCCTTTTGGTTTAGCTCCTTCAGCGACCACAACAATGCTGAAGTTTCTTCCACGGTTTTGTCTTTGCTTAATGTATTTGTATACTTCGTCTATGTCGAAGGGTTGTTCTGGAATAAGTATAGCATCAGCTCCGCCTGCGATTCCGGCTTCTAGGGCTATCCAGCCTGTGTATCTTCCCATAACTTCCACTATCATGACTCTATGATGCGCTTCAGCTGTAGTATGAATTCTGTCGAGGGCTTCAGTTGCTATAGCTACGGCCGTGTTGAAACCAAAGGTGTAGTCGGTGTAAGCCAGATCGTTATCAATAGTTTTAGGCACCGAAACACATGGAAGCCCTATTTCGTAAAGTTTTTGAGCCACCTTCTGGGTGTCGTCTCCCCCAATCACAATTACCGCATCAATACCCGACTTCTTAGCATTTTCAAAAATTCTCTGTAGTCCGTCTTCACGTTTAAACGGATTGGTTCTTGAAGTTCCAAGAATTGAGCCGCCGCGATGAAGTATGCCTCTAGTTGTGGTCAGGGTAAGCGACACAAAGTCCCCTTCTAGAAATCCTTTCCATCCGTCTTTGATGCCTATCATTTCATATTTATAATGTAAGATGCCTTTGCGTACAGCCGCTCTAATCACAGCGTTGATTCCAGGCGCGTCTCCGCCGCCACTTAGAATGCCTACTTTCATTCTGTTCACTTTACTCATCTACGTCTTATTCGAACTTCCAAATAAGCGCATTTTACTTTTCACAACCTCTTTCATGGCTTCCCTCGCTGGTCCCAAAATTTTTCTTGGGTCAAACTGGGTTGGCGTGGTGGCGAAAACCTCTCTTATAGTAGCTGTAAAGGCAAGTCTTAGGTCGGTGTCTATGTTAATCTTCGCTATTCCCAGCCCAATGGCTTGTTTTATGCTTTCATCTGGCATGCCCTTTGCACCCGCAAGTTGCGCTCCATACCGTGTGGCTTTCTCAATTATCCAAGCTGGAACCCCAGAGGCTCCATGCAAAACTAGAGGAACGTTAACTTTTTCTCTGATTTCATTTAGCCGCTTAAAGTCGAGTTTTGGCTCTCCTTTGAATTTATAAGCGCCATGCGACGTGCCAATTGCAACTGCAAGTGCATCCAAATTTGTGCGTTCAACAAATTCCCTTGCAGCTTCCGGGTCTGTGAGTATAGCCTCTTTTTCCTCAACCGAAATCTCTTCAACCCCAGCGAGCCTCCCGAGTTCTGCTTCCACAGCCACACCTTTCGGATGAGCTAACTCGATAACTTTTTTCGTAAGCGTAATGTTTTCCTCAAAGTCCAAGTGAGAGCCATCTATCATAACCGATGTAAACCCCGTATCCACACATTTCGTAATGGTTTCGATGTCTTTTC
>Ga0224501_10005014_pt1 | contig 10441 bp, 5 predicted proteins | sample SF_Oct11_sed_USG_4_FD_169105 | JGI IMG/M metagenome (GOLD analysis project Ga0224501, IMG submission 169105) | Sediment microbial communities from San Francisco Bay, California, United States - SF_Oct11_sed_USGS_8_1 | ecosystem: Environmental > Aquatic > Marine > Sediment | place: USA...
GTCAGGCGATTGTCTCTGCTGCCTCCTGCACCACCAACTGCTTGGCCCCGGTTGCCAAGGTCCTGAACGACAAGTGGGGCATCAAGCGTGGTCTGATGACAACCGTTCACGCAGCAACCGCCACCCAGAAGACCGTTGACGGTCCTTCGATGAAAGACTGGCGCGGTGGCCGCGGCATTCTGGAGAACATCATTCCTTCTTCCACCGGTGCTGCCAAGGCCGTTGGTGTTGTTCTGCCTGAGCTGAATGGCAAGCTGACCGGTATGGCGTTCCGCGTACCGACCTCTGACGTCTCTGTTGTTGACCTCACCGTTGAGCTGAACAAAGAAGCCTCATACGCCGACATCTGTGCGGCAATGAAAGATGCTTCCGAAAACGGCGACATCAGCAAGACCCTGGGTTACACCGACGAGAAGGTCGTCTCCACCGACTTCCGTGGCGTTGGCTACTCCTCCATCTTCGATGCCGAGGCCGGTATCGCCCTGGACGGTACCTTCGTCAAGGTCGTTAGCTGGTACGACAACGAGTACGGCTACACCGCCAATATGCTGCGTTTCGTAGAGCACGTATCTAAGTAATCTAGATCCCGTGTAGGGTGGGTTAGCGAAGCGTAACCCACCGTGTGTTTGGCGGATTACGGCGTACATTCGTACGCCTAATCCGCCCTACATAAAACCATTTGCCAAGCCACTCCCTAACGGTTTGGCAAATCGTTTTTTAAATCTTTAAATTTATCAGGAGCTACAACATGTCCTTTATCAAACTGACCGATCTGGACCTCGCAGGCAAGCGCGTGCTGATCCGCGCCGACCTTAACGTACCGGTTAAAGATGGCAAGGTGACCTCAGACGCCCGTATCACAGCCTCCATGCCAACGATTGAACATTGCGCCAAAGCCGGGGCAAAGGTGATGGTAATGTCCCATCGTGGTCGTCCCGAGGAGGGTGTCTACTCTGAGGAGAATTCGATGGCCCCCATCGCCGCCGACATGAGCGCCAAGCTGGGCAAAGAGGTACGCCTGATCAAGGAGTACCTTGATGGCGGTTTCGATGTCGCCCAGGGTGAGGTGGTTCTGCTGGAGAACGTCCGCTTCAACGCCGGTGAGAAGAAGGACAACGAGGCGCTGGCGAAGAAGTATGCTGCCCTGTGTGATGTCTTTGTGATGGACGCCTTCGGTACCGCCCACCGTGCCCAGGCCTCCACCCACGGTGCCGGTGTTTATGCACCTGTCGCCTGCGCCGGTCTGCTGCTGGCCGACGAGCTCGATAACCTGGCCAAGGCGCTGGCCAACCCGGCCCGCCCGATGGTTGCCATCGTTGGTGGTTCCAAGGTCTCCACCAAGCTGACCGTACTGGAGTCTCTCTCTGAGAAGGTTGACCAGCTGGTGGTCGGTGGTGGCATCGCCAACACCTTCCTCAAGGCGATGGGCAACAATGTCGGCAAGTCCCTCTGCGAGGACGACCTGGTCGACACCGCCAAGGCGCTGGTGGAGAAGATGAAGGCGCGTGGTGCCAACATTCCGATCGCCGTTGATGTGGTCTGTGGTAAGGAGTTTAGTGAGACAGCCGAGGCTACCCTGAAGAACGCCGGTGATGTGTCCGACGACGATATGATCTTCGACATCGGTCCCCAGTCTGCCCAGGAGCTGGCCGAGATTATCGCCAAGGCCGGTACCGTGGTATGGAACGGCCCGGTTGGCGTCTTCGAGTTTGACCAGTTTGGCGAGGGCACCAAGACCATCTCGATGGCCATTGCCAACTCCCCGGCCTTCTCCCTCGCCGGTGGTGGTGACACCATCGCGGCGATCCAGAAGTACGATATCTACGACAAGGTCTCCTACATCTCTACCGCTGGTGGCGCCTTCCTTGAGTACCTCGAGGGCAAGACTCTGCCCGCCGTTGCGATGCTCGAAGAGCGCGCCAAGTAAGAGAACCTCGATATGCGGCGGGTGACCCCCGTCGCATACTCACCGACAAGATGGTGATTAAATAGCAAGCATGCAAAGACGTACAAAAATTCTCGCAACACTGGGTCCGGCAACTGACGACCCCAAGGTTCTCGACAAGATTATTGAGGCGGGTGTCGATGTGGTTCGCATCAACTTCTCGCACGGCTCCCCGGAGGAGCATATGGACCGTGCAGAGCGGGTGCGTAACCGCGCCCGTGCCCACGGCCGGCAGGTCGGCGTGCTGTGCGATCTGCAGGGCCCCAAGATCCGCATCGAGCGCTTTGCCGAGGGCAAGGTCTTCCTCGAGGAGGGGGCGACCTTTATCCTCGACTCCAGCTACGACAAAAACGCAGGCAATCTGGAGCGTGTAGGTTGTGCCTACAAACAGCTACACGAAGATGTCTCCCGTGGTGATACCCTGCTGCTCGACGATGGTCGGCTGGTGCTGTGGGTCGATTCGGTTGAGGGCACCGAGGTGAAGTGCCGCGTGGTCGTCGGCGGTGACCTCTCTGATCGCAAGGGGATCAACAAGCAGGGTGGAGGCCTCTCCGCACCGGCTCTCACCGACAAGGATCGTGAGGACATCAAGACCGCTGCGAAGATGGAGGCGGACTACCTGGCCATCTCCTTCCCTCGCAGTGCCGATGATGTCAACGAGGCGCGCGCCCTGCTTAATGCCGCTGGCAGCAACGGAGCCATTGTCTCCAAGATCGAGCGCGCTGAGGCGCTGGAGGTGATCGATGAGATCATTCTTGCCTCCGATGCCATTATGATCGCCCGTGGCGACCTTGGTGTAGAGATCGGCGATGCCGCTCTGCCGCCAGTGCAGAAGATGCTGATCCACAAGGCGCGCGAGATGAACCGCGTTGCGATCACCGCCACGCAGATGATGGAGTCGATGATCGAAAATCAGATCCCGACCCGTGCCGAGGTATTTGACGTCGCCAATTCGGTACTCGACGGTACCGACGCGGTGATGCTCTCAGCAGAGACCGCCGCCGGCAAGTATCCGGATAAGGCGATCTCGGCGATGCACCGCGTCTGTATCGAGGCGGAGAAGCAGCGCCAGGCGATGACCTCCGAGCACCGCATCCACACCGAATTCAAATTCATCGACGAGGCGATCGCGATGGCGGCAATGTACAGTGCCAACCACCTCAAGGTGAAGGCGATTGCCGCGCTGACTGAGTCGGGCTCTACGGCGTTGTGGATGTCACGCATCAGCTCAGGAATCCCGATCTATGCGATGACCCGACATGTAGAGACCCGTCGCAAGGTGACCCTCTATCGTGGAGTCTATCCGGTCAGTTTTGATGCTACCGCCAGTGATCATGCCGAGCTTAACCGCGAGGCGATCGATGAGCTGCGCCGCCGTGGTGCAGTGCGTGATGGTGACCTGGTGATCATCACCAAGGGAGACCTGATGGGGGTGCATGGTGGTACCAACGCGATGAAGATCGTCAAGGTCGGAGAGATGGTTTAACCGCTGCGTCATGGCCTCGCAGGGGTGAGGCAGACAGGACAGGATTTTTGTTTAAATTTAATACTTACGTAAACAGTTAAGGAGTTTACCATGGCACTCGTATCACTACGTCAACTGCTGGACCACGCCGCCGAGAATGGCTACGGTCTGCCCGCATTTAACGTCAACAACATGGAGCAGGTGCATGCCATCATGCAGGCCGCTGATGCCGTTGACAGTCCGGTTATCCTGCAGGGTTCTGCTGGTGCCCGCTCTTATGCAGGCGAGCCCTTCCTGCGTCACCTGATCATCGCTGCGATTGAGCAGTACCCGCACATTCCGATCTGTATGCACCAGGATCACGGCGCATCCCCTGACATCTGCGCCCGCTCCATTCAGTCCGGCTTCAGCTCGGTGATGATGGACGGCTCCCTGATGGCCGACGGCAAGACCCCCTCTACCTACGAGTACAACGTTGATGTAACTCGTCGCGTCGTTGAGATGGCCCACGCCTGTGGCGTCTCTGTTGAGGGTGAGCTGGGCTGCCTCGGTTCACTGGAGACCGGCATGATGGGTGAGGAAGATGGTCACGGCGCCGAGGGCGTACTGGACCACTCCCAGCTGCTGACCGATCCGGAGGAGGCTGCCGACTTCGTTAAGAAGACCGGTGTTGACGCCCTGGCAATCGCTATCGGCACCTCTCACGGTGCATACAAGTTCACCCAGCAGCCTACCGGCAAGATCCTGCGTATCGACCGCGTCAAAGAGATCCATGATCGCATTCCTACCGTTCACCTGGTTATGCACGGCTCCTCCTCTGTACCGCAGGACTGGCTCGAGATCATCAACAACTACGGTGGTGACATGGGTCAGACCTACGGTGTACCGGTTGATGAGATTGTTGAGGGTATCAAGTCCGGCGTGCGCAAGGTTAACATCGACACCGACCTGCGTATGGCCTCTACCGGTTCCATCCGCAAGCATCTGAATGACAACAAAGCCAACTTCGACCCGCGCAAGTTCCTCAAGGAGTCGACCAAGGCGATGTCCGAGATCTGTAAGGCCCGCTACGAGTCGTTTGGCTCTGCCGGTATGGCCTCCAAGATCAAGGTGGTCTCCCTGGAGAACATGTTCCAGCAGTACGAGTCTGGCTCACTGGACCCGAAAGTTAACTAATCAAGTTAATCTTTGAGAGAAAAGGGGCGCCTCGGCGCCCCTTTTTATTGTGTAAGAGTGGTAGAAGAATATACACAGCAATATAGTGCCTGCATCGAAACGGCAGCTTGGGTAAGATGCAAACGAAACAGTGAATGAAGGGCGATGACGCCAGGGGGAGCAATATGATCTCTGCAGCCGAATTAAAAAAATTGCGTGAGGATATCGTCTTCAGCGAGACGCTGAAGGGACAGCCCCTAACCTTTCACGCCACCTGGGGTACCTTCTCGCCGCGTGAGATCGATGCCGGCACGGTAATGCTGCTCGACTACATGGAGATTAGAGAGGGGGATGATTGTCTCGACCTTGGTTGTGGCTATGGGCCTATCGGTATGACGATGGCAAAGATCGCCTCGACTGGTGAGACGCTGCTGGTAGACCGCGACTTTATCGCGGTGGAATATGCCAACGCCAATCTTGCACGCAATGGTATAACAAACGCAGAGGCGAGATTGAGCAACGGCTTTAATCAGATCGAAGCGGGGCGAAAATTTGATCTGATTGCCTCAAACATTCCCGCCAAGGTGGGTAATGAGATGCTCTATCTCTTTCTCTACGATGCACTGGCACATCTTAAACCTGGTGGGAGGATCTACGTGGTAACCATTACCGGGTTACGTCAGTTTTTCAAGCGGGCGTGTAACGAGGTGTTTGGCAACTACAAAAAACTCAAGCAGGGGCCCCAATATACGGTTGCGATGGCAGAAAAGAACGCCGATTAAGCTCCAGTAAAACGGCTTGATATCATCCCGCTAAACCGATGCTCTTCTCTACATACAGTGCAATTGCACAAAGACGGGCAACAATAGTTGAGCGCAACTGCGTTATCTGCGACACCACCTCACAGCCACGATCATAATCCCCCTCCGGAGTAACATCTGTGCTGGCACCAGAGAGGGCATAGGACATCAGATTGTCATAGGTCTTGCCAAAAGGATAGGGGGTAGTGCGAAGGCCAACACCCAGTTTTGTCACGATACCTCGTACCTCATTTGACTGCACATCAACACGCCCTTTATTAGCCAGGTTATGGCTAAGCAGTGTAAGTAGAAGTGTGGTGTGGAGGCGTAAGGTGTAGAGATGCGGCAGCATCTTATCGATACCCTCCATCGTCTGGACTAGCGCACGCACCTCGCGAAGGAGTCGCTCGCTATCTTTGATCTTTGTTGCCGCCGACGTGTTTAGCATACCCAGTGATGCAGTCAGTCGGATCACATAGGGGTGGGTATAGTGGGTGAGCATGCTCAGCTGCTCCTCCACGCCGCGTTGTTGTTCCATCACCCTGCCGCGGATGTGTTCCAATCCCTCAGCGGTCTCTCGTTCAACCTCCCATTGCCGCCATAGCCCGGCCTCCTGAATCACTTCATGGATTGAAACATCAATTAGAGCCAGGTTGTTTTCGATATATCGTTTTTGAGTCAGCTCGAGGTGAGACTGGTTTGTTGAAATATCCTGCATGGCCTTGTCACGCCGATTGCGCTCACTCTCCGCGCTATCCATTAGCCCCAGGGCATGATCGAGTTTTAGTGACACAAAATCGTTGTAGAAGCCCTGAAAGATGGCATCAATCAACTGCTGTTGCTGCACCGTTTTTTCTGGGTGTGCGGCAGGTACCAACTGATGGGGCGGAACAGGTATACCCAGCCGGTTGTAGTAGAGCTTGATCGTCATGCTACGAGACAGTTTGTCAAAATCGTGAAACAGGGTGCTGGCGGGTGAGTAGCAACTATAGGCGCCCTTTACCGCCTTGTTCGAGACACGGTGCAGACGCTGGCTGTCTGCAGGAATGGTGTCGTGACTCAACGCCTTCTGCTGTGCCTGTTTCTCCCGTAACTGCTGGTGGATAGTCGGCTGATACTGCTTACATAGCAGCACCAGCGCCTGAACGATATCATCGGGCAGCTCCCCCTCACTCTGCCAGCTCTTGCGCAGATTGGGCAGTACACGCTGCGCCGTATGGGCTAACAGGCGTTGACGTTCAAGAAGATGGACAAAACCCTCGCTACCACAGAAGATCAGGGCCACCTTGTCGGCATCGGCAACAAGCCGGTGCATCAGGCGTCGATTAAGATAGCGACTAAAACGCAGGCGCAACCCCAGCAGTTTGCGTGACCATGCGATCAGTTTCTGCAGCGGACGGGTGAGATGACCTAGAAGTTCACTGCGATGGGCCAGATCCTCAAGTGAGCGGTCAATGGCATCTTTGCCGTAGATTGCACGCTGCAGCCAGCCATCGATGGCACGTAACAGAAAGGCTGCGCGAGGTGAGAGTCTTCTGTTGTGAAATAGTTGCAGTGACTGGGCAATCAGTGCGGCCAGCTGACTGGTGTCACAGGCGGCAACCAGCGGCGCACCGATGGTTAGCAGGTGTCGGTTACGTAAGAATCCATCAACGCCGATATAGTAGAGCGATACCTCGGTGGTATTGATGATGCTGATCTGCTGCGGCATAGGTGCATTGATCCGTTCACACACATCCTCGACAAAGGCGTAGAGATCGGGCTCATGCTCGGCATCAACTACCACTCCCTTACGATGGTGCGGATTGATGGCACGAAAGGGCTTAACCAGCAGAAACAGCACCAGCAGACCAGATAACAGGGCAAATGCCTGCAGTGCCAGTGCCAACGGCCCGAAACTGGAGATGTGAATGCCCCAGTTGGTAAATAGGCTGTAGTAGATCAGGCCGACAGAGAAAGCGAAAAGCAGGAAGATATAGAGCAGGGCAAAAAAGACCTCACCAGTCGCGGCCACTATTAGACCGGCGGTAAGCTTCCATCCTCTTGGATAGGGGGAGAAGCGGGGAAGTTTTGTCGTAGTCACATCTGCAGGGGTCGACGGCTTTGCAGGGCGGTTATTACGAATGCGCGTAATGGCCCCCAGCTCGGCCAACTGTGCTACCCACTGCTTTGCCTCCTCTGCAGAGTCGGACTGTACAAGTACCACAGGTTTGCCGGTAAAAAGCGCTACCAGCTGTTGTGGTGGTAGCTTCAGCCTGTCAGCAAGGGCCTGGCCCACTGGTGCCTGGTTAAAGCCCTGACGCAACTGACCGCTAAAAATTATCTGATAGGCTGAGGTGTTCTCCATACATTACCTATTCTCATCTAGTGCAACGACATGTCATAAGAGTAGTTTATTCAGTACGTTATCGCTACAACCTGAAAACAAAATCGCTTGCATAGGCTAGTCTGCTCGCACATGCTAAAATCTACCGCACCATCAGCGTGATAGCCCGAAATCCCCCATGACCCAGCACTACACCGGCAAAAACTCAGCAAAACTCGTTCAGGCCCTGCAGGAGCGCATCCTCTTTCTTGATGGCGCCACCGGCACCATGATTCAGGGCTACAAGCTGCAGGAGGCAGACTATCGCGGCGAGCGCTTTGCCGACTGGCCCAGCGACCTCAAGGGGGCGAATGACCTGCTGGTGCTGACCCAGCCGCAGATCGTCAAGGAGATCCACCAGGCCTATCTGAACGCCGGCTCCGACATCCTCGAGACCAACTCCTTCAACGCCACCCGCGTGGCGATGCACAACTACGGGCTGGAGGAGTATGTCTACGAGATGAACCACGAGGCGGCGCGCATCGCCCGTGAGGCGTGTGATGAGGCCGAGGCACAAAATCCAGCCAAGCCGCGCTTCGTCGCCGGGGTGCTCGGCCCGACCGACCGCACCGCCTCCATCTCGCCCGATGTGAACAACCCCGGCTACCGCGCCATCACCTTCGATACCCTGGTGGAGTCCTACAGCGAGTCGATCCGTGGCCTGGTCGACGGCGGCGCCGACATCCTGATGATCGAGACCATCTTCGACACCCTCAACGCCAAGGCGGCGATCTTCGCCATCGAATCCTACTTTGAGGAACACAACGTCAGGCTGCCGGTGATGATCTCCGGCACCATCACCGACGCCTCCGGCCGCACCCTCACCGGCCAGGTGACCGAGGCCTTCTACAACTCGCTGCGCCACGTGAAGCCGATCTCCTTCGGGCTGAACTGCGCCCTCGGCGCGCTGGAGCTGCGCCAGTACGTGGAGGAGCTCTCGCGCATCGCCGAGTGCCACGTCTCCGCCCACCCCAACGCCGGCCTGCCCAACGAGTTCGGCGGCTACGACGAGACCCCCGAGGCGATGGCCAAAGAGCTGGCCGACTGGGCGGCGCACGGCTTCCTCAATATCATCGGCGGCTGCTGCGGCACCGGGCCGGACCACATCCGTGCCATGGTCGAGGAGGTGGGTAAGCACTCACCCCGCAAGACCCCCGAGATCGCGGTGGAATGCCGCCTTTCTGGCCTGGAGCCGCTCAACATCGGCCCCGAGTCGCTCTTCGTCAACGTCGGCGAGCGCGCCAACGTCACCGGCTCGGCCAAGTTCAAGCGGCTGATCATCGAGGGCGAGTTCGACGAGGCCCTCGCCATCTGCCGCGAGCAGGTGGAGGACGGCGCGCAGATCGTCGACGTCAACATGGACGAGGCGATGCTCGATGGCGAGCAGGCGATGGTCAACTACCTCAACCTGATGGCCTCCGAGCCCGACATCGCCAAGGTGCCGGTGATGATCGACTCCTCCAAGTGGGAGATCATCGAGGCGGGGCTCAAGTGCATCCAGGGCAAGGGGGTGGTCAACTCCATCTCGCTCAAGGAGGGCAAAGAGGCCTTCGTCCACCACGCCAGACTGCTGCGCAAGTACGGCGCCGCAGTGGTGGTGATGGCCTTCGACGAGAAGGGCCAGGCCGACACCTACGCGCGCAAGTGTGAGATCTGCAAAAACTCCTACGACATCCTGGTGCACGAGGTCGGCTTCCCCGCCGAGGACATCATCTTCGACCCCAACATCTTCGCCGTCGCCACCGGCATCGAGGAGCACAACAACTACGCCGTCGACTTCATCGAGGCGACCGGCTGGATCAAGCAGAACCTGCCCCACGCCATGATCTCCGGCGGCGTCTCCAACGTCTCCTTCTCGTTCCGCGGCAACAACCCGGTGCGCGAGGCGATCCACTCGGTGTTCCTCTACCACGCGATCAAGCGCGGCATGGACATGGGCATCGTCAACGCCGGCATGCTGGCGGTCTACGAAGACCTGCCCAAGGAGCTGCGCGACAGGGTAGAAGACGTTGTATTGAACAAATCCCCCGAGGCGACCGACGCCCTGCTGGCGATCGCCGATAACTACCGGGGCGATGGCAGCGCCGCCGCGAAGAAGGAGGACCTCGCCTGGCGCGAGTGGGAGGTGGCCAAGCGCATCGAACACGCCCTGGTGAAAGGCATCGACACCTATGTGGAGGAGGACACCGAGGCGGCGCGCCAGTCCTTTAGCGATCCGGTCGATGTGATCGAAGGCCCGCTGATGGACGGCATGAACGTGGTCGGTGATCTGTTCGGTGCCGGAAAGATGTTCCTGCCGCAGGTGGTCAAGTCGGCCCGCGTCATGAAGAAGGCGGTCGCCTACCTGCTCCCCTACATCGAGGCGAGCAAGAGCGGTGGCGCGCAGAGTAACGGCAAGATCCTGATGGCCACGGTGAAGGGCGACGTGCACGACATCGGCAAGAACATCGTTGGCGTGGTGCTACAGTGCAACAATTTTGAAGTCATCGATATCGGCGTGATGGTCCCGGCGGTGGATATCCTCGCCAAGGCGAAGGAGCACAACGTCGACATCATTGGCCTCTCCGGCCTCATCACCCCGTCCTTGGAAGAGATGGTGCACATCGCCAAGGAGATGGAGCGCCAGGGCTTCACCATCCCGGTGATGCTCGGCGGCGCCACCACCTCCAAGGCGCACACTGCGGTGAAGATCGACGGCGAGTATGCACAGC
>Ga0224501_10005015_pt1 | contig 10441 bp, 11 predicted proteins | sample SF_Oct11_sed_USG_4_FD_169105 | JGI IMG/M metagenome (GOLD analysis project Ga0224501, IMG submission 169105) | Sediment microbial communities from San Francisco Bay, California, United States - SF_Oct11_sed_USGS_8_1 | ecosystem: Environmental > Aquatic > Marine > Sediment | place: USA...
GAGCTGGGAATTCTTCTTTCCGATTTCAGCCATTGTTCTGGGCTTAGGGGTTGCAAGTGTTGTCGGACTGATTTTTGGATACTACCCGGCCAACGAAGCTGCCAAAAAAAGCCCCATCGAAGCGCTGCGTTACGAATAGGCAAATTAAACCAAAAGATCCGCAATCAGCCTAACATTAGCCGCCGGAAAGGGGTAATTTGTTAATTCCTCCGGATCAACCCAAAGCCCATCAGTGGCCGACCCGAGCTTAACTTCACCCGATTCGTAATCAGCTTCATAACAATGAAGATCGACCTTAAAAGAGGTATAGGCATGTTTGATATTCCGGATTTTTTTGATGTTCCTTACCTTCATGCCCACTTCTTCTGCAAGCTCTCGCTGAAGCGCTGCCTTGAACCCCTCACCTTTTTCCACCTTGCCACCCGGAAACTCCCAAAGTCCACCCATAAGACCCTTCTCGGGCCTTTTTTGGATGAATACCTTGCCTTCTTTTTTGATAACAGCAATCGCGACCTTTATATTTTCAACTCTTCTCGCCGGCCCCCTATCGGGAATTAAATGAATCATATTTTCCTTCCTGGCTTCACAAACTGATGCTAGGGGGCAGGCACTGCAATCGGGACTCGCCGGAGTACACTGGAGTGCCCCAAATTCCATCATCGCCTGATTGAAAAGGCGTGCCTCCCCTTTGGGAAGAATCTCCTCAGCCCACTTCCACATTTTTTTCTCCGCCTCGGGAAACCGGGTGTTTTTTGTGTAAAGAAAAAGGCGCGAAAGAACCCGAATCACGTTCCCGTCCACAAGCGGCCGATCCTGGTTAAAAGCAATGCTGGCTATGGCCCCCGCGGTGTACTTCCCCACCCCGGGCAATGCCAAAATAGCATCGTAGTCAGATGGAAAAACTCCATCATACTCCTCCACAATTTGCCGGGCCGCCTTCTGAATGTTGCGAGCACGTGAGTAATAACCAAGGCCCTCCCAAAGCTTCAGAATCTGGTCCTCCTTTGCCTCCGCCACAGACTTGATCGTGGGCAGGGTTGCCATCCACCTTTCAAAGTACGGTAGCACCGTTTTAACCTGAGTCTGCTGAAGCATGATCTCAGAAATCCAAACCTGGTAGGGCTCATATTTATCTCTCCATGGCAAAGGGCGCTGATTTTTCTCAAACCATTTCAGAAGAACCTCCTGTAAAAGACCAATGCTGTCTTTGTCTGCTTTCATCCAAAATTGATTGGCCCTCATTATATCACGTGTTCCGCCTTTCAATTTTTCCTGAAAGAAAGCTATGATGATTAGCGTATTACAACTGAGCGATAGACGCTGTGAAATGAAAAATCTGAAGGAAAAAACCGACAGTGAGCTGGTTATGCTGAGCCTGAAAGATCCGGATCACTTCGGACAGCTTGTTGACCGCTACGAAAAGAAACTGAGCCGCTATGCCTGGCGCATTTCCGGGTTAGACGCGGAAAGCCTGGAAGACATCCTTCAAGAAACTTTTATAAAGACCTATCTGAACCTCAATGACTACAACAATGATTTTTCCTTCTCAAGCTGGATCTACAAAATCACCCATAACGAAACCGTCAGCTATCTGAGAAAAAACAAAAAGTTGATCACGGTCCCCTTGGAAACGGAAGATGAAAAGCAGTCTAGCCTCATCGAAGTACTGAAAAATGAAATTGATGTTGAGGCGGAAACCAGACAAAGGGACATTGTAAGCAGGATTCAAAAGGCCATGGACATGCTCCCCGACAAGTATCGCGAAGTTTTGGTTCTGCGCTACTCAGAGGATATGGATTACCGGGAAATCAGTGACATCCTGAAAATGCCCATGGGAACGGTAGCCACCACCATAAACCGGGCCAAGGAAAAATTTAAGGAAGTCGCCAAAAAGATGCATCTTAACACTCAAAATGATGGATAAGCTCAAAGCGAAAATCATGGAAAAGATTAGGAAGGAGGACATGACCCCCAGGCCCCGCTGGCATTTTGCACTCCGTCACATTCTTCTGGGAACAGCCATCCTGAGTACCATTCTTATTGGCAGCCTGGCAGTGGCTATCGTCATTCGCCAGCTCACCCTGACCGACTGGGAGCTGATCAGGCACCTGACGGGCAGTCACATAAAGAGTGCTTTTGCAGTGATGCCCTACATTTGGATTCTGTTTATTGGAATCACCTTGCTGGCGGCCGACCGACTCCTTTTTTACACCAAAAAAGGCCACCGCGTGAAGCCCTCAGTCATCGCTCTGGCAACAGTCGCCCTTTCCCTGACTCTGGGCACTCTGGCTTACGGCATCGGAGCAGATGAACCGGTAGAAAATACCCTACGCACTCACCTACTCCCCTACAAACAGTGGGAAGTAAGAAGGCAGGCTGCCTTAGTAAAGGAGGATCGTGGTCTCATTGCCGGAGAAATTCAGGCGGTCACTCCACAAAAAGAAATAACCATCCGAGACTTTAGGGGCAGGGAATGGAAAGTTGACTTAAGTCACTCCGACTTTAGCCCCGAAATCGGCATGCAAATCGGCATGATAGGAAGGGTTCAGGATAAAGAACACTTTGAATATGAAAACATCAGACAACTAAAAAGGGATTTCTCCAGACGCAGAACCCGTCAATCCCGATTTCATTTTAATTTCCGCTAAAGCTACGAAGGCAATAATCCTTTTTCATCAAGCTCCTCGAACTGATAAGGTGAACCTGTTTCGGGCTCCTCCGACCCATGCCCCTCCCCATTAAAAGGTAAAAATAAAAGGGCGGCCATCAGACCTATACCAACCACAAGGCTCAGGAGCTGAACGAGTGAATTACCCACATCCACATCCTTGTGGAGCTCAGGGATTAGGTCCGCGTTCGCAATATACAGAAAACCGCCGATCGAAATAGGAATCACTACATTCACAAGGGCCTCCTGATCCAGATTAAGGCCCAAAATCAGGATTACCCCCAGAAAGGAAGCAAGCGCGGAAACGAAATTCAGAAAGAGCGCCTTCCTGGTCTTCATTCCCGAATGCAGTAGAACTCCAAAATCCCCCATTTCCTGAGGGATTTCATGAAAAATCACAGCCACCGTCGTCGCGATTCCAACCGGAATACTCAAAAGGTAGGTACCCGCAATGACAACTCCATCAATAAAATTATGGAAAGCATCTCCCACCAAATTCATCACAGCCAGAGGATGCGCGTGATCCTCCGTAGCAGCCATATGACAATGACGCCAGTGCATGATTTTTTCCAGTACAAAGAAAATCAAAATACCAAGCAGAATGTAAGCCCCTGTCATCAGGCTAAATCCGGTCTCCGCGATCAACTCCGGAAGTAGGTGAAAGAATACATCTCCCAAAAGTGCCCCCGCGGCAAAAGAAACCATAAAAAGCAGGAATCCCTTAAGGTAATCTCGCTTCATGGCCACACTAAGGATCCCCAAAAGGGAAATCAAGCTGACAACCAGAACGCTAATGAGGGAGTAGGTCCAAACTTCAAGCATTTAAAAAAAGAATTAACTGTAACTCATCCTACCATGATCCAATTCCCCCGTCATCCTTAGTATCTTCCTCCTCCAATTCAATGAAAAAACATTCACACTCACAATCGGCGTTCCCACAGTCCTCGCAAGGCGCACAATTTAAACCGCATTCGCAACCCATTTTAAAATGAATTATAACGCGACTTCATTATCTTCTTTTTTTCTTAAAAGGCAAGTGCGCCCTACACAAGAAAACCGTAATAGCCAAACACAAGGCCGAGGGCAATAACGATAACGCTATAGGTGCCGAGGTTCTTTGAGTTGACCCAGGACTTTGTCATGCCCAGGAACTTACCCGGAAGAGCCAAAAGCAGCACCCCCTTAATCAGGGCAAGCCACCCCATAATAGTAACTAATACCTCCCAGCTTTTAACCCACTCATTGTGGAAGTTAACAAGAGCCAGACCCGTAACCAGCGCCATGACCCCCCCAAGATACATTACCCCTGTATCTTTTAAAGCGGCATCAAAAAGCTTCTTGTAATGAGCCTTATCCAGGAGCATTCCAAGACCAATAGCAAGGTAAACTGCTGCCAGCACTTGCGCTGTAAAAACACTTAAATCCATTTTTATTTTGGTTAAGAAATATTTATTTGCTTAACCATACCATATCTAGCGAACAGGGTAAAGCTCTGGATCAATCGTACGACTAAAACACTGCCTCCCCTCCTCGTGAGTCCAGACTTCCTCCATTCCATATTTGACTGGGTATGCAGCATATTCGCGTGAAGAACCGCTAGATAGGCTTGCCTTATTGAACGTGGCACATAGCTCAAAATTCAGCGATCCGGACACCACATAACCGTAATCCTCGCCGGTTTCAGGATCGGTCGGAACGCGGACCCCTCTCAGATCATCATTGAGTACCTCCAGCGACTTTGGCAATTCTCTTTTGAGTTGGTAATAGTTTACGATTGAGTTCTGAATATAAGATAGGTCACTTATTCTCTCCTCATCCATCCTAATCTCTCTTTGCTCTGCCGGAGATCCCGCAATAAAAAAGCCGAGTACCAACATGACCAGCACTACTCCGGAGCTCGCCCATGCCACTGTGCGGGGCAACTTTGATTTGTGCGGATCACCCTGAACATTCCAGAGGAAATAACCGAAAACTCCTCCGGCTACCAGAAGTACGGTAAGCACTTTGAGTACGAAGGGGGTGGTTAGTTCACCACTGTAAAATCTGTTCACCAATTGCACCAGGTCAATCACAATGGCCAGGGCCGCGAAAAAGAGAGTCAGGTAAATCAGCCACTTGGCAAACTTAAGGTCATGCTTTGCGGGCGTCTTGCGCATATCCTTTTGAATCACAGAGGAAAGGAAAATCAGGAGAGGAAAAGAAACAATCAGCATAGAACTCTGAAAGCGGATGCTATCGAGAATGGAAACACGATAGAAACTCAAAGGATCCGGAAAGGAATAATCGATGTAAGCAAAAGCAAGAGTGATCAGACTGATCACACCTATGTAGAGCATCACGAGCATCAGAAAATTTAAAAAGGCATCCTTGGGGGAAGTCCTAAGGGGATTGGTTTCACTCTTCGCCATATGTCTATAATAAGAAGATAAGTACCTCCATTATAGCATAACTTTTCAACTAAATAATCTGCTCAAAGCAATTCTCGTTATCGGTCGGATCCCCTGTATTGCTAAAATCCGCCATGCGCAGCCAGTGTGGCTTTATGCGAATAAAAACAGCATCAGATTCACCCAATTTTGAAATCGGTGGCGGCCAATCCTTTACATTCCGTGCAATCACCCGGATAAGCTTCGAGAAGATTTCCTGATTGGATTCTGAATCAACAACTTCGGAAGCCTCACCGGTCCCCTGAAGTGTTCTCATATTAGGCTCATCCACCACCACAAAGGAAATCTTTCCATTCGCCTGCACATTGGTGCACTTTCGCGTCTGCCTCTTGGTCATGAAGTACAGATTAAAAGCATCATCCGCAAAGTAAAACACAAAGGCTGACTCCAGTTCGCCTCCATCAGAAATGGTTGAAATGACCGCCCTTTCGTGCTCCTGCAGAAACTTAAGAGCCTTGATTTTGTTTTCTTCAGACATAAATACTTTTCTTAGATTCGCTAATTCAGCCTAGCACAAAAAAAATCGCATGAACAGTTTTCCTCAGATACTAGAGTCCTATGAAGTCAGTATAAACCCCTTGCGCACCACTGCCCTTTAACACCTCAAAAACCCCTCTGTCATTGATCGTATGAACGTACACAGACCGGCCGGCCTCTTTCAGTTGACCCAATAAATTGCCCTGAGCAGCCCGGGCTTCGCTCATCGTGATAGCATACAGATTCTCTTGCCTGGCTATTTCAAGAACCTTTTCGTTATCATAATCTGTCCTGTACAAGGTAAGAATGATATCGCTAAAGCCAAGCTCTTTAACCTGATTAATCTCATCTTCATTGTACACCTGAGGGATAAAAGCATTGATGTTAGCAATCTCCTTTATGGTCTTCAGAGCTTTAAGATTGTCTTCTTTGACATCCGTAATGATCCTGACATCAGGATGCTCATCCAACCAAACTGCAAGATCCTGAAGTGTCATTTGAGTCAGCCCATAATTCATTTCCAGATTCCTGAAAAAAGGACTATAAGGTTTACCATCATCCCGCCCAAAAAGCCTCCGGTAAGTTTCCTCCCAATCATGGATAAGTACGAGCTTTTCATCCTGGGTCCATGAAAAATCCATCTCAAAATACCGAAAACCCTTTAGATAGTTTTCGTTTAAGGCCTCCAGGGAATTTGTGTAGGTCTGCTCACCAATCCCCCCTCCCGCATGAGCAATGAGCTCCGGCACAATCCAGGGGCACTGCTTGGACTCACAATCATCCTTCCAAAACCTTCCCTCCTTCATCATTTGCCGCTTCCATTCATAGTAGTGGTAAAAATCCAGAAGGGATAAATCAGCACCTTCTTCCGCCTGAGAATAATCAGCAATAAATTTCGGAGCATCGTACCTTATATTCCTCTCTTCATTCTCGCCCTGGTCATTTATGTACAGCTGAAATTCATGCGAACCTAAAAGGTTCGGATAATCAGACCGATCATCAAAGATGGAATGCCCCTCAAAATAATTCGGAATATTAATTCCAAGAACCTGCAAAAGGGTCGGAGTAAAATCAAGACCTGAGGCATAAGTTGTTACATTTTTCGGCAAGCCTGCTTCTGGAACATACATCAGAAAGAGCATTTCGTCGTAAAAAGTCCGATCTTTCTCCGGAAAGTACTCAGGCAGATCAGTATAAAATGTAGGAAAAACAGCATGATCAGCCACGGCTATAAGAATAGTATTCTCACTCAAATCACTCTGAATGAATGCTTTCCAAAAATCGCCGAAAGCATCATCCGAAGTGTAAAAAGCATCCAGCTCAGAGGGCTTAGACGCCCCCGGATATCGCAGCATGTCCTGAGAATTAGTATAAGGCACATGAGTGTCAATGGTGGTCATCATGGCCAGAAATGGTTGAGAGCGGCTTTGCTCTATTAAATTCCAAAAAACAGGAAATAGCTGATGATCTGAATAGCCCCACGAAAGAGGTTCAAGCCCAACCTCCGACTCAAGTTCATTTTCCCTGACAAAAGCCCCGACTTCATCACTACCATAGATTGCTCTATCAGGAACACCCGCATTAACAAGTACCCTGTCCTTTCTGGAAAAAGATTTTTCGACCGCCTGCAAATAGAATGAGCTATCGTAACCATAATCCCGGAGAATTTCCGGCAGACAAAGCAGATTATGCTCAACCAGGGTTCCGTCCTCCTGCATTTCTTCGTGACCCGTAGGTGGTAAAAATGAACAAAGCTGTGAAAGCATACCAGTCACCGTAGGGGTTGAAGCATTATAGTATTTTTGAAAAACGGTCGTGTTGGAATGTTGAGCCATCGCCTCCAGCGAAGGTGTAAGACCTGGAATTTTTGAATTATACAAACTGCTGATATCATTCGAAAATCCTTCCAAAAAAACAATTATCAGATTGGGTTTTTGCTTCGTGTATTCAGGAATTAGAACGCTTGAGTCGGCAGAATAAACGGTGTCCCTAAAAGTGATAGCCTGCCGACTAAGATCATAACGCAAGCCATAGGCTTCAAGCTTCTCCAGGAAATCAGGCCCCATCTCATCCACTATAGCTTCGGCATGCGACTCAGGCGCTAATTCCTCAGAAGCTTTAGCATAATAGTCCAGGAAGCTACTGGGTACTATAAACTCCTGCAAACCTTTCAAATGATCATAAAAAAAGGGCAAGATAAAACCGGAAACGATAAACAAAAAAGAGAAAATTCCGATAGAAGCGCGGGTACTGTGAACGTTTCGGGCAAGCTTTGTAAACAAAATCAAAAAAAGCAGAAAAACCGAGAGCCAAATTAAAACAAGTGGATCCTTGAGACTATTTAGCATTACCTCCGAAGCCCCTTCCGCCTGGGACATAATAAAAGGGCTTATCTCAAGCCCTGAAAATCTGACAAATTTGAGATTAAAAAACCAGAAAACAATATTGAAGGCAAAAAAGAGCCCCCAAAGCAGAAGTGGAAAAACGCGGATAAAACTCCGCACCATCAAAAAAAACAAAAATGCCAGTGAGAGACTGGCTATCCATAAAAGCGAAACAATAGCTGTATTAACAAGGATCAGGTTGTTTACATCATCAATCTGCCTCACAAGATAATACTCGTAAAAATTATACCTTGTTAAATAGCTAAAAATGGCTATAAAAAGCATAATAAGCACGATGTGCAGAAAGTTCCTCTTAGTAAACCGTTTTCTCATCATAGGTGGGCTAGGCTACTCAGTTTCGGAATACCAATCAAGCTGCACGACCTCAATATCTGAATCACCCGCATTCACAAGTTCTTTAAAGCGAGCAACATCGCTCAGGCCATCCTGCCCCCGATAGTGATAGGGATAAACTTTTGCAGGTTTAAACTCCAGAACGGCTTCCGCGGCCTCCTCCACATCCATGGTGTAGGGCAGATTCATGCAGACAAAAGCAATGTCGATATCCTCAAGCGACCTCATTTCAGGTATGCCCGCTGTATCACCGGAGAAGTACAACCTAAACCCGTCTTTTTCAATCACGTAGCCATTCCCCCTGCCTTTTACATGCCGGCTGTCCTCCGATTCAGGCAGGTTGTACATAGGAATCGCGGTTATGCTAAATCCCTTCTGCACTGTACTTTCCCCATTTGCCAGCACCACCAGCTCGCCTTTCAGATCCTGGGGCAGCATCTCCTGCACTGCCTGCGGAACCACCAAGATAGTTTCATCGCCCAAAACCGCCTCCAGGGTTTCCGTGTTCAGGTGGTCTCCATGCACATCCGTAACAAAGGCTATGTCCGGAGATGGCTGTCCGGCAAAAGCCTCGGCCCCGCCTGTGGGATCACTGTAAATCACTGCTCCGTCCCATTCCAGAACTGCCGTCGCATGGGAAATTGGATTTATTTGCAAGTTCACTAACTCACTCTTCGAAACCTCTTCAGATGCCACTTCTACACTCTGACAGGCAGCCAAGACTAGCAATGAAAGTATAATGGCAACGTTTCTATATAAAAGTTTCATAAATCCTCACTTATTTAGCGAAGTGATTATAGCACAGAGAAAAAGAATCCATGACCACACAAACAAATTATCCATTGTAATCTTTCGAGCTTTCATAGGCTCTGGCAGCTTTAATACATCTTATGGATATACGGAATATCGCCATTGTAGCCCACGTAGATCACGGCAAAACAACACTCGTGGATTCCTTGCTAAAGGCGAGTACAAGTTTTGACACCCACAAAGGCCTGGAAGTGCGTGCCATAGACTCCACCGACCAGGAAAAGGAACGTGGCATCACTATTTACGCTAAGATTGCTTCCATCGGACGGAGTTTCAGGTGTTGGTACCTCTGCATTTGCTCCTGCTTCAAAACCCATAAAAAATTCTATTTACATTGAATCAATTAACTTGTCCCCCTCTTTTTCGCTTTCACCGGCAGACCCCTGAATGGAAAGTTTTTCCAGCTCAGTATGCCAGTTCTTGAGCCTTGCCAAATACTGCCCATCAGCCTCCTTGCCTGCCGCAGCGATAAGTTCGTCCTCCCCTTGAATTTTATTCACGATATCCTGAACTTCCTCCTCTGAAAGCTGGTGCTCCTTCATATGACGGATAATAATCCACTTTTCGCGAGTACTCAGAAGTTTTGAAGCGAAGATTTGCTCAGTCACTGCTTGAGACATAGAGATAAATTAATCTCTATATTTTAGCAGAATTAAGCCAAAAAGGCAAGCTTTACCTCACCACCAGCCGTGCCACCTTGACCTGCCGTCTTTCAGGCTAAACTGCCTTGGCTCTAGCCTTATTGTTCCGACTCCTTGCGCGACCCTTATAGCCTATAAAGATACTATTAGATACTAGATCTTGTGATAACTGAGAGACAGGTGCAGCCTTTCTCTTAATTCTCGCCACTTTTCTACCCTTTAAATCATTAAGCATGCCGCAAATTTCACGTGGCATCAGGCCATACACAGCTTCACTACCTGACTTCTTCAAGAGCTTCCTTTCAATCTCTGAAAGATCCTTCTTCACTCTGTAATAAGGCTGCTTTGCATAGCTTATATTTGTCTTGTGTAGAAGTGACTCTTCATCAGATGCATACAAAGCCATCTGCGCCTTAAAACAAACAGCCTGGAATAGTTCAGCCGCCCCGTCAGCAGAAAGTCGGCCACTTGGAACCGGTATTGAATCAAAAAAGTCGTGATGCGATTTACCCCCTTCAACCTTGCTGCTAGTGACAACAAACTCCTCAATGGACGAAAACTTACTTTCACCGGATAACTTTGCAATAGAACGAGCGAGTTCCAACAAGTAAGTTTTATCGACCAATGACTGGGCGGAAACCACAAAACGCCTGGGCCTTG
>Ga0224501_10005016_pt1 | contig 10438 bp, 9 predicted proteins | sample SF_Oct11_sed_USG_4_FD_169105 | JGI IMG/M metagenome (GOLD analysis project Ga0224501, IMG submission 169105) | Sediment microbial communities from San Francisco Bay, California, United States - SF_Oct11_sed_USGS_8_1 | ecosystem: Environmental > Aquatic > Marine > Sediment | place: USA...
AATATAATATAATATAATATAATATACTGTTATGTTATATATTATATTATATTATATTATATTATATTATATTATATTATATTATATTATATTATATTATATTATATAACATAACATTTTTCAGATGTATATCCCACTTTCATCAGAGCTTCAGAAGATGAGAGCTGTAGGGAAAACAAGTGGTGCCACGAATCAGTTACACCGTTGCTGGCTCTCATTTCTCCCATGCAGTCAATGGCTGTGGGATAACCTTTACTTTACCTAATAGTAAATCTTAGGATAGTGCAGGTAGTTTAGTAGCTGGAACATTTGGCACAAGATCAAGAGGTCTTGGGTTCAAGGTGTGTCCATACCAAGCTCCTGCTGTGAGTGTGAACGTAATTAACAGGCCCTATCATGTCAGAAGAGGCTCACAGGAATTTTTTGTAGAGTGCAAATGTTATGATGGGGGAGAATGGTGAGGTGAAGTTGACAGATTTTGGTTTCTGTGCTCGGCTAGGAGATGGTAAGCAGGCAAGAACCTCTACTGCTGGTACTCCTTACTGGATGAGCCCAGAGGTGATCAAAGAGTAAGTATAAATCAACAACTGATTGGCCAAATCTTTATACATGGTCATTCAGTGAAAAAATCTGCAACAAATGTTGGACCAATCAATGAAACCCATTTGACTCCATGCGCAACGGATATTGAGCAAACTAGAATTTCATCCAGTTTTTTTGCTTTTTCTGTTATTCACAGCGAGCCCAGTTATCAACCACACTAACATCTGGTAGTTTTTCAACACACCATGGTCATGATTATCCCAGAGACCTCCTGGGATAATTGATGCTTCGTTAATCATCAGTTGCAGTGCTCCCTATGCACAACGAAGGTATTTTTATTGATTCAGAGCAAGAGGTCACTTAATCTTTATACAAAGGCAGCGGAGTCTCACCTTCGTTATGTCATTGTCAATAAAAGTCTGGGTTCCCTACAGTAACTCCCACATGAACCTTGGCTATGGGAACAATCTTTACCTTTAAATAGGTGCAGCGATACCGTATTCAACCACTTGCCAATACGTGGGTGTATAATGTTACAGAAAACCATATAATGAGAAAGCTGACATTTGGAGTATTGGAATCTTGGTGATGGAAATGCTTACTGGACAGCCACCATATAGTAAAGAGACACCTCTTAAAGCAATGCAGAAAATTGCAAAGAAGGGACGTCCCAAGCTTAATAAAAATGTCAAGATCTCATCGGAATTGGATCGCTTTTTGGCGATATGCCTAGAAAAAAATCCAAACAAGAGAGCATCAGCGCAGCAGCTTCTCTTCCATCAATTTATTGAAAGGACTGCCTTGAGAACGGAACAGCTTGGACCTCTGATTAAGGCTGTAACAGAGAGAGTCTATAGCTGAATGACTATTATTAATCATCCAATCTGTGATATGAATAATACCACTAGACTAGATTTGTCAGTAGACTACCGGCAGCATTGCCCAGTGTGCCGGTGCATTGGCAATTTGTTTCAAGCATTTTCGACAAAACGATTCGCTTTCATTTATCATTGTTGTTATTGAGTTTTGGTCCGACTTCAACTGCAATCTGGGAGGTGATCAACAGAACTGGTCGAAATAAGTTTAATGCAATTATATAGAGAGATCTCCATTTTGACCAACGGAAATGTTTCACTATAAATAATATTATTGTAATACTCATCACTCATCATTTTGTACTGCATCACAATAAGCAGCCTAATATATCCATATTGTTATATGCTGATTTTAACCTAGCATTATTACAGTTACATGATTTAAACAAACGAATGTATGAAATATGGGATGAGATTCTGATAGGTTCCGGAATGATGTGTGGTTTTGGATGGCCATATCAGTCAGACCTTTTGTGATAGGAATCAGTCTATACTGCGATTTACTGTCTACTGTCGACCGACCGGGAAGCAAAAAGCGAAAAATCCATGTAGATCGATTTAGAGAAACTTGAAGGTTTAGGGATGTTATAGATGACACCCAGCAAACCGCCAGCCACAGGCATGAAACCGATCAAAACATTACTATCCAGGTAATCAGGGTGAAGCGCTGGTTTAGTTGATAGTGTACTGGGCTTTGAATCGATTTCCAGTTTGGTCGGTTTGGCTATGGCTTGTCAGAAAATGTTTTGCAGATTGAAATAGTTAGAATCTAGGGTACATTGCTTCAGGTGTGTGGGAACATAGTTTCTTGCATAGAGGTAGCTACGGGTATGGGGTATCAAATAGCATCAATATTTCACCTAGGAAACATGGCAAGGTGTATTCTTGCTGATCCGCTTCATAAACATAGCTAACTATTATTCCCATTCAGTCTCAAAAACGTAAAACTCACTGGTTCAACTCCTGACCCCTTGGGTTTTAAATATGCCTCTAAGGGTTATGAACCAGCTGGAAAAGCGGCTAGTGTGTGGCATTACTCTAATGCACGGAGCGGGAGCGAAGGAGGCGGCAGTGTGATATTAAAGGATATTTAAATATCATTCAAATTTATAAACAAAGATACACATCACTAATAGTCCCTGAGGTTTTCACAGCTGGTGCAGTGAATGACATCATAGAGCACACTTATATTATTTATGACAAGGGTGACAACTGTGGAAACCTTTTGAAACAAACATCATATGTAGAGTACACTCCTGCAGCCCACGACATGTCTCTGATGTGTGTCATCATTGATTTGCTTTTAATCTCGCTAACATATGCTGTTGATCTTTCATCAGTCACCAGACACTATGACATAGCGATGGTAAACCTCACTGCAGCCTCTTCCGTGCATTTTGGTGAGTACCAATGATTTGCTCATTTTTTATTCGCTCACTTATCTTATCGACGGTCAATTGCTATCAACGGTAATCCTTCGAAGCAAAAACAGTGGGTATGGGGTGAAAACATTTGAGGAGACCTTTTGGGATGAGTGTCAAACGACTATACCTAATATTAGCATGGTTAGTGGAAAAGTCCTATCCATCTATCATGATTTGTTGTTAAAGTCAGCAAAATTGCTTTTGGATTGTGGCAAACATATCTATGCTTCTCACAAAAGTCTATCCTTGTACCCCATTATATAGGGCTACCGTTGACGCTATGTGGTCAGTTCTGCACTCAGAATAATGGATGGATGTCTGCTGTCTATGACGAGGAGTTGAAGGCGTGTTACAGCTTCTCCATTTTACACCGAGTCAACTCAACTTCAGCAAGCGATAGATATAGCCTTTTACAGACAATGTGTGCGGAACACAGAGCGGGCGAAGAGGTAACATACTACAGTCGAAGAGTTGGGAATGGACTCCGTATTTTTAGTGAGGATTAAACTCTGAGGTTGTCAAGTTCCGTGACATAGAGTGCAGTTCAAGCCTCAGGCTATAAGCAAATTTTCAACAATGCATATGATACCCAACCGATGAGCTGAATGAATATATACCATCTGTGTGATGATTGTGTCAATTGTAGGATTGTTGTTATCCAAAGTATGAATCCAACCTCTGCTTGGGTGACACACCAGTATACAAAGGTACGATGGTCTCTAATTCTCTTCTCACTTTTTCTGGTATGGCATCTTGCTATGGCGAAGCTGTAATATCAGGCCCGCCTTTTTCATCAGTTACGGCATGTCATGGAGCACTATGCGTGTTTGAAAATCCATGCTCCATCTCATAGTGAAGTTTGCTTAGAATTATTCTGAGGAGCTCACATTCACAATGTGAGCTCGGCAGGACCGTGACTCAACCCAGGTTTTCACAATTACGAGCCCAGTGCTCTACCACTGAATTATCCCTGTATTCTCTGAAACTGTAACATAACTAGGCATCGTGGGTCACCCATAGAAGATTCTATACGGGCTACCTATAGCTCAGTTCACCCACAGAGTCATTTTCATCTTAGGGGCTTGGCTAGAGCACTCAGCTCGATATTATTACATCCTGGATTCAGCCCTACAGACTGCCACTTCAGAGTGAGCCTGCAATAGAATTAGATGAGCCTGCAATAGAATTAAATAACATATATGTCTCAGGCTGCCCGCGTCACTGGCATAGTATCAACCTACTCATATCTGGAGGAATGCGTTTATAGTGAGTTTCACCTCTGGTAGACTGTCAGGAAGCATTCGATCATGGTGAAAGACGGAATGGGGTGTACTTCCTGAAGCCAGGACAGGAACTCATGAAGGCTCCCTGTATGTTTGATGACATCCAAGGATGGACTGTGATACAGACTCGACTAGATGGAAGTGTGGACTTCTTTAGAAACTGGACCAGTTATGTTGATGGGTTTGGCTTTGTTACCGGAGAGTTGTGGTTTGGTAAGAACTTACAACTGAATTATTTATATCTCAGTAGCAGTTGGTTAAGCATAAAATCTATATATTCCACGCCCGTTGGGATTTATATTTGTATTTACGACGCAAATGCATGTGTGTCCATGAATGCAAAGCTCTCAAGACTCTCAGGGCATATTGGTGTATTACGAACAAAATCACCTAATGCCTTTTCCCTGACAGACAAGGGCAATGAACTTAATATTTAGCTCCATTGAATGAATTTATGGTTGAAGTACACACCTGATCTGTTCTGCTCTTCGAGCCAGGCCCGCACTCATTAAACAGCTACCAAAACAATCATTGAAAGTGGTCATGTTTTTTGCGATTTTTTGAAATTAGCTGTCATTATTGGACAAAGCCTGAACTGTGTCCTTAAGTTTTTAACATGCCCTTATATATTGATCCCTTTCTGGAGACCTGTTATACATGCACTGTTCTCACCCATACAGCTGACGTGACAACACCCGAGTACAGCACATTGCATAATCAGATTTTTTGTCAGAGGCTGCTAATGGTCGGTTCAAACCAGGAACGTTCTTTCTAAGCTCGATCATTCTCCGGGCAAAGCACGAGCAAGATTTTCATACAGAACCTAATAAGCCTCATCCAATGTAGACATATATAGAGCATTTGGAGTTTTGATCATAACTATTGAATGACTGGTGCGATTGAAAAATGATTTCACACGTGTCATCCTGGCGCATGTAGATAGATACCTTTCAGCCAATTTGCAGCAAAATCAGAAATATAATTAAACAGCCTATAGTGGGCCTCCCCATAATAAGTAACCTCAACTGCACATGACCAATCATGAACCACAAACCTCAGAAAGGCTTAAACAATACCAGATACCATCACTGACTGTTCAATCGAGATCCCTTCAAACCCTGGTACCAGCCTTAATTAAATCCTTCGGATTATGCATTTGTTCACGCTGTTGGGCTGTATGGCTGTGCACTACAGGTCATACCAACTACTGGCATACTCTAGTCAATATATTTGTTGGCCCTGCAAAACTAGTTGCTTCCTTTATTAATCCCCAGCTGTTAGAAAAAGTCACTTGCATTCCGATTAAATCTATTCAGAATAGAATTGATCGTATCACTTCCTGGGGAAAATGATGTGATAAATTCGTCTGATGAAGCAATAAAACTCTTTATGTCATACACACCTTCAGGCCTGGAAAACATTTATCAACTGACAAAGACGAACAGACTGCTCAGTATCTTTTTGGAGGCTCATGATGGAGAGACGAGGACGGCTAATTACTCGAGCTTCCACATAGATGGGGCTGAAACAAAATATCTGCTGCACGTGAGTTTTACCATGATTTCCTTAGTTTGAATCTGTGGCTCGGAAATGGATGTTCTTTTGTGATAATTTTTTGAACTGCTGCCACTGTATTTTACAATGTACTGTAGGTATTTTCTATTTATCTTTTATATGATGATTGTCTTTATATCATCCTGCAAGCTTTCATCATTCCATTGCCTTTCTACAAACATGAATTATGAATTATAATTTATCGATTTTAGCTGTTAAATTTGCATTTATAATTTTATACTATAATATTTAAAGGATAGTGCTATGGTCACCGACCAGCTTGGCTCAAGGTCGAAAGTTCCTGGGTTCGAGTCCTATTCGTGTGATTTGGGTCAGATGCAAACAAAAACTTCCAGACGCGAACAAATAAGCACAGTTAAAAACATATGAGTTTCGGGTGCAATTCGTGAGCATCAAAGTTGTCCTCTCTCAACATCTTGTCTGTCTAAGGACAAAAAATGTGCGTTTTGTTTCCCCGCAACAACTAAGCGACCATAGAATAAGGAAACAACCAATAAATAACCTTGCCCCTCTATAAACTACCACACCCATTTTCAGATGCAATATTCTGTTCGCAAAGTTGAATTCATTTTCAGACGCAGCCGAGGTACATGGTTTGTGAAAATGCATTTTTCCGCGCACTTTTGAGCAGTGGAATTAAAAATGCGTCTGAAACCCCGATCACGAGAATGTTCCTTAAAAGCACAATTCCTAGAGCTTCAACAAGCCTCAGGCCTAGGAGATTCATTTAAACGAATGGCCAACTGCCCTAGTGAAAAAAAGCAGATTTGAATCATCTCCGAGCTTTTTATTTAATCAAATGTTAATTACCCCTATCAGGTATAAGTGGTATAGAAATAACAGGATAGCCAGATTTTGAATGCCAGTCATGGCATGCTCCTGTGATGACTATGAGCTCCTTGTATCAATCCGTGACTCAAATCAAAAGCACGCCTCTTTATGAAGTGGAGGAATGGTTTTGACCCGGCCGGAGAGTCGTTGTACTATAACTGATTTTGTTGTCTCACACTATGCAGATTACTGGATACTCGGGTGATGCAGGAGATTCACTCAACAACCCAAGTTTAACCCAGCTTCATAACAATAAGATGTTCTCTACATTTGATAATGATAATGATGTGCACCTTCAAGATAATTGCGCCCTTCTATTTAAAGGAAAGTACTAGTTTGCATCCATCAATTATTGATAGATAACCCTCTTCTCCATGATCCGAGTAAAGAAATGAAACAGTGACATCACACTTTTTGCTGTAGCTTATACTCAACCTTATTAGTACACGCGTATGGGGTCATGTAGTTTGCCCACTGGGAAACTGGGAGCTCAGGAGTGAACTAAGGTTGGATGTCTTTCTTGTCACCACCATTGACTTCTCTGGGACTCAAACCCATGACTTACTTCATACAAACTACATATATTCTAACCACTAAGCCACAGCTGCCCCCTACGTTGCTGGAAAAACCATGTAGGAAAAAGTAAGAGAGCTCAACCGCTAGGGTGTGCGGCTCAAGATCAAAAGATCCTGAGCATAGAAAGTCAAAATGAAATAAAATAGCGGTTGCCATTCAAAACAGTGCTTGGAACCTCGTATCTATAAATCAGGAAATAACATCGGTACCGTCTTGGTAAGTCACTCATCTGAAGATGCTAGAAAAGCACCTTTCGCGAGAACAATAACAGATTTTGATTTTTCATAAATAAAAATCAGTACATTTGGGATTACGAGATATCTTAATGGCTAGAGTGCTTGGCTTAAGATTGAAAGAGCCTGGGTTTGAGTGTTTTTCATGCTGAGTGCCCACTGTGAGAATGAGCTACTCATGAATATCCTAGCTTCTACAGCTCCAACAAGCCTCAGGGCTAGGAGATCTGTTAAATAGGATGTCCGAGTGCCCGAGCAGAAAGAAAGACAGTGCGTATTAAGCATAGTCCATTCCCGCTCACTTGTTCTTTTTTATAATTACTGAATTACTGAATTATAATGGCTGAAATCATTTTCATACAGGTGGCTGGTGGTATAGCTATTGTCATGCATCTAACCTAAATGGACAGTGGTATGCTGGAGGAACCACCTCCTCGTTCGCAACTGGAACAAGCTGGTACACATGGAAGGGGCACTACTATTCCTACAAAACCATCTATATGATGGTTAGCAGATAAACTCCTTCAGCATGCATGAGGGTTCAGAGTGTGTGCTCTGTCACATTGTAATGTTCTACTTTGTACTTACTGTGATGCAGACCTTTCCATTTATATACATCACTCTACATCTACTCTAGCAGCTGCCTTCCTTGGGGAGCGCAAACTCAAGCTCTTCCAAACATTTCTAAGCTTTTGGGTCACATGATTTGGTAAAAAACTCCACCGGAATCTTCTCCTGTATTTGTTACCATACATTGTATGTTTGTCTAAATCTTTGAACTATTTTATTGCTTCTTATATTAAAATCAGCTAATAGAGTTTTTATATATTGATTTACTTCTGTGTCTTATGATGTTGTACAAAATGATAAGAAATGAATAAAATAATGAATAAGGAATAATTTTCCATATTGCATAGGCATGTTGCTCTCACCACAGCGCATCCGCGTCAAATGACGCAACCCTATTCTGTCTGATTTTGAACATACAATGCTGGCTCAGGGTTCAGATTATTGGTCTTGTTTTGTTCTTCAACAAACAGATTAGACTTAACTTCATCGTTAGATACTGCAGAGCAGTCATTAGCCCTTTTAGGCTAGAGGATTTCTCAAACAGTTTGTCAGCCAATAGTCATGACTTAGATCATACCGATCTTCTGTTCAGATCAATTCATGGAGTTGTCCTTTCCCTTTTCAAACTGGTTGAAACCTGAGGTTCCTAGCTGAAGTTAGCCCTTAACCTTAGCCCTTACTGAAGTGAGACACCCAGTAGTCATGAACCATAGACACGATTAGCTATATAAGCAGACGTTCACAGAACTACTGGTGCAAGGTCATTGGAAAAGCCTGGAGTGGGAAAACCAATCTGAGTGGGTGAATTATCCCAACAACTAATCACAAACATATAATTTCCTGGTAATAGGTACGACACTCAGTATTGATGTGCATGTGCCGCTTACTACGAAAAAGAGCTACATGATCTAATTAAAATTGGAATTTGGTTTGAGTTTGTGACCTCAATTTCAACAAAAAAGAGCATTTTGTAGTTTACCGTACAAAACTGCTAGATGGGTATAGATAAAAAAGTTACTCCACATAACCATTTCCAGTGTCAGTTTTATTGAGTTCATAAAGTGTTTCATGGCTGCCACAAATAAACAAACAGGAGTCACTGCTTTCTTAACGTTAAACAAGATGCAAATGAACTCTAAACTCTTTGACACAGCCATGATTTGATCGCATTCGTAAATACATTTAGCCAGTATTTATCGGGTGTGCACATGAAGGTACATGTACTTGACTACATGCATGTCATACATTTACCTAATTATCATCAAGGTTTTTGATATACTTAGTCATTATCAAATCAATAACCTCTTCTTGTTGCATTTATTTATGGGTGAGATTTTACCTGCATCTATGAGCATGCGAGATGAAGGCAAAACATGTGTTACGAGTTGACAATCCTACTACAAGAACATGTCTGATACAAAAACTTTTTGGCCCGCCCCAAAGGGGTTCTTATACAAGGATTAATAGCACTACTAGCACATTCTGCGACTCCACAAAGATCAACATGTAGAGATGCAGATCTTTCTCTCCAGTAGTCGTGGCTATGAAAAGGATTTCCAACCCAATCCTAAACATGGACAGCGATTTATGCCTGTGTTAAAAATTTTTCGAGCCTCTACTTTGAGCGGCTCTGATTATGGCATTTACCCCTAGAGTGACATTTGCCACTACCACTGCATAGATCGTAATGAGAAATATGGTGTATAGAGTTATCCTTTCTTTTGAATGAACGGCCTTTATCCCAGTTTAAAAAGGGGAAGATAACTCCTTGTCTAGATTTGAAGTTGATATCTGAATCATGACTGTTGGCCGAAAGACCGGTTGGGAAATCCTGTAGCCTGACAGTATCAATGGTCGCTCAGCAGTATCTAACAATCAAGTTATCTCCAATCTGTTTGTTGCAGAAAGAACTTTATTATATCAAATATAAGTAAGAACAAGCTTTATAATCAGGTAGGTCCCTTAGCTAGTTTTCTGTTTTAGCATTGTGTAACTGAAATCTGACACAATAAGGCTGTCTCATTTGACATGGATATGCCGTGATGATATATCATATGCGCCTATGCAACTGTATAGTAAATTATTTCTACCAACCCGAATGTCTTACTAACAATGTTATTGTAATACTGTATTCATTTCTCAACATTTTTGTACAGTGTCACAGTACCCAGATATGATAAACAACTCACTATACCCATATGGTTATATGCTGATTTTATAATACCAATATAACGGTTACATGATACAATGATACAATTAATCCTGAGAATAAGCAAAAAATACAGACTAGCGATTACACAAGTATATGCACCAACATCCAGCTATCCAGATGAGGACATTGAAGACTTTTACCAAATTCTTAGCGATAATATTCCGCAACAAAAGGACATGTTTCACATAATTATGGGTGATTTTAATGCTAAAGTAGGTCGCCTGACAACCCAAAGAGAACCCTGCATTGGCCAACATGGTCTTGGAACAAGAAATGAAAGGGGGCAAATGTTGGTAGATTTTGCAACCTCCATCAA
>Ga0224501_10005017_pt1 | contig 10437 bp, 13 predicted proteins | sample SF_Oct11_sed_USG_4_FD_169105 | JGI IMG/M metagenome (GOLD analysis project Ga0224501, IMG submission 169105) | Sediment microbial communities from San Francisco Bay, California, United States - SF_Oct11_sed_USGS_8_1 | ecosystem: Environmental > Aquatic > Marine > Sediment | place: USA...
TGCCACCGTTTTTCGGGCAGATTAACGCTGCCACGGTTGTTCGGGCAGATTACCGCTGCCACGGTTGTTCGGGCAGATTATCGCTGCCACGGATGTTCGGGCAGATTAACCCTGCTACGGTTGTTCGGGCAGATTAACGCTGCCACGGTTGTTCGGGCAGATTAACGCTGCCACGGTTGTTCGGGCAGATTATTGCTGTCACGGTTTTTCGGGCAGATTAACGCTGCCACGGTTGTTCGAGCAGACTAATGCTCCTACGGTTGTTCGGGCAGACTAACGCTCCCACGGTTGTTCGGGCAGATTAACGCTGCTACGGTTGTTCGGGCAGACTAACACTGCCACGGTTGTTCGGGCAGACTAACGCTGCCACGGTTGTTCGGGCAGACTAACGCTGCCACGGTTGTTCGGGCAGACTAACGCGTTGGAGTATCGCTGTTTATTTAATTGCCAACACTAATTTTCTCGTTCGGACGATTTCAGTTTTTTTGGCTAACGCGCTAGCCACCCGAACTAAAATAAAGATCGAGTCCTCTTTTACCCAACGGGTTAGGGCTATAGGTTAGGGCTACACGTTAGCTTGTCCGAAAGCGCGCAATATCTCGCTGAAACTGATTTCCTTTTCATATTTCTTACCGTTTTCATGATCTCAGTGGTTCAATCGCTGAGATTCCACCCTGAGCCCGTTTGGTATTTCATTGAGACAAGAGAGCTCTTCGTGGCTTCAATCATCACTCGATTGACAAAGGGAATATCTTCAATGGTTAATGAGGGGATTGATTAAAGAGCTACCGTACATAAACTGAGCATTACTGCGTGTTACGGGTGTGAGATGTGTGACTACCGTATATAAACTGAGCGTTACTGCGTGTTACGGGTGTGAGATGTGTGACTACCGTATATAAACTGAGCATTACTGCGTGTTACGGGTGTGAGATGTGCGACTACCGTATATAAGCTGAGCATGACTGCGTGTTACGGGTGTGAGATGTGCGACTACCGTATATAAACTGAGCATTACTGCGTGTTACGGGTGTGAGATGTGTGACTACCGTATATAAACTGAGCATTACTGCGTGTTACGGGTGTGAGATGTGTGACTACCGTATATAAACTGAGCAATACCGCGCGTTACGGGTGTGAGATATGTGACTACCATATATAAACTGAGCAATATCGCGCGTTACGGGTGTGAGATGTGTACTAACGTATATAAACTGAGCATTACTGCGTGTTACAGGTGTGAGATGTGTGACTTTAGCACCAACTGGCAACGTAACATCACACTGCACATGGCTAACGTCCATGATAATCATAAGGAACCGTGGAAGTGCGATCGATGTGAGACTAAAATCTACAACCAAACGAAGGTACACTCAGCTGTACCGATCACAGCCGGGCCGTGGTATCAGTGGTCTTAACGCATCAAAAGTCTAGATTTTTGAAAAGTTGCCGAGTTACTCACCCGAATAAACTAGAGAACGGATTATATTACTGGTGCCGAGCTGCATAACTCATCGATTGATGCTCCGATGATGTCAAGGCTGCGTAAGGTCACGAGGAAGTCAGCCAAGCGAGCTCTGATTGTTTGGCAGAACCCCGCTCCGAATTAAATTAGTGAAAATTAAAGAGAGCGGGACTTGATTTCCTCTGAATTGATGTATTTCAGGTGAAGCAGCATCAGCTGACCCATAACCCTCACGCCTTGAAGTGCCTCGAGTGTCCCCTGCTTTTTGAGAAGCAGTCTCAGTTTGATACACATATGAATACTCACAGAGGGGAGAAGATTCATCAATGTACCGAGTGTGACTACACCGCCGCTGTCGCGTAAGTTCACTTGCTGTCCTCATCTCGTTATCTCATATTACCTCCTCCCCGTCGGGGGTGAAGCTGCCGGCTTAGATAGTTGTGGTTTTCTAACCAGTTAGGGCTTAGCCCGGAGCACCATGAGCGGGACAAAATCAATGCTGCACCTCGAGTTGCACAACGGTACGCTGATATTGTACAGTTTGGCTGTGTAACCGCGACCTTGACTGTCTGTAGGTCAGCACTGCGCGCTCATTTACTGTTTGGTTGCGTAACCGCGACCTTGACTGTCTATAGGTCAGCACTGCGCGCTCATTTACTGTTTGGTTGTGTAACCGCGACCTTGACTGTCTGTAGGTCAGCGCTTCGTGCTCATATGAGAGTGAGACACGGTAGCAATAAGGAGAAGGAGAAGCAGATAAGGAGAAGGCGAACCGTCGTATGCGAGGTCTGTAATAAATGGCTGCTTAACGAGGATCAGAGAATCGTAAGTTATTAGTTACCTATTTGACCAATTTATACAATTTTATAACTGCTCCACACTCATCCGCACGCACCCACCACATGTATGTTTGACATTGTTTTTTGTGTTACCCTCGGATTTTGGCCTGAGCAGTGTGTCTACTATCCGCCGAATGAAATTTCCGATTTTCAGTGTAAAAACGAGCTTTGATCTCAAAATTATCCTTGAAAAATGAACTCTCCACTACTTCCTTGCATAAGACGTGAAATCATCCACTCTCTGCTCACTTATTCACTTGTTATAATTACTGACTGACTAACTTTGTTACCACCATTCAAACCAGCTAACAGTCCTCTCTCGCCCCAACTACTAACTGCTAACTTACATCATACAATCTGTGTGCCACTGAACCAATAATCAGTGTATGGAGTTGTCGTTTTCCTCACAGTTTGGTGGTTGGCGTTTTCCCAGGTTCACATGCAAATCCATGAGCCAGAGAATCGGGACCAGGAGAAGCCGTATTACTGCACTATGTGTGACGCACGGAGCTCCGATGTTAACCAGATGGTGCGCCATAAAGCCATCCACTCTGAAGAGAAACCGTGGGAGTGTCAGCACTGCTCGTATAAAACTCGCTGGAAGAAAGATCTTAAAACTCATCAGATGATACACACCGGTTGGTAGCCCAAACAGTTCTCAGGGGTCGTATACAGCTGTGGCCGAGTGGTTGGAGTGCATGTCACTGGTGCTGAAGGTCCCAGGGTTCAAAACGCAGCTTGTACACGGCAAAGACTCTCTCTGTTCACCCAGCAGTAAATGGGTACCTGACTCTCTTCAGAGTTGGGGAGATGCAAGACGGTGAGGAAGAGGAGTGACGCCCCACCTCAGTTACACCGTTTCCTGGTACTAGTTGGCTCTTGTTACCATATACAGCTGGATCAGTATATAGAGAATCTTCCAATATCGAGTATGCGGGTCGCTGTCAAAACAATCAAACCAATCCTTCGCGGAACCACTCGGAGCGAGAGTAGTTTCAGTAACTGCGGCAGACAATCCGCGCACAATCGCCTTTAGCGAATTCCATTCTTTTACCCCGCTCTGTAAGTCACGCGTATGACTATCAGCTCCAATCTGACAGAACAGCTGTCAGGAATGGTGCAAAAACTGGCCTTCTGAGCCTCTTTGACTCAGCATTTCCCTGAGTGTGTCATTAGGAGACTTTCCATTTGCACCCATGTGCCCCATAGAGTAGGTAACTCTATGGGAGGGCCTCCTTCATTTGACCCTGTAAACCAACACCGATGAGGGTGTCGTGAGAGACAACGTTTTGCTCGAACCGGGAACACTTTGGTCCGGAGCTCAGCGTTGTCACTGAACCCGTCATGGTTACAGGTGAGAAGAACATTCACTGTCAGCACTGTAATTACTCGTGCTTCACCAAACAGAGGCTGCGAGCTCATATGCTGAAACACGATGAGACCCGCCGCTTCGTTTGCCAACTCTGTAACATGACCTTTAAGAGTAAGCAGGCGTTGCGCATGCATACTATGTACCATACCGGAGAGGCTCAGTACAGGTTAGTTACAAGGCATTACTGATCATCTCACCTATACCCTCTCTCGTACGTGGCTACGTAGAGTCTCCAACCCCCATACCATATCCCACAACCGTGAGAACCCAAGTCCGAAGCATGACATTGTGAGTACGATCTCCTCACATTAATCCTAGCTCGCCCGTGGTGCTCTATGCTAAGAGTAACTAATGAACAAATAAGTGTCCACCACGACAGCTTCACCGTAGCAGTGAAGATGCTATACCTCAGTCCCGGACCTAAAATTTTGCCTCCAAGAGTCCGCGCTGAAGACCCTGCACGGGGAGATAGCCGGTAGAGAAAAAGACACTCCGTATTTTCCATTCTGGCTTCTGTCAGCCCGATCTCGTTGGCTTCCCACTTTCCGCGACTGACTGACTCAGTCTGACTCACTGACTGACTCGCTGACTTCCTACTCTCCACGACTCACTCACTGACTGATTGACTCACTCACTGACTTCCCACTCGGCGACTGACTAACTCGCTGACTGTAAATTTCCTCCTCTGACCTGAATATATTTTGTAGTTGTGATTTGTGTGAGTTTCGAACGGTGACCGAGATGAGATTAAAGAAACACAAATTGAGACACACAGACGAACGAAACTACTCTTGTAACCTCTGCGGCAAAAAGTTTAAACAACCGCACCATGTAACGCAACACAGGTAACGTAACACAGGGCATGTAGCGTAACACAGGGCATGTAGGTTCGGTTCCATGCATACGACACATAGTGACTCGCTCAGTGACTCATTCACCGACTTGGTGAAACAGTGGTCACTTAGGATTGGTATTAAGGATTTAGGACATATATGGTGGGTAGGTATGTATGTAGGTAGGTGGGTATGTAACTATGTATGTAGCTAGGTAGGTCTGTTGGTAGGTAAGTTGGTTGGTAGGTAGGTGAAGATTTGGGTAAACTAGAAATAAGTAATGTTTGCGTATCATCATTTGGACTTGGGAAATAAATATTCCAACTAGCAGGCGCCTGCATTCGCAGCCTCTCTACTGGGCGTCACGTTCAGTGAATATGCATTTTATGGTTATGCATGTTGGGTACGCTCCTAACATTGTTGAGTCGTAGAAGCCGTTCATTCTGGCTCTCACCGGTGATTTTCCTTCAGACTTTGCTCTCTTTCACAGGGATATAGTACATCTAGGTAAACCTAGTTACCGTGAGAAGAAGCGTATCGCCCTCCAGCAGAGCGCCGTCGAGGCCCTGGGTAGCCTTAACTCAGCCGATGTAAACTTCGGACAGACGTTTGTAAGTATTTTATGTTGTGTCACAATCTGTCCAGCGAATGTTAACCGGCGCCATACCCATACCAGGGACTCCGGGTCCAAAGCCCAGTGCATTATCCACTAGGCTATCGCTTCACCCCCATATCAAGGACTCCGGGTCCAAAGCCCGGTATGCTATCCACTAGGCTATCACTTCACCCCATATCAGGGATTCCGGGTCAAAAGCTCAGTGCGTTACCCACTAGGCTATCACTTCACCCCATACCAGGGACTCCGGGTCCAAAGCCCGGTATGCTATCCACTAGGTTATCACTTCACTCCATACCAGGGACTATGGATCCAACGCCCAGTACGCTAACCACTAGGCTATCGCCTCACCCCATACCAGGGACTACGGATCCAACGCCCAGTACGCTAACCACTAGGCTATCGCTTCACCCCATACCAGGGACTTTGGGTCCAAAGCCCAGTACGCTAACCACTAGGCTATCGCTTCACCCCATACCAGGGTCTTCCGGTCCAAAGCCCAGTGCGTTATCCACTAGGCTGTCGCTTCAGCCGCTGGTGACTTATTGAACTTACTAATGTCCTAGTTATTGAAGAGCCAATGATAAGTCAGAATCTGTTTTTAATTTTCATTTATTTTTATAATTTATTGGTTGATTTACTTACCCTTAGGTGGTAAACGAGGATGGTACTACGACTCTGGTTGACCTTCAGTCGGTGGGTCAGGAAACTACCAGCTCTGAGGAGCCAACCAGTTATGTAATGGTGGAGACCCCTACTGGTTATCAGTATGTGGCAGTGGTAATGCCTGAACAACAACAACAAACAGTCGAGTGAGTGTAGGGTAGTAATCTGCCTGTCTTGTCATAACTCCACCTTCCCTCTATCCCTCCACCCTATCACCCCACCACCCTACCATCCCACCACCCTACCATCCCACCACCGTACCATCCCACCACCGTACCATCCCTCCACCCTACCCTCCCTCCACTTCACCACCCCTACAACCCTTCCTATATTCCATCCCACCACTCTACTGTGCCACCACCCTACTCTCTATCCCACCTCCCTACCATCCCTTTACCCCGCCATCTCTCCAACCTACCATCCCTCCACCGTACCATACCATCGCCGTACCATCCCTCCACCCTCCCATCCCTGCATCCACCATCCCTCCACCCTGCATCCACCATTCCTCCACCCTACCATCCCTTCACCCTTCCATCTCTCCAACCTACCATCCCACATCCAACCCCCCTACCATATCTCCATCCTCTGAGCAGTCTTAAGCTGGTTATTTTTATGTTTCCATCACGGTTTAACTATTAGTTAAAACTGCCCGTTAAAGAGGCGGTTTGTAATCATGGAGGATTTGTTGTAGGTTAGGGGATGAACATGGGCATGCAGACCCTAACCTAGAAAACGCCCAGATTCTGCTTACACAAGCCGAGGGAGGTGATGAAGTAGCATCGTCTATCTACTACACCCCGGCAGTAGCTGGGGAGAATACACAGGCAGTGGACACTTTGGTGGCATTGCAACCTCAATAGAGATAATATATACAAACCGCTCCTTTCCTTCATATAAAGAAATGGTGTGTCTATACGAATCTGGCGTTTACATCATGGAGATATTACAATGTGTTTTGCCAATAAAAACAAACGTGTTAATGTAAATATTTATATATCACTTGTGAGTCTATGCTCTCTATGATGCATCTTGTACATTTTTCACATCAAAACCTGATTTCTTTTGTATTCTTATTTCAGTATTTATTGTCTGTATTGTGAGAGTGAATATGCATCGATAAACATAGACAGTCTAATGTCTCACTCAATCACGCTCTCTTACTCTTTAAATTTTAATACGTAGCCTACGGGTGCTATCCCCTCCTGTAAAGTAATGAGATTATCCCCTCCTGTAATGTACTGGGATAATCCCCTCCTGTAATGTCCTGGAATAATCCCCTCCTGTAATATATTATGATTATCCCCCTCCTGTAACATTGGGATTATCCCCTCCTGTTATGTACTGGTACTCCTTGTAATGTACTGGGATTGTCCCCTCCTGTAACATATTGGGATTATCCCCTTCTGTAATACTGAGATTGTCTCCTCCGGTAATATATTGGGATTATCCCCCTTGGTAATATATCTGGATTGGGATGGAATGCCTGCTCCGAATTTATCCCACAAGGATGCTCAATAAGGCCTGAAAGAAGTTTCCAAGCCGCAAGGGAGCTAGTAAGACCCCCACATATCAAGATTGATAGTTAATATCAATGGTGCCCCTGTTATACTCCAAGTGGCCTTATTTTACATGCATGCATTTAACCCCTCTCATAACCGAAATAAAGCCCGCTCAGGAATTATTGTTGAGATACCTGGTTGGCGACTGTGACATCACCAGTTTCCGCATAGTGTGATTCCGATACCAGCATCATGCGGCTGGCACAGTGTTTCACTCTATTGATCACAGCTTTATTCCGTGTGCCTATCAGTAAGTAATATTCAATTCTACTTATGGAGATGATTTGCGAAACGTAGTCGCAGTTGGTAGCTGTTCTGAAATCAAGAATTAGGAGATCATCAAATCCTGGCCAGGCCATACTCTGACTGCGAGCTCCTCACCCATTATTCCTGGGTTCCCGGAGACTGCCGGGCACCCACTGTACTGTCGGGTCCCCACTGTGCTGTCGGGCAACAACTGTACTGCTGAGCTCCCTCTGTATTGTCTGGTTCCCACTGTATTATCGAGTTCCCACTATACTGTCAGACTCCCACTGTACTGCCAGGTTTCCACTGTATTGACGGGTTCCCACTGTCCTCTTGGGTTCGGGCCGTACTGCTGGGCTCTCACTGTATTGTTGGGTTCCCACTGTCCTGCTGGGCTCCCACTTACTGTCGGACTCCCACTGTATTGCTGAGTTCCCCTGTTTTGTCAGGTTCCCACTGTACTGCCAGGTTCCCACTGTACACAGTATTGCCTGTTTCTGACAAGATACTGCCTGCATTGCTCTGTTTCTGTTATGTAGCTCATGCAGTTGTTAACCCATTCGGGACAGGATGTGGAACTCTTAATATCACGACTGCCTCTATGACATGCTTCCCTGATACCATCGGGTCCATATATAATGATTTTGTAGATGCTAGTAAGTACAACTAAACTATTTTAGTGCACCCACTGTGAGAATGAGCTCCTCTTATACATGTATCTACTAGTTCTGACCGCTCCAACAAGCCTCAGGCTTTGAGGTCCGTTAATGATGCCAAGTGTCCGAGTAGAAAACTATAAAATGAAATATAAACTGAGCATCCGTCATCGCCCTTATTTAGGAGACTTTCTGCTTGCACCCGCGTGCTCCATAGAGAAGGCAACTCTTCGAGACGGCCTCCTTTATTTAGGAGACTCTCTGCTTGCACCCGCATGCCCCATAGAGAAGGTAACTCTTCGAGACGGCCTCCTTTATTTAGGAGACTTTCTGCTTGCACCCGCATGCCCCATAGAGAAGGTAACTCTACGAGACGGCCTCCTTTATTAAGGAGACTTTCTGCTTGTGCCCGCATGCCCCATAGAGAAGGTAACTCTTCGAGACGGCCTCCTTTATTTCACTAGAACTAGATAATAGAACCATGGTATTTATAAGATAAGATGAACTAGATACTAGAACCATGGTATTTATAAGATAAAATGAACTAGATACTAGAACCATGGTGTGTACAAGATAAGATGAACTAGATAATAGAACCATGGCATTTATAAGTTAAAATGAACTAGATACTAGAACCGCGGTATTTATCAGACAAGGTGAACTAGATACTAGAACCGCGGTATTTATAAGACAAGATGAACTAGATACTAGAACCAGGGTATTTATAAGTTAGTTGGGGGTTAGAATACACGATTGGCGCGCAGCGAGTCCTGGGTTCGAATCCCAGAATACTGTAAATGGTGGTGGCAGGATGGGCATCCGACCTTAATTCGCTTCTGAACTCCAACAAAGTCTCCTTGTTAACCAGGGAGCCAACTCCACCACCCAGCAGAGTGATTAATAATATGGAGATAACTCCACCACCCCTTACAGTGATAAAGTATGGAGTATAAATGGAAACCAAATAAGTGAACGGAAGCAAGAAATAATTTTAATGATTGTAATAATAAAAAGTTACCTTTTACTGGTAATTAATAAAATAATAGTGATTATTCTCTTTCACAGCTAGTAGCGAATGTTTCGGTAAATGGCCCGCGGACGAGATTAACGCACTAATCACAACGATGATGAAATCTGAGGCTTACATCAAAACGACAGATGTGATGGATGAAATTCCATCACGACGCTCACTAGCTAAGATGTTTGGAACGGATTCTGTTCATCTTAAAGCAGATTTCTGGGAAGAAATTCCACAAACACTCATTGATACACAATATAAGTATATGAAAAATGATGGTGTCAATGTAAGTCCATGAAACTGATGTGGTAGAAATCTAGTTCCTTAACTTATATCACCCCCTTGAAGCAGTGATGATACCGGGGTGGAGTGATAGCCTAGTGGATAACGTACTTTGAGTCCGGAGATCCGGGTTCGATTCCCAGTTCGGGCAAAAACTTTGCCTTTCGTCATACCCTGATTGGTTTCGGATCCCGACTTAAATAAAAAAAGCTTATTCATAGAATTACCTTCTCTATGGAGCCTAATGACCCACCTTGGGAAACGCTGGGCCTAAGACTCAGTAGACCAATTTTTGCACCACTTCTGACAGCTGGCCAAGACACCTGCAGGGTACCTGCCCCACTCCTGACAGATATCCTGTCATGGAGATACAGAGAAGAAGAATCCCCTTGAAGTTAAGCGAAATACAGTTGCGTCAAATAGGAAGGGGGACATCCCTGCTAGTGCCTTAAATAGCACTGAATACGTGAGCTGTACAGTTTAGGGTGCTGCGGTGTCAGCACCCTATAAAGTTGACAAATGGTCTATAGAACAACCTAAATCTCCTTTAGCTATAGCCAATCAGTGGCTATACTAGACCTGAGAATACTAATAGGTGATGGCTGGCATGGCTGGTCGATTTGCAGGGCAATTCCCTGCATGATTATAGGAATCCAACCAAAAGAGTTCTTATCTCAGACATGATCCTGTTTTATCATGTTTGCCTTCATTGGCATGCTCATTGGTGCAGATAATACCCCAACCCCCAATCAGCGTGTCATAAAAGTCATGGGTTACTTCCATAGGTTATTCATTTTATTTATTTTTTCTCATCTCCATGTCGTGGTACAGATATTTCCCGAATAGCCAGCTGCCGTGATGCAGATATTCCCGAATAGCCAG
>Ga0224501_10005018_pt1 | contig 10437 bp, 7 predicted proteins | sample SF_Oct11_sed_USG_4_FD_169105 | JGI IMG/M metagenome (GOLD analysis project Ga0224501, IMG submission 169105) | Sediment microbial communities from San Francisco Bay, California, United States - SF_Oct11_sed_USGS_8_1 | ecosystem: Environmental > Aquatic > Marine > Sediment | place: USA...
ATCTGAAGGTGAATTCAGCTTGGTTTTTAATTCTTCCTTTTATTGTTAAGGCTTATAAGGAGGATCCGACTTCACAGCCAAGGTCGAGTGCCATGAGGCCTTGAACCCATGGTTGTTACATTCCCCAGCCAATCGATCCAGTCACTGACTCATCTATTAACTCAGTTACGGCTACTTCAGGGGACTGGACTGTTGGAAGGAATTCGTAGTAATAAGATGCCAATGGAGCTGGACCTTAATATGACTGTCATTGCCCCGGATTCAGACAGGTAAGTTAAGTTATGTTGGTGTTAAAGATGTAAGTTCAGCTACCCATCCGCAGGGTCATGGGGAAGTTATGCTTTACCTGTTTCCATTTTCGACGTCGTTCACTGGTAATGGCGTTACGAAGTAAATCTGTTGCGATAACGCTGACCTCAGCTAAATTAGTAACTGGCATCTCCTTATCAGCTAAATAAACCTAAAATAACCTCTTCAGATAGATTGGATACCTGTCTTCAGATAGATTGGATACCTGGATATGAATATGACACCATGTCTGAGGGGGAGTAACACTCTAAACCTATGGGATGGAAATGATCGGCCAGGTCATTGAATCATTAAAAAACGGAATAACCGGGTAGTGAGAAACTATGTACCTCGTACCCTGTACTCCGGTACCTCTAAAACCATGTGCCGTGCACTCTCGAAACCAGGTATCACATACTCTTGAAACCATGTACTATGTACCCCAAGCTCGAAACTATGTACTCAGTACCTTAAAAACTATGTACTTCCATCAGAAATTTGACAAAAAAGTGGAATAGCGCCAATAATGTTTAAAAATTAAGCTAAAATCTTGTGTTTTCAGTATAACAAAACCTGAGAGAAACAAACTGTGGAATCATTGTGTTTTCCCTTTCAATAATCAATTTCAGGCACAATTTATCAGATAATTTTCACCACTTTTATCATTTAGAATTTCACTAATTTTTTTTACATTAGAATACCATGTCAGCATGTCTCAACCTGGGTATTGAAAGTGAAAACAATTAACATGATTTTTATGCTGAAAAGTCAAGGGTTTAATCTTAATTTTTAAACATTGATGGGTTATTCCATTTTTTGGTCAAATTTCTGGTTGAAATGCATGGTTTCGAGGGTACAGAGTACCTGGTTTTGAGCTAGGGGCACAGGGTGCATGGTTTCGAGAATACGGGGTACCTGGTTTCGAGAGTATGCGGTACATAGTTTCGAGGGAATGGGGTACATAGTTTTTCATGACCCGGAATAACCAACAGATACAATAGAGTTTGCGGAGTTGCGTTTCGGTATACCTAAACCAAAAAGGGCCTCGAATTGACCATATGGAACAACTTAATCCGTGGAATTGACATCATTGGCGCGCAGATGAAGATGAGTTTCCATACTTTCGTACTGAATTTTGAAGAAATTCCGTACGATGATACCTACTACGTTTTCCTCTTTCTAGTTCAATCAAATAAGTCTGCCGCCGTTTGTAGGCGATCACTGATGTTATGAACTAATAAACCAGACATATGCATTATTTGCACCCATATTGCACATTAAATCAGTAGTAATGCCGACCCAAAGTGAGCAATGTGTTCACTGAGTGAGCGAACGACTCACCGAACGAGTCGCTATGCGTTAGAAGATGGAACCGCTGAAATTTTGGTTCTGTAGTGGGGTACGCAGCTCCGCAAACTCTCTAATGATTCATTGTAGTGCTAGACTGGATGACACCAGGTCTGTGAGAGAGATGGAGATGGAAATGATTGGGCAGATCATTGTATTCAATCACTGGTCATATAAAGGGCGGGAGCTGCTGATTGTTAGCATGTAATGAGGTGAATGGTCTCCTCTTTTCGGTATCCTGATCAGTCAGGGGTTTGTGGAAATTGGCCTGCTGGGTCTTTCGATTCAGTCATCAGTGTTTCCCAAAGTGCGTTAGAAGACTTTCTGCTTGCACACGCGTACACCATACGAGAGGGCCTCCTTTATTTAACGCCTGGATCCAATACCGACGGAGTTGTTGCAAAAGTCAAAGGTTTTGCCCAGGCTGGTATTCAAAACTGGGTCCCCAGGTCCACAGTCCAGTACGCTACCCAAGGCCCAGTATGCTATCCACTGGCTAAGCTATAACATCACTTCAATGGTAGAGAGGGAGAATGGGGCAGAGGTCGAAAGCTCCAGAACATTGCCGATGAACTCTAATGGTGGTACAGACAAAGAGAAACAATATCCTTCCATTATCATGTCATAGTGCTGAAACCAAAGAACTATACAGTTTTCTCCAGATAGTTGTGACTAGGTCAGTCGCGATAGTTCAGTGGGAAAATGAATGAATCCCGCTGTCTGTCCTCCCTGTGACCCGGGTCCAATTCTGAGCTGGGACAGAGCATTTCAAGAGATCTTTCTGTTGCTGATCACACTCTGCCAACCCGTCCTGAGCCAACGTGGCAGAAAATAGCTCAATCTCCCCTCAGTGGCACCACACAGCCTGTGGACAGCAAAGAGGAAGACCGAAGTTCAACTATAAACAGTGGCTGAAAAAAGTTGTGACTTACCTACAGACTGCACCTTGCTTACTCAGTGCCGGGTTAACTGGTTGCTCTTTTCTCAACAGTGGCATTTATAAAATACCAGCAGAGTCACCTGGGTAGCAACTGACCACTAAAATCAATATGAATCTGATATTTAACAATTGGTATACATTCACAAGGGCTATTATACAACACAGTATGATATCACCACTTCCAAGTGAATTCCTTAATTAGTATCTATTGACACAGAATGATTGCCCGGTTTCTAAGTGTTTGTCATGAAGGATTTATTTCACTCTTTTTTAAATGCCGGTTGGTTACTAAATGTCTGCATCTGGTCAGTCATGATAGCTCAGTGGGAGAATAAATGTCTCTCCCTGACTGTGCTCTCCATGGCCGGTGTCATGATAACTCCGTGAGAGAATAAATGTATATCACTGTCTGTCGCCTCCCTGGCCTGAGTCTTGACTGCTCAGTGGGGGAATGAATGTATCTCACTGACTGTCCTCTCCATGGCCCGTGTCTTGATAATTCAGTAGGAGAATGAATTATCTCACTGTCTGTTCTCTCCATGGCCCATGTCATGATAACTCAGTGGGAGAATAAATGTCTCTCACTGTCTGTCCTCTCCATGGCCCGTGTCATGATAACTCATTGGGAGAATAAATGTATCTCCCTGACTGTCCTCTTCATGGCATGTAACAAACTGGCAAGAGCTGGGAATTATGCAAAGTGTTTATTCATATACATCAGGATTAGAACCCTAGAATAATTCAATAATTTTAAGCAAACTAGAAACTTTTCCGTTGGCCATAAGAAATGCCTTAACGATATCACAGTTATCAATGATGGTTATGGATTTATCTATTATTACTATAGTAAGCTATCTGATCCAACTTTCAAGTCATCCGCATGATAGACCACTACAATATCCTTTCCGCTTTTATACAATTTAACTCTGATATACCTAGCAACAGGCGACAGGTAGTCTACTATTATGTCTCTATGACTGGTCGAAAAGTGTTCCTCATTATGATCCTTATGAGCAGTGATTGGTGAGGCTTCTAAAGTGTTAGTCAAAAACAATCGCAAGTAATGTTAATGCTTCTCAAACTTAGCCAATTATTGGTTTTCGGGGTGGGGGGGGGCTCTAACTGGGTAGGTAAAACCATGAAGGCGATAAAACTTTATCTATGGTGGAACCATGGAGTAATCTTCCCTTTTCTATGGCTGAAGTCCAGAGATTTTTTACAGAAAGTATGTACTCAGCCTCAGTGCTCAGTGTGCTCAGTACTGGTACTGGTAGTAATAGATACTACTAAATACTAGAAGATTTTAGTAGATACTAGAAATAGTAGATACTAGACTAGTATCTACTAGTTTGCCTAGTATTTATTATATACTAGTGGATACTAATACCTACTAGTATATAATAGCCACTGATTCTTGGAATGAATATTAAATCATGCTCAACAATTTAACTCTTTTGTCACTGTCATGGCGGAGAGGGGGACTGTGAGAATTTATGCGAACTTTAAATAAAGCCCTGGTACTGTGCAAACAGAGGCATTGTGGCTGAGTGGTTAGAGCCCTCGCCTCTGAACGACCTGTGTTACATGTCTAAGGTTCAGACAGGATTATTAAAAAAATTCTAAGTCTGTTCGACCAATCAATCGATGGGTACCCGACTGTCTTCAGAGCTGGGGAAGATGCACAGTGGTGAGGAAGACGAGTTTCGCACAGTTACACCGTTGCTGGTACAAGTTGGTTCTCCAACAGCCACTTCCACACATGGCCATTGGTTGAGGGTCCGACCTTTACCTTTGATTGTAGTGGAAGTTATTAGGAATGTTAGAACTGTAGAAAGTAATTCCTAACTAGCTCAGCTTACTGACTCAGTGGCAGTCACTGAGTCACACCTGAGTTCTATTCTTATGTATTTAGAGTTGGGTTATAGTATAGCAGTCTCCATCGGTGTTCTGATCATGCTGGTAGCTGCTATAGTTGGCTGTAATTACTGTCTTTATCCCTGTAAGTATACACATATAAATGTTTTGTATTACATTATTAGCTAAGCCTCAATCCTTCCACTTTCATTGTGGTGTCATCACAACGCCTCTGGTGCAGCTGGTGCCTTCCGCTGGAATGATGGAGACACACTCCCTAACACTGATTCATTTTGTAATAAAGATACCAGTACATCAATTTATGACATTTTCATTGGGCTATTTATTCATTAGGTGCATTCACGGTCGCAAACAAACGGTCGCCGTGAGAAAGCGCAGTTAGGTTGAGGATGGATTTCGATCAGATCAGAGTTGTCCTCTCTCAACTTTAACTCGTCAGTTAGAGCTGAACTATCGTTCTTGGTTCATTATCCCAATGTAGTAATCAAGTCTCTTTACGGTAACCTTAACCTTGACATTTGCCTGAACGCCTACTTTCGGTCGCGGAACTCTTTTCACGTGCTTTCGGTTGCTTTTTTAAATCGCGTTTTTCGATTGCGCTCTTGAACAGATTTTTAGATTCCGCGACCAAAAAAATGTGCCCAATATTATAATAAACATTTTACTTATGGTTGTATGTAAGTTAACGCATTGATGCGGCTTATACCATTGAGCTTGGTTTTTTCAGATTATGATGACAGTATTTATTATGAACTTGAGGATAGTCTTCCCCTATCAGGTTAGGCTTTTTTCCGCAGTTTCACTCGGGACCGCCCAATCAACGAATCTCCCGTACCTCTGAAGCTTGCTTCGTGGTTATGGAAACTAGAAATTATGTGAGGAAGCCACACCCACAGTGAGAGACCGGAATAATGAGAACCTTATGCGTTTAAAGCATGGTGGATAAATGAGTTAATATTCCAATTCTTTGATTGGCAAAACTAAACTATAAGCAAAATATAAATTAGGGATAGCTCAGTGACTAGACCCCTGGGGTGATGATAGTACAGACCTTGGGCATGAGGGAACGACTCCGAAATGACTACTATTACGAGGGCTCTAGGGTTGCGTGACCAGAAAAAGTCGTTTGCGTTGTGGTAAGTCATCAAAATCTTACGAGAAAGGTGCTCGTATCCCGTTGGCAGCTACGAATTCTAATTAATCCCGTCTGTTGCCTATTTTTACAGTTCTAGTGGATCACATGTGATGTGTATCATCTCATCTATCATCCAAAGGTGTTTATTGCCCAAGAACACCTTTGGATTAACTGTCAATTAAAGCGTAGTACAAGCCTTATGTTGGCTCGTTCGTGTTTAAAGCGGGTGAAATAGCTCCCGACTCCCATTACAAAACCCCTACGGAAACCCAAATCCCGTAACTGTGCTCGTTACCAAGTCATTCTCTCCTGCGCAAAGTCTCTACTATCATCACCCGAGGAGTCTAGTCACTGAGCTATCCCGAATTTATATTTCGCTTCTAGTTAGTTTTGCCAATCAAACAATTGGAATATTAACTCATTTATCCACCATGCTTTAAGCCGCCAAATCTCAGGGCGACCTCAGATAATTTTCTCTATTACTGTGTTCTAATGTGATTGAATGCTTTTATAATTATCTCTATATTATAATGGGCTATAATAATAAATAATATGCACTCATTACTGAGTAGGGGGGGTATCCAAATAACAGCTGGGTATGTTGGGAGTTTATAGGGTAAGTTGGCTTGCCGGGCCGGCCGCCGACTCACACTCTACCACGGCACCTATTAAGTCAGTGTGAAGCATGCGCTACAAGTCCGACGAATGGTCTTGGGAAGTTGAGGGTTGGTCAACCTAAGGTATTTGCTTACACACCACTCGCCGAAATGTGGCTGCTCTTAACGAGGAGGGAGAGGTGAATCTTTAACAATGGTGGAGTGATCTTGACCCTAATTACCCACTAGTTGGGACGTCCATTATGTTTACCGTGGTGTTCATGACTTCATTCACAGATAGAGTTGAATATGCGCAGCCAGTAGATGACAGTCACCAATCTCTGCCATATTACACCGACCCTCAGACTCTGAGGAAGCAAAATCAAACATTTAAAGCTGATGTGTTGTCGGAGCTGAGCGACCAGCAGAGGAGGGGTAATAGCTTACAGTTCACTCCGTTCAGCCACTTATCACCTCTTGGGTCGGTAATAGCTCAGTGGGAAAATGAATGCATCTCACTGTCTGCCCTCTCCATGACCCGGGTCCAATTCCCAGTCATGGCGGACTATTTCAAGAGATTTTTCCCTAGCTGATTACACTATGCCAACCCATTCTGAGCCAGCGTGCATGGCAGAAAATGGCTCAATCTCCCCTCAATGCGCCACACAACCTGTGGTCATCGAGGAGAACGGCTGAAGTTCAACCATGGACAAACAATGGCTGAAGTAAAAAAAAATATTGATTCCCAATGCGGGCAAAAACTTTGTCTTTCATAACACCCTTGTTGGCTTTGGATCTCTACAAAGACCGCCATCAGTGATTTGCTTCCGGATCTATGCATCTCTCCTCCCTGTTCACAGATATCGGCATTGATTTCTCCATCTCACTCCTCCGCAGCCATGATTGCGCACACTCCAGTTACTGCCCAGTTATTGCATCTCATATCTGAATTGAGTGTCTAAATTCGATCAATGGCTTAACAGTCAGCCCTCAACGAGGCCAAGGTCAACCCTGGTTGTCCTGCATCTCACCCTCATCAAGCAGACATTGGATAAAGGAAGCCCATTCATAGAGTCCCTTCCTCCAAGGCAGCAGTCAGCCCACGAGGCTCAGGTCAACCCTGGATATCCCGTTCTCACCTTCATCAGACATTAGATAAGCCCCTTTTCACCCATAGAGTCCCTCTCTCTTTCGCAGCTGACCTAAACAAATGACCTCGGCCATAGAAAACAGCCGAATCGCTCACTCCTGTGAGCACATGACCCCTCGGCGGTAATCCAGAGTTCAGCTCATGCGCTTATTTCATGTATTTACAGCTGCTCATTTGGGAGGCCATAGCTACACCTATGCAGGTACTGTTGGTCTTTTATTTATATTTCTGTTCAATTTATTTTTCGATATAATTTTCTATAATTCCTATCACTCAGCGTGCACTATTTCTTTCTATAAGTAGTTCGCTCAGTCTCGTAGTTTAGGGATTATGCTGCTTCATTACTCAGTGTTGGATATTACAACTAGCTTCTAGTTAACCTGCATTCCTGCCAGAGCACATCAGAACCCAAATGATGAGACAGTTGCAATATAAAGGTTGATCTCTCTCTTACAGAGATAATGAAACCCCCACCAACCGCTGTACCACAATTTCTCCTCCCTCCTCTAACAATGGATCGCAAAAAGATTAAAATTGGTGAGTAATCTTTACTTGCCTTCTGTTTATCACTCGACAGGGGCACTCTGGGTCCCGGTGATGAGAGCCCAAGGACCTCAATGCGCGCTTCCAGTAAAAGATGAAATCCATAAAGAATATCTACATGTCTTCCCATCTATAAACAGAAGCAGGTTACTGACGTGCTTGCAGCCAGAGTACCAGCTAGAAACGCAACATTGTGAATAACATAAAGCCTTTAGGGCACTGGTAAATGATCTCCTCTCCAGGATAGCTCAGTTGGTATACAGCTTAGATAGATCACATATTCCAGCCTCACTGGTATGGACCTTTAGCAAGCTCCTCACTCCAAATTGCTGTCATTGGTCCGGGACATCACGGTAAAAACATTGGAGGTCCCAACCAGTGGATAATGAGGGTCAAAATAACTCCGTGGTTGTTAAAGATCCACCACTTCCTTCTAGAGAGGTGTAGCCGAGTTTCGGTGGGTAATGTGTAAATTGACTTGGGTTGACTGACTCCCATTCTGGAGCGTTGATACTGACCCGGACATGGTGCTCCATGCTAAGCCATAATTGGTGAAAAACAAGTATCTACCCGACATCACTGCCATACGTGAGAAGACCAAGAAAATCCCTTTCGAAGTAAATGTTAGTTAATGGAGATTAGGGGTACTTATATCGTATTGTATGTTGTATTATAGTGTATCTTGTAGTTAGTCCAGGCTCTGATTGTACGTCACTTTAATTAGTTCGGGAGGCCATTTCATTGACTGGGAAGACAACTGCCACTGTGGATTAGAAATGCAAGCTGCAAGCGTGCGTAATGCTAGTTTGCGCATGCTAACATGTTGACGTCATATATGGCTGGTAGAAACAATAGCAACCTGACCTTGACATTGATAACCTTGACATTGATCACCTTGGTAACCTGATGGTATAACTTGTTAATTATAGAGAAGCCCCCTCCTCCATTGCCTCCCCGAATATTGCTAGAGGGAAAAAGTGATGGTGAGTCGATTGTAGATCTTTCCTCATAAATCTCTCCGTATTAAACTCAGTTAAATTTAGTGCTGAAGCTACTATCAACAACATCTGCCAACTCCGACTTACCTCGCATCATCTCTGCACCATCCTACCCCATCCCATCCTTCCCTACCCCTTTCTACCCCACCCATCTTGCCCCTTCCCTCTTGCCCTATCTCCCCCTGTCCAACTCCACCCCTTGTCTAACCTCGGTGATCCGCACTGACCCCTTAACTCACTCTCTAGCCCTGCATAGAACTATTCAGAGCCCAATCCTGTTAGTTATTTGATATCTGGCAGTGAGTGTACATCTATGTTTAGGTTTCTTCGTGTATGGCCTTCTGCTAGCCTGGTGGCAGGGTTTTGCGCTAGGCGCTTTTGTCGCCCATAGCTCACCTGTCCCGGCAGGTGAAGTCGAGGTAGTAAAACAATTTTTCAACCCGACTGTGGCTTGAATCCACGATCCCTCGGTAAAATGTGATAGCGCAGGAAATTTTATCACTACACCACTCAGACAGCCTACTGCGTTTAGGTTTTCACCGAGGATGATTTTGTTGACAGACTATTGCACGCTGGCCGGCAAGGTTAACCCCTGGATGTGTATGTCCAACCTGAAACATCAGCAAGCATTGGACTCTGAGTCCAATAAACAGGAAGCTGAATCTGCAAAGAATACTGACCAGGGAGAAGGTATGTATACAAATGATGTAGATGTTTTTATCAGCGTGCAATGTAGGGATACTGGCAAAATAATATGGATAGCTTCGGTCACATGATAAGGGAGTCTCAGTAAAACTCTCATCAGAGACCTTGCGCACAAAGATTATCTCAAGATAACACACCACTGCATAACACCACTCTGCTGGGTGGACTCTGGGTTGACTAGCTCTAACTAGAGGGGCCAACACAGACACTCGACAATTCAATGTGCCAATAGTGAAACCAAACAGAACAAAGTTAAAGCTGCTTTTGTAAAGATGAAAGAAATGGGCTAGCCGTCTGCAAAGAACGTTGATCCGTTGCCAAGCAAGTAAAAAGCGGCCGGGTTGAGCGCACCAAAAGTGCAGTATCGCTGAGTTCCAGCTCTAAAGTATTAGCCGATTAGTCAACCCAATCACCGATAGGCTGATTGGCTTCCAATAGTTTTTTTTAAATAGTAATTTTGGTAGCCACTCAGCCAATGCAGCTGGGCGGACTAATTTGGTGAAGGAGTACAGCGACAGACACACCGGGCCCCTCACAGCACCCTGGCCTGTTTCTGCCGTTTTAAATAATATATATCTTGGTTACAATTACGAGCTCTAGGATTACGTGACGAAAAACTCGTCTGCTTTGTAATGAATCATTCATGTTTCAAGTGAGGTAAAACAATTCCCTACTCTCATTACTAAACCCTTATGATAACCCACATCCCGTCACCGTAGTAGTTCCGGAGTCGTTCTCTCCTGTGTAAGGTCTCCATTACCTATCGACTCCAGAGTAATCACTGAAATCATCGTATGAACTCCCTTCCATTGAAGAGGAACCAACTCTGTGCAAGAAGAAAAATGTAGGATAACAAATTA
>Ga0224501_10005019_pt1 | contig 10437 bp, 7 predicted proteins | sample SF_Oct11_sed_USG_4_FD_169105 | JGI IMG/M metagenome (GOLD analysis project Ga0224501, IMG submission 169105) | Sediment microbial communities from San Francisco Bay, California, United States - SF_Oct11_sed_USGS_8_1 | ecosystem: Environmental > Aquatic > Marine > Sediment | place: USA...
CCCCCCCCCTGCCCCCCCTCCCTGCCCTCCCCCCAGCCCCACCCCCCCCCCCCCCCCCCAGCTCCCCCCCCCCCCCCCCCCACCGCCCCTCCCCCGCAGCGCCTCCCCCACAGCACCTCTCTCACCCATAGCACCACAGTCACAGCGCCTACCTCCCCTAATTTTTAGCCTGCAGGTATTTCAGTCACGAATAACCCTTTTGAGATGCCTTATCAGCTCATAGAGAGGATGGTCATTGTGCGAATGACTCTTCATCCCGTCTAGGTAATAATCAGGCCGTATTAAACCATCGAAAATTACTACCGTCACAACCTGTGATTGAAAGAATGGGCCACCTGTGAAAAGGCTCACTCTAGCTGATGGAGGGGGTGATTAACGTATTCGTGAGTGCTTGACTGGCTCTTCTAGTTGCCTGGAAGCACAAAGTCTACTATCGCTGGGAGTCGGACTCAGTTGTGTAGAGTTCTTTCACAGTTCTGCAGAAAAATTGGTGCGGGTAGAGTCAGTGATCTACTTGGAAGCCAATTTGTTAAGATCGTTAATCGTCCCACCCCATCTTTTTGCTTCTGTTCCTATTCCATACTATTCTCTGTATTGGGGTCGTGGAGTTTGCTCGCTGGTTATCCGAGAGATTTTGGCGGAGCTCAGAAGGAGCGAATTGAGGACGGATATGATTCCCGTCACCACCATTGGCTCCTCTGGGATTCTAGCCCACAATTCACTGTGGGCAAGTCGTGTTTTCTAATCGCTAATCCACGGTTGCTCCCTTAAAGGATATCTGTGTATTCTAATCACTAAGCTATGACCGCTCCAATCACCCCATGGTGTATAAAATCAACCTTGGTGATGTTCCGGGGTGATAATTAACTATCGAAGGATTGTTCAATCGGTGAGACTGATTAGTGAGTGAGACTTTGAGAGGCTGTAATCAACTAGATCGGTATCTTTTTGCTAACTCACCTGGCGTCAAGACAGCACGCCATGTCTTATCCCCCTGGTGTTTCTGCAGGAAAACAGGTTGACAGTCAGCTATTTGATAGCCACAACACGCTGCTTCTTAATGGAATTAGCTGATAACTGTATAGGTCCATATGACAATGATACTCAGTTTTAGAGTGTAACTGAATACTTTGTTTTCTATTCCTGTATCTTTTTTCCTGACAGAAGGTTTTGTGTGTCGTAACTGCAAAAAGCTTAACACAATGAGAAAATACAAAGCCTGGAACCAAAATTAGCTTTTAAAAGATGCTCGCGTTACAACTCCCGTTTGTACTCCGATTGAAAGTGTCAACATAGACAAAACCCGCTTCAGAACCTCAAATGATGCTATTGTTAGAAAAGGATAATTTTAGTTGGTTTTACATGATTAATGTTAAAATAGTTTGCAAAGGATTGAGACCCCCATCTTGCACATCCAAGAGTATTATATAGGGCAGATGTGTGCTTCCTTTAGTTTATGATAGGTTGATGTCTCACAGAGGAAAAGCTAGAAGGCTGGTTGAAATACTTTATGAAATATGTTCATGCATGGGGAGGATTTTCTAGACATGTCCCCCCCCCACCCGCGCGCGCTTTTAAAATAGTTCTTAGTAAGAGTGAAACTTCGGTTGTGAGTAAGTCTTGTTTTAGTAAAAGTATTGATAAAACTGAATCTCTGTTTCATTCATGTTTTGTGGTTGTGGAGAGAAATTACTTGTACCCTGGTTCCTAATTCTTGCCTGCAGCTGGTTAGGGTACTCACTATTAGTATATTGTGCCTGTGGTCTGCATTCACAATAGTTTGACCAAAACTAACAGTTGCGTAGTTTTTTTCTGTGGCCGAGCATCTGAATAGACCTGTATATGTGAAAGTAAAGTCACAATAACTAACGAAAATATGAACAGGCCAATCACTGACCACAGGTCATATAGGCCAGTAAATTACTGCCATTACCATTCTATAAAAATTTAATTTGGTCATCTCATAATGATGAGTTTGTCTCTATAGTAAGGATGAGTTTATGGCGATGTGTTCAGTCATGATGGGATTGTATTGAAATGCCTTCCCAGTTTCCCAGTCTCTTTGGGTTCCTAGAGGGTTAGCATCTGGCATTTTAATTAACCTTTTTCCCCCCATAGCTACTCTTTTCTAAAGAGAGGAGAGGTGGACTTCTAACAGTCATGGAGTACTCTACTAGTCTATTAGTTCATTATTCATACCGGTGCGAAATTCCGAAGCCGTACAAGCAAATTGGAATGAAACTATTCCTAAAGGCACATAGTACTAGATTCTGTTGATTACATTGCGACAAAGTCAGCTTTCTGTATCAGCTGCCCTCTGCGGTGCAGTTCGCCGGATCCAAGGAACAAACTCACCTGTATAATAGGGAGAGACAATATTTAGATCACAATTCTATTTATTTTTCCTGACAGAACCTCCGAGTTCAGCTCACTCTTTTTTAACAAGTGAGCTTCCGTTCTAGAGGTTTCCAGTCATGCAATCAACCTAATTCATGTTTTGCCCATCATCCGCCTAGAACTTGTCTACTGTTACATGTTGAGTTCACTCTTTAATCAAAACTCAACTCTCAGTCACAGACAACGGCAGCTGCCAACTGCCAATCATAATGGTTTATAGAGTGAATCTGTAATGGGAGACTATACACAATTACCGAGAAGCAAGAGATATTTTAGTCTCTGCTTACAATAGAGAGGATCCAAATGCACTTCGAGTAGTAGTTAGTAAACACAGATAAACAGAAGATACTGTTCTGAAAAACGGAACCTAAACGCAATGCATGCACTGACTGTCCGAAAAATGGAACCTGCGAAATATATCCATGCACCGATGACAAGAAATGGAATTAAAGAACCCGGTTTGTAAAGTTTTAAAATCACCTTATTCTACAGTACCTATACATGGACCAAGGTCACCAAGGACCATGGACCAAGGTCATGGACAGTATCACCAAGGTCATGGACAGTATCACCAAGGTCTTGTTTGAGAATTGTCTATGGTTTGCCCCATAGAGTTGGTACTCTATGGCCGGGTCTCCTTTATTTACTGTCGCCATCCTGAATCCGCGAGGAAGAAAGATTGAGGCGCAAAGCTATTTATTGTCTGTTGGTTTGCTTATCGCTATGAGCCGGCTTTCTCACTCGCGCCGTGGTATATTAGACGAGGATTATAATTCACAAACTTTCACAGCTTTTCATTTTAAGTGGTATCTTATGTAATAGCTTAAGATAAGTTGTTCGTGTATGAAAGGATACAGCTTTATGATTGCCATAGCTTGTCACTAGAAATTGAAGAATTCTATATGCGCTTTGTATTCTAATACGTACTAAATAGGCATAGGGATTTGTTAGTGTGAAGGCAGGGACAAAGCGGGCTAGAGAACCATACTGGGCTCAACTTTGCTTCATTAGTACCCTGTTCAGTGCCAGGGGTATACAGGTACTCTGCAGGTACTCTGACCAGTATCAGGGCTATGCAGAGTCTTATGTCGTTGGGAGACTCGCCGCTCCATAGAGAAGGTAACTCTTTGGGTGGGTGCTCCGTTGCTTCGATCAAACTCATACTAGGGTGAAGCTCAAAGTGGTTTTGCAACTGGGAATCAAACCAACCACCCCTGTTCCGAGGCTCAGTGCGCTATCCACTAAGTCACCACTTCACTCCCTGCAAGGAACTTACACTTGTAGCTTTGTGATAAAACGTATTACAACAAACTTTAGATTACTAAACCACAATATCAACACCGCAGCGGATTTTAAATTAAATTACATTCGGGGAGAGCCTATAATTTTATTTGATTCAATTCAGATTAATCCGTGTGAATCTGGAAACTTTGGAATTTCAGTTATGATTGCATAAACTCTCTGAAACCTTTGGAGTGGGTGCTTCACCCGCATCATAGTATCCGACCTTGACCTGTAGCCAATAACTGGCGTAGCGCAATTGTCTCACTCGCATAATAAAAAATGCTCATTTTCTAGATTATCATAATAATCTGTTAATCTGTTTAATTATAAATCCTTCGGTCACATTCTGGTCATCTTGAGACCCCCCTTCTTAATGAGCTCCTCAATATATTCCCAGCTCCTACCACTCTGGACCATACCTCAAAAGGCCTGTTTGATTCGATTTGATTGGATAGTTTTATTTTACATGGATAGCTTAAATAAGACTAGAAGTCACTGTTACATTAAGGTCTATGAAAATAGAATGATCAAAAAACAAAAAGGTTTGACAGTTTCTCTGAATTGAAAATGCGAGATTCCCAAGGCCAGTCAGTGCCGAAACCAATCTGAACATTATCGATCTCTTCATCGAAGGCAGGTTACTCTTATCCACCATCCACCATATCCACCATCCACCATCATTAAGTTACTGATTTTTCAGGCTCCTTGAGTTGAGCCGGTGGGCAGTCGATTTTCCTTTCTCTTTCATATCCTGCCCAGTGTGAAGGGTTCGCAGAAATTGGTCTATACCGAGCCTTTCAGCATTCCTAAAGCGTGTAATTCGGAGACTTCCTGTTTGCATCCGCGCACCCATAGAGAAGATAACTCTTCCTTTATTTTAATGTCAGATTTGAAACTGACGCTGCAGGTGAATTGAGGAACGGGTTACGCACTTAGTGGATGTTTTACAAGTGGACATAGGTGTTAATAGACCCACTACTGACAACACTTGAGATTTAAGTAAGAGGATATACTGTGACCAAATTAGTGCATTCTTCTGGCCATGAATTCACTTACTGGATATTCCCAGCCACATGCCATGTTTTTACATTTTTCTGAGTGCTTTACTATTGGATATTAACTATTAGGGCACAACGGGATATACTACAGGCTGGGACGCTTGGTACAAGGCCGAAATATCTTGTGTTCAAGTCCTAGTCATGCTGATCGTCCCCTGTGAGAATGAATTCCTCACATAATTCTTAACTCCTACTGTTCCAACAAGCCTCAGGCTTAGGAGGTCCAATTGCCCGAAAGGAAATAGAGGAGCTTACTTGAGACTGGTGGGCGATTATTCAGGGACATACATTATAGGTAATGAGCATATTGTGTTATAGAGATTATTTGTGTAATACTCTGAAATTATAGCATACCTATTGATTCCGTAAAAGGTTTTCCAAGTCGGAATACACTGCGCATTGAGTTCATTGGCGTCGGCAGCGAATCCATAAAAGTAGTGACAAGTTATGTATCCTTCTGAATCATATAAACAAAAACCCTTTTTCCATTGGCGACTGGCCGACTAGCCTGAATAACCTGACTAAAAGAAAGCTAGCAAGGTAACACCCGTGTTGCTCGACTGGTTCAAGGACACCTGGTGCCCATAGAAACGGTCTACTCATCCATAACCCTATGGGCTGCTTTCATTCCTGACTTGCCTTCTGACTCCCCATCATCATCAGAATCAAAGGGAGGTGAGCTGCTTTCAGTCCTAGGAATGTCATGCTCAAAAAAATTCCCTCCAAATTCTACACCACCTCAAGAGTTAAATGGGAGTGAGCTGCTTTCGTTCCTGACTTATGTCAGCCAGAATATTTCCATCCCAACTCTCGATCATCTGTATTTGTATAGTAACTGTTTCATTCACATTATGATAACCAACCACCCGATACCAAGAGTAGACACAGTTTTGCCTTATAATCCTAATAATTTCCATATCACACTGCCACTGTCTGTCATAAACCTTTATGGCCATATTCTATATAACACCTAGTCTACTGATAACTAGTCTTTGATTCGCTCACATCAAATGAGTGTATGCCCCAGTGGGCCTACACTTACACCGGCGTTTAGATAGCATACAATAAGTGAATGATATAATCTGTACGGTTGTGTGGTATCATGGAGCTGGGATGAAGGCGGATGTGGGCTAGCATCGGGGATGTACATCTGAACAAAGATTAGGACTGGACTCAACTCAGATTCCAGCTGCTTGTACTTTGATCCAATTCACCCTGATTCTCTGTCGTCTCCACCTTGCCATTCAGTTTGAGATTCAGTGTTCATTTGCTTAGAGTTTATGTGTTAGCAAGATGTGGTCTGACAACCTGAATAAGTTTTGTGATCCAGCTTCCTTGCAATGCCTTACAATTGAAGCCAAACTTCAATGACTTTATATGACTGTAAGGCTAAGCCAATATGGCCGCAGGCTCCCTCTTGGCTGTTAACACAACCAGTTATTGTGAAACCCATGAGTACCTTCTGTAGGGGAGGATAACTCTATAGCTAAGATTCACTAAGATTCTTCGCGAGGTGCCCATCCAATTGGAATCGATTCAATCTTTGAATTCAGTTATACACCTTCGGTTAATGTGAAAATTACTCTAAAGTAATCGCTCAATTTAAATAAAAACCTCAAAACATTTTTATCCTTCGAAATTGAACCCAGTTTCTAGCGGTCTTGACTCATAATCATTAAATCCCTCGTTCAAGCCCTTGTCATGTTGGTCTCTCATGACTCCCAATCCCCGTCCCCTATTCCAGAACGATCCTTCAACCTACATACAGAATGTCTTCACTGAATTGGCCAGATAGCCGAGGGGACCTAATCCTATAATACGGCAGTGAATAAACTATACCTTTTCTATTGTAGAGACGATGTCAGCCGTTATTGAAAAAGTTTGGGTTCTCGTGGCCAAGTGCTTTAAACTGCTCTATATTTCCTGAAAGAAATGGTGAACAGATGTGCATGGCGTTCCCGGAAGAAGGACCGGTGAGTGGTCCTCATACTTTTCTGTTTAATAGTTTACATCTTTGCTTTATTTAGGCTGGACTATACCACTATCCCATAATGCTCTACCCACTGAGCTATCCCATAGAGCTCTATCCACTGAGTTATCCCACTATCCCATAATGCTCTATCCACTGAGCTATCCCATAGTGCTCTATCCATTGAGCTATCCCACTATCCCATAATGCTCTACCCACTGAGCTATCCCATTATCCCATAGTGCTCTACTCACTGAGCTATCCCACTATCCCATAATGCTCTACCCACTGAGCTATCCCATTATCCCATAGTGCTCTATCCACTGAGTTATCCCACTATCCCGTAGTGCTCTATCCATTGAGCTATCCCACTATCCCATAATGCTCTATCCACTGAGTTATCCCACTATCCCATAATGCTCTATCTACTGAGTTATCCCACTATCCCATAGTGCTCTACCTACTGAGCTATCCCACAATCCCATAGTGCTCTATCCACTGAGCTATCCCATAATGCTCTACCCACTGTGCTATCCTATGGTGCTCTATCCACTGAGTTATCCCACTATCCCATAATGCTCTATCCACTGAGCTATCCCATAATGCTCTACCCACTGAGCTATCCCATAGTGCTCTATCCACTGAGTTATCCCACTATCCCATAGTGCCCTATCCACTGAGTTATCCCACTATCCCATAATGCTCTACCCACTGAGCTATCCCATAGTGCTCTATCCACTGAGCTATCCCACTATCTCGCAATGCTCTAGCCACCGAACCATTCATTCCACTATTCCCTTTTATGTAATCGCTGTCTGCCGTAGTGTGACAAAGACTGCAAATAATAGAATTGCTGCCCGGGCAGGTTGTGGTAGTGGGAGCTGCCAGTGCCCTGGGGGAGGGCCTATGTGACTCAGTGTTGAGGGCCCAGGTTTGAGGTCTTGCAGGTAGTTTTCCTGTTCACTGGATGTTACATGTACCCGGTGCTCATCAGAGCCCAGGAGAACAACAAGGCAGTGGGAAAAAGTTACACCATCGCCCGTACGAGTTGACTCTTGAACGGGCACTACCCCTCTCTTTCCCAGCTACATACGCTTCTTGCACGTAGCCTGTTAACGGAGTACAACATTTTAAACCGAACGGCCCCTAAACAACCTTTTACTTAACATATTTTGAGTAAAAAGATTTTCTCGTGTTTCTAGAGACACTGACTATATCGCTACTCTCTAAAGGGGCTCAACTATAGAGCCCCCACTAAAACTGTCACTGATTGAAGTGGGATAGTCACTGTTGTCTTTCGATCTTATTCACATTCCCATGCATGTCAGTAGGCGATGATAAGTTTATTCAATGTTTATTTCAGATTGATGAATTGACAACAGCAGCAACTGTGTCACAACCTTTGGTAATACCACCTAAACCTCTGCTATCACCGTGTGTCAGCAAACGCAACCCGGCAGCGTATCTTTTTGTGAACACGACCGGCAAATGTCATCCACTATGTAATGTGAACAACCTATTTGATGATCGGTAAGAAATTTTTTTAAAATATCTTCACTCTCTATTTATCCTCTAGTATTCATTGGGCACTTGACTGTCCTATTTAATGGACTGAGTCCTGTATGACTGATACTAGCTACAAGTTATGTGAGGAGTTCATTCTCACAATGGGCGCTCAGCATGACTAGGAATTATGTGAGGAGCTCCTTCTCACAGTGAGCGCTCAGCAAGACTAGGAATTGTGTGAGGAACTCATTCTCACAGTGGATACTCAGCAAGACTAGGAATTGTGTGAGGAGCTCCTTCTCACAGTGGGCGCTCAGTATGACTAGGAATTATGTGAGGAGTTCATTCTCACAATGGATGCTCAGCAAGACCAGAGTCTTGAGCCAAATACTTTGGCCATTGAGATATCCCGCCTAGAGTCAGTCCATTGATGCTATGTGTGGAATTTGTGACATTATTTTGTATATTGGTCAGCTCCTGGGGCCCTCCGTCAATATTAAAACTATCAACCTGCCATACAAAACCAAGAAACAATTTGCCTGAACCACAAAATGGTCAATTACAAAATATATTGGTTTTTTGTCTCTACTAAGAAATACTGTTAGATTTTAAACTCAATCGTAACTTGTACATTTGGCGAATTGCTTTTGTTTTCATTATGAATCTGCCAGATTAGATTGGTTTTTGTTTTGGGTTTTTTCACCAGTTAGCCATGTTCACCAGTGTAGCATGGAGAACCACTGGCAAGCAAGCTGCCAGGGTCAGCATCAACACTCTACCTCAATTGATGCTTCTTTTGAGCTAGGATTAGAGTGAGCAGCTCATACTTTCACAGGGACCCAGCCATAACTAGGTTCTCACGGTTGTTACCCGAGCGCTCTTCCACAGAGCTATCCCGCTGTCCAACTATCCCATCTAGTGATGTATGAATGAGTATCAAGCCAGGTGCGCCTAGTCCAAGGCCGCCTAGTACATGGTCCACTAAGTAATTGCTTCACCATCGGACCGAAGTTTTATTACAAGATGTTTTCCTTTGCAGTGAAAAGAATTTCTCTGACGTATGGATCGGAGTTTGGACTGGTCTCTGTCTTCTCTCCTCGGTTATGACCGTCATTACTTTCTTCATCGACACGTCTAAGTTCCGTTATCCCCAACGTCCTATCATCTTCCTTTCTCTATGTTACGCCATGTACTCTGTTGGCTATCTCGTAAGACTTATATCAGGACGGGAGCAAGTTATCTGCGACTCGGACAGACTTCTTACTAGTGGTCTTGATAACACAAACTGCGCCGCCATCTTTTTACTACTGTATTATTTCTCAATGGCGGCATCCCTTTGGTGGGTCGTACTGAGTCTCACTTGGCTTCTGTCGGCCGGTTTAAAATGGAGTCATGACGCTATCGAACTCTACTCCTCGTACTTTCATCTAGTAGCGTGGGCGGTTCCAGCTATACAAAGTATCGCTATCATAATTCTGCGTGAAGTCTCCAGCGAGGAATTAACCGGTATTTGTTTCGTCGGCTATACCAGTAAACATAGCTTACTCGGATTCGTCATCGGTCCAATGGCAACTTATCTACTACTCGGAACTGGTCTCCTAGTAACGGGTTTCATATTTCTCTTCTGCAATGACAAACACGACTCGATGAAGGGAGACGAGAAAATCGAGACACTCGTGGTAAGAATTGGAATCTTTTCAGTACTCTACACGGTACCGACTACCGCGTTGATAGCCTGTTACTTCTATGAATATATTAACTCTTCTACATGGGACGAAATCACAGGTTCTCCTCCATCGATGGAGATCTACATGCTCAAAATATTCTCATGTCTTCTGCCGGGTATAACTTCTGGTGTTTGTATTCTTTCTGGTAAAACCATAGACACTTGGTCGCTTTTATGCACGAGACTATGTAACAGAAAACCAGTTTCCAAAAATAATAACATTAAAATGAGCCCAACTCGACAGTATGTTCCCGTTAAACAGATCACCGGGCGTCACGCTACCTCTCCGAGTAGCTCGACGGGTCCACCTAGTCATAATTCCTCTCGCATTTATGATAAATATTCCCGCAAACCACCGCACGCGGTGAGGGTTTACGCGTCAGAATATCATGTATAGATAACACATACCCGAATAACTCATTCGACTAATGGCAATCATAATAAATACATGTATATTTTTTTCTCTTTGTTCCTGCTCTGCGACAAGCGGAGTATCC
>Ga0224501_10005020_pt1 | contig 10436 bp, 9 predicted proteins | sample SF_Oct11_sed_USG_4_FD_169105 | JGI IMG/M metagenome (GOLD analysis project Ga0224501, IMG submission 169105) | Sediment microbial communities from San Francisco Bay, California, United States - SF_Oct11_sed_USGS_8_1 | ecosystem: Environmental > Aquatic > Marine > Sediment | place: USA...
GGGCAGGCTAGCTAAGCGGCGTGCCAGCTGAGGAATATCTTTTCGAACCAGGGGTTCGCCGCCAGTGATTCTGACACGACGGGTACCGAGGCGAGTAAAGGTTGAAATAACCCGTTCAATTTCGTCAAATGTTAGCCATTCTTCGGGTTCATGAAAATCACGGAAATGCTTCGGCATGCAATAGCTGCAGCGTAGATCACAACGGTCAGTCACTGACAATCTTACATAGTCGATGCTGCGTCCAAATTGATCCAGTAACTGTGTCATGGTTATATTTTAAGCATTGTATGAGTGTATTCTATTAATAAAACTAATCATTTAGCGGCTGATGAAACTATATAATAGCTTTATGCTGATAGAAGTGTAAACCTGTTTGAGCGTTTTAAGTCATTAATTATAAAAGGGTTATTGCTTAATGCCCGTGGCTTAACCAAGTAATATATACCTGAAATTGCTCCCCGGGTGTTGATGTTTCTCAATAAAGTAGTATTTAAGAATTTTATGAAACTCTTAATAAGCATGATTAGCCACTGGCTGTCAGCGTGCCTATAATCTCATCCCTTCTTAAAGGGCAGGATCTTATGTTATGAATTATTCCCCTGAATCAGAACAGCTGGACAATAGTCATCGTATTGAAGTGAAAAATACCACATGTTACATGTGTGCCTGTCGTTGTGGAATTCGAGTTACATTGCGTGATGGTGAAGTGCGTTATATTCAGGGCAATCCTGATCATCCTCTAAACCAGGGGGTAATCTGTGCTAAGGGTGCTTCAGGTATTATGAAGCAATATTCACCAGCACGATTAACGAAACCTTTATTACGTAAACAGGGCGCAGATCGTGGTGATGCCCAGTTTGAAGAAATATCCTGGGATAAAGCCTTCGGCATTATGGAAGAGCGCCTGTCCCATCTGCGTGAAACGGATCCTAAAAAGTTTGCCCTGTTTACCGGCCGTGATCAGATGCAGGCCTTAACCGGCCTGTTTGCCAAGCAGTTTGGTACGCCTAATTATGCGGCTCATGGTGGTTTCTGTTCTGTGAACATGGCCACGGGTATGATTTATACCATCGGTGGTTCTTTCTGGGAATTTGGTGGTCCTGACCTGGATCGCTCGAAATTATTTGTCATGATTGGTACCGCAGAAGACCACCATTCCAATCCCATGAAAATGGCATTGTCCAAGTTCAAGCGTAACGGTGGCCGTTTTATTTCCATTAACCCGGTGCGTACCGGTTATTCAGCCATTGCGGATGAGTGGATTCCTATCAAGCCGGGTACTGATGGTGCGCTAATTTTATCCCTGATTCGAGAGTTAATAGCCCAGGGTCTATATGACCGTGATTTTCTGGTTCAATATTCAAATTCAGCGCAGCTTATCAATACTGATGAAGCGTCTGATGAGCATGGACTATTTATTCGTACCGAGAGCGACAAGGAGCCGGGCTGTTTTGACCCCATGAATGAGCTCTGGTGGGATCGTCATACCGATAAAGCTGTTAAGACCCACACTGAAGAAGCTGACCCATTTTTGCTGGGTGAGTTCAAGCTGGAAGATGGTACCCCGGTAAAACCCGCATTCCAGTTATTAAAAGAACAGGTGGAAGGTTATACCCCTGAATGGGCTGCAGATGTAACAGGTATCCCGGCTGACACTATTCGTCGCCTGGCACACGAAATGGGTATTACCGCCCGTGATGAAAAAATTGAATTACCCATTTCCTGGACCGATGCCTGGGGTAAGGAACACGATACCATTACCGGTAATCCTGTGGCTTTCCATTCCATGCGAGGTACCGCTGCGCATTCCAATGGGTTCCAGACTATACGTGCGCTGGCGATTTTAATGTCCATTCTGGGCACTATTGACCGTCCCGGTGGTTTCCGGCATAAGGCACCATTTCCACGTCCAATCCCCCCTTGTGCCAAAACTCCCAAAGGCCCGGAAGGTGTTAAGCCCAATACACCACTAGGTGGTATGCCGTTAGGCTGGCCGGCAGACCCTGATGATTTGTTTGTCGATGAAAACCAGCAACCGGTGCGTATCGATAAGGCATTCTCCTGGGAGTTCCCTTTATCTGCTCATGGCCTGATGCACAATGTAATTACTAATGCCTGGCGTGGCGACCCTTATAGCATCGATACGCTGATGATTTTCATGGCCAACATGGCATGGAATTCTTCAATGAATACCACCGAAGTCCGCAAGATGTTGAATGACAAGGATGAGAATGGTGAGTACAAGATTCCATTCATTATTGTTGCCGATGCATTCCAGTCAGAAATGACGGCCTATGGTGATCTGATCCTGCCGGATACCACCTACCTGGAGCGTCATGATGTGATGTCCATGCTGGATCGGCCTATTTCAGAATATGACGGCCCGGTGGATTCAGTGCGTATTCCAGTATTGCCGCCGAAAGGTGAATGTAAACCCTTCCAGGAAGTATTAATTGAAATGGGTTCGCGTTTAAAGCTGCCTGCTTTTGTTAAGGAAGGTGGCGAACGTAAATTCCGCGATTACCCCGATTTTATTGTTAATTATGAAACTGAACCGGGTTCCGGTATCGGTTTTCTCGCCGGCTGGCGTGGTAAGGGGGGTGAGAAGTTCATGAAAGGTGAGCCGAACCCGAACCAGTGGAAGATGTATGAGAAGAACAACTGTGTTTATCAGTATCATCTGCCCAAGTCTTACCAGTACATGCGTAACTGGAATATGGGTTACCTGCGCTGGGCACAGGATCACCGCCTGACCCGTTATGCCGAGCCGATCAATATTCATATTTATTCGGAAGTGTTACAGAAATTCCGCCTGGCAGCCCAGGGCAAATACCCGGGCAAGCAGCCACCACAGCATTTACGTAAGCGTATTGAAGAGCATTTTAATCCATTGCCATTTTATTCAGAGCCGCTGGAGTCACAGTTAACGGATAAACATAAGTACCCGCTGAATGCCTTAACCCAGCGCCCGATGGCTATGTATCACTCCTGGGATTCACAGAATGCCTGGTTGCGCCAGATCCATGCCCATAACTATATGCATGTACATCCTTCGCTGGGTGCGAAACACGGTTTCGGTGATGGCGACTGGATCTGGGTAGAATCCATGCATGGCAAAGTGCGTTGTATGGCTCGCTTCTCTGAAGCGGTTGAGCCGGGCACGATCTGGACCTGGAATGCAGTGGGTAAGGCATCTGGTGCCTGGAACCTGGATGGTGATGCCAACGAGGCACGCAAAGGCTTCCTGCTTAATCACCTGATTGCTGAAGAATTACCGGCCCATGAAAGTGGTGAGCATATTTCCAACTCGGACCCGATTACTGGCCAGGCAGGCTGGTATGACGTCCGTGTTCGGGTTTACAGGGCAAACGATGATGAGCCCAAAGAAACCTGGCCACAGTTTGATACCATGCCGGCAGTTCCCGGTACAGGTAAGCGCCGATCATGGCAGGGGTTCTTTGCCGGTATGTTTGATAAGGAGGCTAAATAATGTCCCAGTTAGCTCTCGTTATTGATTTAAATGTCTGCGTTGGCTGCAGTGCCTGTGTCACCAGTTGTAAAGAATGGAATACTTCGGGCCCTGCCGGATTTATGTCTGATGATAATCCCTATGGCAAAGATCCAACCGGCACTTTTTTTAATCGTGTGCAGACTTATGAAGTCGGTTGTTTCCCCAATACAGAAACCATTCACTTTCCAAAGAGCTGTTTGCATTGTGAAGATGCGCCCTGCGTGCCTGTGTGTCCTACCGGTGCCAGTTACAAGCGCGAAGAAGATGGCATCGTGCTGGTTGATTATGACAAGTGTATCGGTTGTAAATACTGTTCCTGGGCCTGTCCTTATGGTGCCCGTGAATTTGATGAGCATCAGAAGGTAATGAAAAAATGTACCCTGTGTGTTGATCGTATTTATGATCAGTCATTGCCTGAGTCAGAACGCAAACCGGCTTGTGTGCTGTCGTGTCCGACCAGTGCAAGATTATTTGGTGATGTGGAAGATCCTGAGTCCGAGGTTTCCGTGGCAATTCGTGAAGAAGGCGGTTACCAGTTAATGCCTGAGTGGGGCACTAAACCTTCGAATCACTATCTGCCAAGGCGTAAGACTCGCTTGCATATTCATGAAGATGAACTGGTGCGTGCGGATAATCCGCTCAAGAAAGAAGAGCGTCAGCCTTCTGCGCCGGTTGATGAACCGACACTCGACGATTCAACAAGCTGGTAATTTGAATGGATCTTTCGTTCTCTGGCGGTGTTGTACGATATTTGAAAAATGCTCACTTATTCAGTGTAAGCTTCGCTTTTTCAAATATCGTACGCCTTGCCAGAGAACAAAGTCTCTCGTTCAAATCCTGTTGTAAATTATTTAATATCCCAGGAGATAAATAATGCATCCTGCGTTTTCAGTCATTTTTTTAACCACATTGATCGGTGTGGGTCAGGGCTTGTTCCTGGCACTGTTTACCGGTCAGTCGTATGCGGCGGCAAAATTCTTACCGGCACAGAATGGCACAGATTTTTTTGCCCTGGGGAGCCTGATAGCGCTGTTGTTTTTAATGGCCGGCCTGGTGAGTTCGATATTTCATCTGGGTCACCCTGAGCGCGCCTGGCGAGCAGCAACTAAATGGCGTACGTCCTGGCTGTCCCGCGAAGTTATTGCTCTGCCAATGGTTATGTTTTTTGTATTTGTCTATGGTGTTATGCACTACATGAGTTGGGATGTGGTGATTTTTGTTACCAGTACAGGTGTTGAGTTTAATTTAAGTTTACTGGTTGGCGCTTTAGGGTCAGCCGCTGTGTTTATCCTGTTTTTATGTACTGCGATGATTTATGCAGCGATTAAATTTTTACAGGAATGGTCAAGTCCGCTAACAATTGTTAATTATATTTTGCTGGGAGCGGCATCAGGCTTTACCCTGGCTACTGCCTTTTCAATTTATACTGCACCAGACCTGGTGGATTTTTTTGGGGCCTGGGCCATTATTATTACTGTGATGGCATTTATTTCGCGCGTTGCATCGTTGATTCGTAATGCCAGGATCAAGTATAAGTCATCAATTCAGACAGCAATTGGTGTACGGCATAATAATATTGCGCAGAAAGCACAGGGTGCAATGGGTGGCTCCTATAATACTCGTGAGTATTTTCATGGTAAAACGGCTGTTTTCTTAAAGTCCATTAAATGGGTGTTTATGTTGCTGGTATTCCCCTTGCCGATTATTCTCCTGTTTGCGGGTATGGAGCATAGTAATGGCAAAGTTTTGCTGTTTGCTTTTATGATTCAATACCTTGGTCTGTTAGCTGAGCGGTGGTTCTTTTTTGCTCAGGCAAATCACCCACAGAATATTTATTATCAAACTGTGTAATACATCAAACAGGCCGGTTAACCGGCCTGTTTTTTTTGTCCAGCTTGTGTAAGATGTTGCAACTATTTAATCATCAGGAAAGAAAATGTTAAGAAAATTTACTGCAATTCTGAGTATGGTAATTCTTTCGGCACAGGCAGGTGCTAGTGGTTTAGATCTGCGTCTGGCAAATGAAACTGCGGAAATTATGTATCTGACTGAATCATCAACCTTTGGTTATGGTGGGGCGGATATTGGGCTTGGTTATTTATTTAACGAGGGAGATGATTTTATTATCAGTGGTCAGGCCATGATTACCGGCCATAGTGCGGGCAATAATCGCTCCTTGCAATTTGGTGTAGGTGTAAAACTGGCAATGATTTCAATTGACCGTCCACCTGTTAATGAAGATGTTGGTGCCCTGGCTGTGGGGGGGCAGATACGTTATCTTTTCCCTTCTTCAACTCCAGTGGCTATTCTGGCAGAAGGTTTTATTGCGCCGGAAGTAGTGAGTTTCAGTGGGGCAGATCGGTATTGGGAGTATCGTTTTGCTGTTGAGCTTGAGGTAACACCCAGTGCTCGAGCTTATATTGGCTATCGAAAAATAGGCGTTGAGTTACTCAATATTGTCCCTGAATTTGAAATTGATGATCAAGCCCATATTGGTGTTAAATTTGAATTTTGATCAGGGTGCTAATTCTGGCAATATTATAAAGGGCGGTATTACCGCCCTTTATTGTTTGTGGCACTAATGAATTCAGTAATTTGAATAATGGTGCAGGGTTACAATTATGAAAAATATTAGCAAATTGCTGGAGATTATGGCTGCTTTAAGGGATCCGGGGTCGGGTTGTCCCTGGGATATTAAGCAGACATTTGAAACCATAGTTCCCTATACCCTGGAGGAAGCGTACGAGGTTGCTGATTCTATTGAAAGGGGGGAAATGAATGAGCTGAAAGATGAGCTGGGTGATTTATTGTTTCAGGTCATATTTTATGCGCAGATGGCCAGTGAGCAGGGCCTGTTTGAATTTGATGATATTGTGGATGCGATTAATAATAAATTGATCAGGCGACATCCCCATGTTTTTGCAAATGAAAAATATCAGGATGAACACAGTCTAAATGAAGCCTGGGAAAAATCGAAAGCAGCAGAACGTGATGATAAGGCAGAGGCAAACCAGGCATCGATTCTGGATGGGGTTGCCATGGCTTTACCCGCATTGAAAAGAGCTCAGAAGCTACAAAAGAGAGCCGCACGAGTGGGTTTTGACTGGCAAGAGGTGGAGCAGGTATGGGATAAGCTGGCTGAAGAAATGGATGAGTTAAGACAGGGGGTGGAATCTTGTGATGAAGCCAATATTTTTGAAGAAATGGGTGATATTTTATTTAGTTGTGTCAACCTGGCTCGCCACCTTGGTATTGATGCAGAGGAAGCTTTGAGGCATGGAAATAATAAATTTATAAATAGATTCAGTTATTTGGAGTTAGAACTTCGGCAACAGAATAAATCCGTTAGTGATTGTGATCTGGCCGAGTTAGAGGCCTACTGGCAAAAATCCAAGCAGGCTGATTGACCGAAATCCCTTTTATATTGAGGGTTTAAAAAATAATCAGATATTCCAGAATAGTCGTATAAGTAGATTTTGTTCAGTTTCAGCTTGTGAAACTGTTAAAGAGTCTAATGTCCAGATAATGGTTGTTCGATGCGTGGCTGAGGAATTTGAATGAATACACGACAATTATCAATGGGGACTAAACTCATTGTGGGCGCTGTACTGGTTCTGGTGCCTGTAGTGGCTGGAGTGGTGACTGCTTTAATAATGGACAGTGATACAGATGAGCAGACCGTGGCAGAAGTCTCAGTAAAACAGGCTAAGTCGGAAGCAACAACTGCAAAAAAAGAGCTTAGTCCACAGGAAATGGATGATTTACAGTCATCATGGTTGTTTAGTGGTTCGGAATCTGCATCCCTGGTTGATGAAGATAATGGGTTGGAAACAGCAACAATAGGACGGTGATGATAGCCTGAATGGTCAGGATTCACTTGTACACCGACTTGGGGAAGCGTTTATAATGTCAAAATGTATGAAGAACATTTTGGACTAAGCGTTTCTCCATTTTCGATCGCACCCGATCCTCGCTTTTTGTATATGAGTGAGCGACACCGCGAGGCACTTGCACATCTGGTTTACGGATTGAACTCGGAAGGTGCTTTTATTCTTTTATCAGGTGATGTAGGTACTGGCAAAACAACAGTTAGTCGTTGTCTGCTAGAGCAGATACCTGAAGACACGAACCTGGCTCTTGTACTTAATCCAAAAGTCAGTGCCCAGGAGTTGCTGGATACTATCTGTGACGAACTCGGCATCAGTTATTCGAAACAATCTCCCAGCATTAAACATCGAGTGGATCAGATTAATGATTTCCTGTTGCAAAATTATGCGCAGGGTAAACGTACCGTTGTGCTCATTGATGAAGCTCAGAATCTTGAAACTGAGGTATTGGAACAGCTGCGGCTGTTAACGAACCTGGAAACGAATGAGCATAAGTTGCTGCAGATTATACTGCTGGGACAACCTGAGTTACTCGAAATTCTTGCCCGTCCTGAATTGTCGCAACTGGCGCAGAGAATAACTGCTCGTTATCATCTTTCACCCCTGGATAAGTCAGAAGTGATGACTTATGTGTCTCACAGGCTGGGAGTGGCGGGTTGTCACCGGGGTCTGTTTTCTAAAAAAGTATTAAACAGGTTGTATAAGTTAAGTGAGGGGATTCCACGTTTAGTGAACGTGTTATGTGATCGTGCCTTGCTTGGAGCATATGTGCAGAATAAGCATTTTATAGATAACCGCACCCTGGAAAAAGCAGCAAGGGAAGTTCTTGGCGAACACAAAAGCTCAAGTAGTAAAAATACAAAATGGTCTGGCAACGGGTGGTTGTATTCTATATCGATGGTTTTATGTATATTGCTGGTAGTTGTTCTGTTTTTTAGCTACCAGGTTGCTGTAGACGAAAAGGAAGCGGCAATTGCAAAACTTCAATCACTGGAGGTTGAAGGTTTGTATGGGGCAGATGAGTTGCTTTCAGATGAAAAACTGATTATCTGGCCGGAAGAAGAAATTCGTCTAAGATCTCATTCACTTGCTTTTCAGGCATTATTTTCACGCTGGGATATAAGCTACCAGCCCCTGGATAATGGCACGCCCTGCTTTTACGCTCAGACCAGGGGTTTGAGCTGTATGGATAGTGAAAATGATACAGACCTGGATGACTTAAGAATGATAAATCGTCCAGCGGTGGTGTCGTTATATGATGCTGGCGGGAAAGTTTATTATGCTACTTTGCTTGAACTGGATGAGCAGTGGGTGTCGTTAGATTTTTCCGGGCAAGAGCAGCGAATTTCGATCAGGCAGTTTAAAGATTACTGGCGAGGTGAATTTGTCTTGCTCTGGAACAGGCCTCCTGGCTATGACTTGCCTATTATGCCTGGTTATCAGGGAGAGACAGTACGCTGGTTAATAAGAAAATTAAATCTGATTAACCAGTCAGTTCAGTTGCCAGAAATATCAGTCTATACACCAGTGCATGTGGAAATGATCAGGCAGTTTCAGTTAAGCCAGGGTATTAAGGCAGATGGAATAGTAGGTAAAAACACGTTAATACAAATTAATAATGTAACGGGTGTTAATTCGCCACGACTGTGGGGCCGTAGTTAATGTCATATATTCTGGAAGCATTAAAAAAATCGGATCAGAAGCGTAAGCAGGGTAATGTTCCTGATTTACAAACAATTCATATACCGCTGAGTATAGACGCGCAGCCATCTCGTTGGCCTTATGTGATTATAATAGTCTTTTTACTGATGGGTCTGGTATTTATGATTGGCTGGATGAGGCCATGGGAGCAGTTACCTGTTAACAATGCATTAAGTGAGAATAGCGATATTAAACAGGTGGCAGATAACAGGATAAATGCTGTAATTGCTGAAAAGATCAAGCCTGGGGTTGAGGTTGATGCCAGTGAAAAAGAGGATTTCAGCCAGGAAATGTTTATTGAGTCTGCTGAGAGGCGAAATACTGTTGAGATGAAGTCGAACAGTAGAGTGGTAGATAATTCCGAGAAGCTGGGAGTGCCTCATCTGGATGAGTTGCCAGTAATGTTGCAAAAAGCTATTCCTGATATGTCATTTGCTGGTCATGTATATTCCTCGAGTCCAAACCAGAGATCAGTTATTATTAATGGTTCAGCTATGGGTGAAGGTGATATGATTTTGCCTGAATTAAAAATTGAGAGAATCACACAGAATGGAGTGATCTTTAAATATCAGTCACAGTTATTCAGGATCGATATACTTCAGGACTGGTCGTTTGACTAGTAAATAAGCTGTATATTCCAGTTTTAAGTGCCTTTATATAACAAAAATAGTCTATAGTTAAATAATCAAAAAAAAGCCCTGACAGCGCAGGGTGTAATTCGGATAAGCATATGGCAAAAATACTTGTGGTTGATGATTCTGCAACTCAAATAGCGCAGATGAGTAAAGTATTACAGAAGTATGGACATGAAATACTGACTGCTGAAGATGGTGCGCAGGCGGTAGAAGTTACCAAGGCAGAAATGCCAGATCTTATTCTCATGGATGTTGTTATGCCAAATCTTAACGGCTTTCAGGCAACACGACAGATAACCAAAGGTGAAACTACTTCACATATACCTGTCATTATGTTGTCAGGAAAAGATCAGGAAACAGATAAGTTATGGGCAGAGAGGCAGGGTGCCAGTGGGTATTTTACCAAGCCGCCTGATGAAAAGGATCTAATGGCAACTATTGATTCTTTGCTACAGGCTTGAATTAACTGGATGTGGTTAGATGAATCGGGAGCGAGTATGTCAACAGCATTCTGGGTAATAATAGCCATTTTATCTGGCGTCATAGTGTATGCAGTTATTATTTTTAATGGCCTTGTATCATTTCGTAATAGAGTTAAAAATTCTTTTTCCCAAATTAATGTTCAGTTGCAAAGAAGACATGAGCTGATTCCCAATCTGGTTGAAAGCGCTAAAGCCTATATGGCGCATGAAAAAGAGACGC
>Ga0224501_10005021_pt1 | contig 10436 bp, 7 predicted proteins | sample SF_Oct11_sed_USG_4_FD_169105 | JGI IMG/M metagenome (GOLD analysis project Ga0224501, IMG submission 169105) | Sediment microbial communities from San Francisco Bay, California, United States - SF_Oct11_sed_USGS_8_1 | ecosystem: Environmental > Aquatic > Marine > Sediment | place: USA...
CAGGCTTCTCCTCTGAAATCAAACTCCTTCACCAACTTACCTCTCCACCCCACAAATCTCCTCACTCACCTTATTGGCGTTTCCTCGGTGCTGCCGAGACTCTCTCTGCTGTCTCGCCGTTCCACGTTGACGGGCTCGTCACGAGGACTCTCGATCAGGATGATCTCGTTCGGAGCTCGATACGACGGTCGTCTCTCCTCGGGTGTGGTTTTTGATTTATCAGTTGATCGCTGTTCAGACCTGTTATTAAATTTCCCGTTAGCTTGCCCCGCGGCGGATGCAGGAGCGGGGTTTAGGGTGATGGGACGCGATGGTTTCCTTTCTGGTACTGGTGGAGCTTGGTAAGAAATCGTTGACCATTTATTGAGCAGTTTGTGTACGAATCCGGGTCGATAGGCGAGTTCATCTTCAGTGTCGGTAGCGTTAGACGCTGACTCCGACGAATCTTCTGGAGTAAAAGTTTCACCGGTCACAAACGAGTATCCACCAGAAATTTTAGTGGCATCACCTTCCGCAGAAGAAAGCGACTCTGTGTCGGTGGTGTCTGTAGTACTAGCAGTGTCAGTAGTCACTTCACTGGGACGGATGGCACTACCGTTCATGGTGAGATGAGTGGTACTGGTACTGTTACTGTTAGCCTTCGAGTTGGAATTAGATGTTGCGGAGGGGGTTGTATAATTACTACCTTTAGTTTTGTAATCAGAGGTTTTGCCGTGCGAACTGCCGTTATCGTGGGCTAGTATCTTTGCGTTTCTTTCCCGCTGCAGAGCTGCTAGAGCTCTCTTCTTCTCCAGAAAATCCTTTTTCCATTGAGGCAGATGGGCTGGAATTTCGTCAGAATCAACCACCTGTTCCATGACTGCTGTCGACGACATGGCGCTATTTACCGAGGCACTACTCCAATCCACGGTAGCGGCGGCCATGAATATGAGCCACAACAGTCGCTACCCTCATCAACGCTGATCTTCAGGCCTGTCTTCAGGGTGGAGTCAAGTCACAAAGATAGCAAAATGACTCACTCTACTCAACTGAACAGGCATCAAAGCTTGTTTAGTGACGTCACTAGTTACCACCTTTTCCGGTTAGTCGTAGCATTCCGAAAGCTTGTGGACATTAATTTCAAAAGAAATCTTCTTCCTTTTGAACAAACTAATTATACGACTAATGAAATTATTATCAACTCCCTAACTTTTGGCTATTTTGGTTTTGAACCGAAATATTACATAAAGGGTTTATTCCGCAGGAGTGTTTCCGCGACCAGTTGCCCTTGGCGACGACACGGTAGTCTGGCCGGTTTGCCAAACAGAAGATAGCGGTTGAAATATTCCTGTTGTTTCTCAGAGACAAACAATCGATTCCTTGATCTGAAGCCGATAAGACATAAGCGGCACAATGGCAATGGCAATGGAGCCACTAAGTATGTCTCTGCAGGGCACAGGAGTCTCTGGATTAGGTGAGAGAGCAAAGACCATCCACACTTCCACAATTGGACCTCAGAAATGGAGCAACAAAACAATTAACGCTGTCAAGCTAAGTCAGAGTATTGTGGAGCGAGCTGATCGTGGCATCGAGATTGGAAAAGCTACGGATCCTCTGCCAACACTTCGCGATGTACTAAATGAGCTCAGCAACGCGGAAATCAAGAGATACACTCGTGATGTAAGTACCTGAATCCTCAGTCACTGAGTAACAATGACTCGAGCTGAGTCACTCAGTAACTCACTCAGTAATGCCGATAACAATATAATGTGGGGTTGATTACATAGCCATAGATAAAATTGCTGCAAAAGTGATAAAGCAGGGGTGCCTCCCACCATGACAATAGCATGAGGGTTTGTGAGACTTTTTTGTTTTGTCCCGGAACTTGAAGCAGACACTCCTTCGTCAATTGACATTATCTCAACATTTCAAACAGTTGCAGTTCAACCACTGATTCCGCAGGAAAGAAATGTCTCGCCTCCCCATAGCGTATATAGAATTTGACTACATCCATGTATCATAAGGGAGTATTCTATATGCGCAATAATTTCTGATAACGTAACGACAACGCGGCTGTGACCACAAAGACTCCCTTTTATCGACTTAATGGCATGAATAACCGAATTATGAAAAACAGAATGATTAGTTCATCCATTAGATGGGCAAGGAAATAACACCAAAAATTACACAAAACACCTTAAATGAAATAAATTTAATTTTCTTTTTGTCGCATTTATATCATCTACCCTAAGTCTCCTTCGTATCTGTTCCTCTCTCATATTTGGTCAGCTTCGGTTCCCGACGTTACATAAAGGAAGGCCTCCCATAGAGTTACCTCCTCTATGGCGCACGCGGGTGCAAGCAGAAAGTCTCCTAATGATGCACCCTGGGAAACGCTGAGCCTAATGCCCAGTGGGCCAATCTCTGCATCCACTCCTGACAATTGCTCGGTCATGGAGATACGAAGGAGAAAACTGTCATATTGATAACTTTTTTCTCGAATAATAAACCTGGAAAAGAGAAATATAGAGCAATGTTCTCCCAGAATGCAGCAAATATAGAATTAACTAATTAGCTAATAATCAATTTTCTAACGAGATACGTTTCATTGCAATCATGAAGAATTCTCAGTAAAAAATTCACATGCACGTGATGTGAAATAATAACAAGGCTATTATTAGAACCACAGTGCAGGTCCAGTTTGCTATTATTCATATTTAATTTCATCAAATTCTATGACATGCACAAACTTACCAAAGAGTTAATCTATCGTGTTTATACATTAGAATACGTGGTGTTGGATCATTTTCGCAATGGCGATTTCTTTAGAACGAGAAGCCAATTTATAATCTCACAATATCGTTTGTTTCACTCTGAGCGAAACATTGTATCTTCCGTATCAATTCTAAGGCCTTGCATAAACTTTAAAGAGCTCACTTACCAAGGCTGACAAATATAAGATTGATCTGATGCGAGGCTGTTTGGGAAAGATTAAAATTTATGAAAAAACTTAAAGAGCACACGTCAACCTTTAAGAACGGCATTCCTGGGCTCAATTTACTTTGGGGAGCACACACTGAGATTGAACCAAGACCCAAAGTTATTGGTTGCCCGCAATGGCAATGAATTACAGTCTGGGTAGCAGTAATTTCTCACAGACATGATTGCTTTCACTCTGTCTCCTCTTTGAAGGTACGATCCGTGGTGGCACGACTCCGTCAAAGTTTCCTAGAGACAAACGAGGAGATTCGCTCGCTGCTCCGAGCCAAAGCGATGATAGAGAAAGCTCACGAGCATACGAGGAAGGACATCCAGCTAAATAAGGACAGCGTGGTGGGCAGGGAAGCGAGACCACAGAGGGAAAAGGTGAGTGGGGCGAGGTGAAGGTCGGAGGGAAGGGGCATTACCGCGGAGGGAGAGGTAAAGGTTAGAGGGAAGGGGCATTACCGCAAAGGGAGAGGTAAAGGTTAGAGGGAAGGGGGCGTTACAGTGGAGGTAGAGGTGAAGGTAGAAGGAAGGGGGCGTTACCGTGGAGGGAGAGGTGAAGGTAGAGGGAAGGGGGCGTTACCGCGGAGGGAGAAGGTGAGTGAAGGAAGAGGCATGAGAGAGATGAGAGGTGAGTGGGAGGGATGGAGGAGTACACCACGGGAAGAAAAGTCAAAGGAAATGAAGAGAAGAGGAGAGGAAGAATGGGAGGAGATAAATAGTAGTTAGAAAGGAGAAAAGGGTGAAAATATAGAAGCAGGACTATAGAGGGCTCGGAGAGGAAGGTGGAATAAATAGTGGGAGACGTGTTGTTCAAGAGGTAGTGGATCAAAACTAACTCACGGAGAGTCTGTTATGGTGGGTAGGATCTCTACGTGGAAGGAGTTAAACCCAAGGAATAGAACTAAACGAGTGACCAGGCATTCTCAGCTCCAGCTATACCAGTGTGAAATCTTGTACTAATATGGCTATTATATTCCTGAATTCAGTCACGTAAAACAAAATAAACATTCTATACAGAAACTAACTCGGTCTGGACAGAAATGTTTTCACTTTTGTGATTTCTGCATCCAACCATGTGGCTCATTGAATCCAGTCCTAATAGTGAAGTCACTCACCTCATAGGGTCTGTACGTGGCTACGAATCATGAGGTATGTGTTTAGTTGTCTGTGTCATGGATAGTGGGATTGGTCATTGGCTAGAACGATTGGCTCAAAGAGCAAAAGATGCTGCGGGCTTCAAATGCGGGCTGTGAGCATGAGTTTCTCATACAATTTCTAGCTCCTTCCTCTCTATCAAGCTCTAGCTCTAGGTCTTAACCTCCGGAACATGCCTCAGGCTTATGAGAGGATCGTTAAATGGGACAGCCAAATGGCGGATGAAGGAATTGTCCTAGAAGGAGATGAACCTCGGCTAGTCATAGTCTTGCGGACTATCTTTAAGATATGGAAGCCATTCAGGTTGCTAGGGTAAACAAAAGGCTGTGCCCATTTCCTGTAAGTTTATTGCCTATTGTCTGCTGTCATCCAATAGTCAATAGGAATAATGACCAATGGCTCAGTATGAGAAATTCATCTGCTAACTCTTAGTGTCATCTGAAGTGGGTGAATTGATATGAGCCGCGGGGCTTAGCGCATAGTAATGTGAACTGGGTGTAGAAAAAGGGATAACTTAGTGATGGAGCGCTGGAATTGCAGCCGCCAGAACCTGGGTTCAGTAACTCCGGGTCATGGCGTACTCCCGCAGCTAGTGTGAGCTCCTAGTTAAAAAAACCCTTGTTACTATGAGGAAGAGCATTGATACGGATTCATTATTGGTGTTCCATGCTAAGACATAACGGTTATCCAACACGGGAGCTTCGCCATAACGGCCAAGGCATTATATGAGCAAAACAATTAATTGAAATGACTCCAGTAAATTCGATCGGATGGGACGGAAAAACAAGCACTGTCACACATTAATGTGTTAATGGACAGTGAAACTTCAATTTTTAAAAAATATCTGTCTCACTCCATGAGCCTGGACACTGAAAAGCTCCCTGCATTGAATATGTTCTTAATTGTAAGTTGGCATGCTTCTGAAATAGATGACAGTGCATAGCTTGTGTCATCAGTTTGCAGCTTTTTTGTAATTGTGTTTCCATTTAATCAGTTGAGGTCGTTCAGTTCAAAGGTCACTTGCATTTCAAAGCCATAACTCGAGACATCTGTTGGGTCAAACCAAGGCTCCACCAGTTTAGTAGTTGGTTTGGCTTAGTTTATGCGTTGCTAAGGGCGAGTTATAGGCTCACGGTTGCTATGGGGGAGCTGGGTTAATAGACAATTACTCTATCGATATCAGATGATCTCCTATCGAACGTTTACAAGCTATTGTATCCCAGGCATTGTTCCCGTGCGTAATGAAGCGCATGGACTGTGAAATAACTAAAATTGATTGTTGCGGTCCTTTCTATATGTGAATCAATGCACTGGGACTTAAACCAGGTTCTCTTTAGCGACTTAGAGAAACATTTTTTATCCGAGTAGTTCTAATGTTCCAGCTTTTTGCGCGTTGAGAAGGTTCAGAATTTAGATTCAGATTTTATTTTAAACCGCTCATGCTGGCTGCGGAGTAGGCTGGCTCATGCTGGCATGGCTTTCAGCAGAGTATGCTATAGAATAAAATGGGGAGAAACTTCCAGGGTTGAGTGTATACGGGCTGTATCATTGAGTGTATACGGGCTGTATCATTGAGTGTATACGGGCTGTATCATGTTTATTTAAGGAAACCTGTGGAATTTCCTGATGTTTATTTCGAAGTCTTTGGCTGACTATTGGCTCCCTTTCACTGCCAATCTGCGAGTTCTGATCCGTCAAAAACTGGTTTACCAGACCCAAATCCATCCCATCTCTACCTCCTGCCTTGACCTATCTTTATCCAGATTGACCTGTAAGTGAACTTACAGTATAAAGCTAATGCCATTAGTATCAATAATTCGATATCAAAAGCGGCTCTGCTTTCATACCTCACAATAAATTAATCTTAAGCCCCTACCAACCAATGCTATTTGTATATAAAAGAGAGTAACTTAAACTCGTTACTTGAACAATTCAAGCCCAAACTGTACTTCAACATGAAATGTTAGCTACTTGGCACTTGTAAATAAGTTCTTAAATTACTCTCGATTAGATTATAATAAATCGCTGATTTACATGTAAAACACATAGTTTACATTGTCCTTTGAATTGAATGCTAAATAAATGAAATCTTTTGGAATATGATAGCTGTCGAGGTGATACTCCATTCCCTAGCAGTGCTCCAAATGGTCTTGAAAGGAACAATGAGCATCTCTCACACTTAAATTGCGGTTCACGGATGATATTTACAGTCTACTCGGTCACTTGGCTAAGATAAACGTGAGGAGCTCATACTCACGCGACGCGCCTCGCCGTGGCCTGGGTTCGAACCCAGGACCTCTCCATTACAAACTCAGTGCTTTGACGACTGAGCTATACCGCTAGTTTATATGACTATGCCTAAGAATTGATAAAATGGGATCCTCACGTAGTCGCATACATATTGATACAATAAAGGAAGACATTATTAGTCCTGCTAACCATTTGAGGTGGTCACTGCAGGCGCACTGCATGTACCAGTGACATGAAACTCGCATGTACAGTGAAATAAAACTCACTACATGTATCAGTGACATTGGAGTTTTATAATTCACACAGCAGCTGATTATGCCGACAACGCGGTGTGTAAGTGGCCCCAGCTTTCAGCCCATTTTTCGGTACCTGGTCCTCATCCTAAATAGGTTGGGCAGCTCTGTACTAGACTGAATCAATTTAACCTTGGCGGTGGTTGAGTTGAGATAAATTTTATTATACGGCCAATAATACTGTGCGTAGGTAGCTATACCAAAGCGCTATGCCTCAGCCTAATGTAGACTAATTATTTATAGCTAATTCTCTGGTCATTAGTCCCTTCTCTATGCCATAGGTGAGACTGCAGGGGGTTAAGGGAACCAACCTTAAATCTGCCATATTGGTGTCGAGATCCACCGAACTGTTATATAATCATTGACTACTGGTGCTGACCTCCTATGCTATCCTATGCTGATTCACCAATAACAGTTATTTTATTTCTTAAAGGGTCTCGATGCGCACTAAAACTCATTTAATGACCCTTTAATGAAAGATATAAAATATGCCCTTTGAATTCCTAGCACCATCTTCAAGGTTATTGCTATTATTAAATTAATATTTACTTTATATTCTAGCCCCGGGATGGAGCAGATGATATGCTAAATGCTGAGAGAATGCACCTGACTAATATGAAGAAAATGCATGAGGCGCAACTTCGACTTATTAAGCAACAACTGCAGGTACGTAGTCTACTGCTGCCTTATAATAATAATAATAATAATAATAATATAATAATAATATAATAATAATAATAATAATGATGATAATAATAATAATAATAATAATAATAATAATAGTAATAATAATATTAGTATTATTATATTACATATATTACATATTATCACTTTTGTTAAGTTATAATTTAATATTGTTCACATTTTAAAATCTACATTATAAATTTAATAAAGCTATTTGTAATATATTAATATAATTATTTGTTGTGTGCTTTTAGGTTTTGGACGCTGCCAGGAAGAGACTTGGTGCTGTCATCCAGGAGAGAACCAGAGTTATGGATCTCATCTGCAATTCGCTGACTCCAATGTCAGCGTTCGAACAGCGACGTAACGGCAACTCGTCATTCACTGACAGCAACTGGTGAGTTCAATAACTGTCAGCCGATATAGACTGAAATAGTATGAATGGGGAAATTCGTGTTTGCCACTAAATATAACAATCGATATAGTCCAGCGTCTTTATGTGTCGGAACAAACGCGATAGCAAGCCAATGAAGTTTTTCCGCGCTCACATCTTTTTGCCCTGGAGTTATTCGAGCAAAGACCTCAGACGCGCATGTTTGGCGCCTTGACGGCGCATCGGATTAGCGGCCGGAACACGCAATGAATGCTTGTGTAGCTAGAACAGATGGTGTGAACTATCAAATCTACGCGTAGATTGCAGTTAGGTAGATGTGTGTTAACTCAGCATTATAGAGTGTTCATGTAGGTAGCGTGGCCGAGCGTTCAAGGCGCTGGTTTAAGGCGTGGGTTCGAATCCCACTGCTGCCAGATTTTTCATATCGTCTTAAAAGATGAGGAGAGATTTCTGGGAAGAAACTTGAACGGAGTAATTTATGCGTTTGTAGTTAAAAGTGTAAATTCTTTCTCCTTTCAGTTGCGGTCGACCTCAGACACCCGAATGTATGAAGCCGGACTCGCTCGGACCTTACACACCTGAATGCGAGAGAGCTCTCAGTGAGGGTAAGCACGCCCGCGATAGAGGCCTCCATTTGAGACAGGAAACCGCCGACCTGATTGATAAGTGCAGCAGACTGAGAAACTCGACAGCACAGGCAGTAAACGGTGGAATCACGCAGAAGATGGGCGAGACCCAGGGACTGAAGGTGAGTGAGAGTCAATATGCGAAACAATGAAATAGGACCCGCCGGTAGTAGTAGTCTACTACCAACTGGTGCGATGGTAGTGAGGTCTACTACAAACCAGCCCTATTCAATGTTACTCTACTACTAACTAACAGTTAGGGTGCGTGTACACGAGCGGATAATCCGTGCGGATAGCCATCTGTGAATAGGTTTGACACCGAGTTAATTGAGCTTCCATTGACCACGGATGGCTTTTAATCTGGGGTTAAAATCGGTTGGTCAGTTGGTCAATGTATACCTAGCAATTAATCTTAGCTCTTGATTCGGAGATCAATCACCCGGTATGGCCTATGGAGTAGAGTAATAGACTACTAGCAATTAGGGTCTAGCACTCTACCTGATACACTAGACACCCTCTCACGGTCTCCATGTTCTTTTTCCACTGCTGTATTATTACAATGACCTTGACCTTTGACTTATACATTTAACCTTGACATCACTATTTCAGCAACAACTGGATCTTGGAATTGGTGAGAACCGTCATGGCACTCACCGTAATCAGAGATGGTATGATCTGACAGAGGGCGCTTACGAGTACAGCAGAGGTGAGCACTGAAGATGGATCTTTTTGAATTCATTTGTTCTGGATAAGCTGAATTATTATTCCAAGATGGAACCTTGAAGCCAAAAATGTTGAATTGAAATCCCTTCTGCGTGATCTGCAATTTCTTTAATTTTTTAATTAGCCATTCTTGGATTGAGTAGGAGTTATTTCCTGTTGTGATATATATGGTAGTCAATGTTTTCTACGCAGGTCCGATCATGTACAACGACATTATGACCCACGAGAGGTTCGACAGACCACAGGTCAAGGTCTTCCAAAGACATCCGGGCACTCAGCTTAAAGAAGCACAGGAGGTTGTCAAGGTAAGAAGCGAGATTCGAGCAACACCCAAAAATCACCCAAAAATCACCCAAAATCACCCAAATCACCCAAAATCCCAAACCCCAACACCTGTCTCACCCAAAATCAATGCTTGTTAGCCAAAAAAGGTGACTATGCGAGAGCACATTGAATAGAGTTTGATTGACTACCACTACTAGGAAATTCATTTTGATGAATTGTCAAGTTATGAGTGTTGTATTTGGATTACTTGGTCACCAAACACCACATAGAGTACCAAATCTATGGGGCAAACCATAGAACATCCTGAAAAGCCAATGGCTTAGTGATGTCATTCGGGTAAGGCAAGATGACCTTATCTTATCTCCCGCATAAAGAACTATACTTGTCATGGCTCTTCGAGTCTGACCTTGACATATATATTATATATATAATATATATATATTATATATAACATATATTATATATAATATATATATACATATTATATATATATATATATATTATATATATATGTATTATTTGCAGGGAGGTGATGGCTTGTTGGAGTCAATGAAGGCAACTTCGCGCAACATCGGACTGCTGAGTCTAGCCAGAGCGAGAATGAGTGAAGACAGAAAAGACAAACTCGCCGGAATCCAGGTAAGAATTGAACACAGACATATCAAGTCAATACGAGACAACAGAATCCTTTATTAAAGTTCTCTTATCACTAATTTTGTATATTGCCCTCAAGTTGAATTGTACATAGGGCTAACCGACTTCAAGCAGTGGGAATTATTAATTGGCAGCATATTGGCAGAAAAAGAAATGAATTTGACGGTATAACCCCGACTAAATACCATCTTCTAGTTAGTACTTCTACTAAAATATGCACAATTAAACCTCTGGTCCTCACTACCCGAGTACCTGCATCACGGATTAGAGGATTCCTCCGGCCTGGGGACTCCATTCCTGTCTTCTGCCGTACCCATGTGACTCAGTGGTTTTTTTTTATTCAGACTGATGGAGATGTCCTGAGAATGCGACGTCGTAAGGCTGACCATAAATGGAACATGGAAA
>Ga0224501_10005022_pt1 | contig 10436 bp, 5 predicted proteins | sample SF_Oct11_sed_USG_4_FD_169105 | JGI IMG/M metagenome (GOLD analysis project Ga0224501, IMG submission 169105) | Sediment microbial communities from San Francisco Bay, California, United States - SF_Oct11_sed_USGS_8_1 | ecosystem: Environmental > Aquatic > Marine > Sediment | place: USA...
GACCACCAACCCGCTGAGCAACAGGAAAGAGGCATACCCTCCCTGGTCAAAATTAAGGTTAAACCAATAAAAGGTGAGAAATACTCCTATAAAGGACAATGGAACCATAAATACAACCACCAGGGCTTTCTTTAGGGATTCCAGCAACACGGCGCCCAGGATAAAGATGATCCCCACGACAAGGAAGACGAGGAGGTATTGTTTATTGACAGCCTCCCTGCCATATCCCGACCAGCTTTGCTGTTTCGCCAGGTAGCCCAGGGGAAGCAGGGCATTTGTTTCCTCCACATTTTGCTCGATGACCTTCTGTTGCAATACAGGGGAACCTATATAATCATATTCTACCACCAGCCTGTATTGCTGGTCCTCCCTGTAAATAGCAGCGCCCGACCGTTGCCTGGTAATGGTTGCTATCTGCCCGAGCTTAAAGGGCCTTTCATCCACGTTCATCGGAAACTGCCTGATGTTCCACAGATCGAGCGAGGATGCCTGCAGGGGTCTCAGTCTGATCTTCGTATATTCATCGTTGATAAAGGCACCGGCAGCCTCTGTATCGGCAATACTCCATTCGTTCATAACGCGGTAAGGGACAGTCAGGGAAGTATTGTTCCGGGCGAGTAATTCATGGTCGAATGAAAATACATATTCAAAAAGGGGCTGTGTATTCCAGGTGGCTTCCGGGTTGATCAGTACTTCTTTTATACGGGCATGCCTGAGGAGCCTTTTTTTAAGGGCATCGGCTTCTTTCAACAGGGTCTCATAATGATATCCGTAAAGGTAGATCCTCGAATTTTTATACCCCGAGTATAACGCATTACTGAAGCCCCGACCGACCCCATATACCTGTGAATCGAGCCCACCCATAGCGATGGCTTTGTCTTCCAGCCTGCTTTTAAGAAAATACGGGAACCACGTATTTTCATGTTCCTTCTTAAAATAAATGCTAATCCCGGCATTTTGTGGCCCCAGGATCCTTGTCTGAAAGGTCTTTATTTCATCAAACTGACTGAGGAAGTTCTCAAGATCGAGGAATACTTCATTCATCTGTTGTATGGTGGTACCATTTGGCATCCTGCCCCTGTAGTAAAGTGTAGTCTGCTCAGGCTCCCCGTAATAGGACCTGTTGTAAACATTATTTTTAAACAGGGTCATGGTTCCTCCAAGCCAGGTATTCAGAAAGGGGTGTATATTTTGCCGGTACCATTCATGACCGAGCGTACCGTTATAGGCTGCCTTATACCAGGAGTCTTTTTTAAGGGTATCAGGTAGCAAAAAGAGCGGCAGTCCGAAACCCAGTATAAACAGGGTGACCACGGTCTTTTTGTAGCGGATAATATAACAGGCGCCTTTTTGATATACATGTCCCAGCTTCACCGACCATCGGCTTACGCGAACGGTACGCCGGGATAATTTCTTTTTTTTAAGGGGAAATTTTTCCAGGAGCGCGGGGGCGAGAAAGAGGGACACTCCGAGCGACACTGAAAGATTGATCATTAGGACAAGCGCAAAATCAATTAATGTGAGTTTCTGCGTTTCCTCTAAGAAAAATATGACGGAAAGCGCCCCGATGGTGGTCAGTGTGGCGGCTAGTATGGCAATAAATACATTTCTGTTTCCCTGGTGACTCACGTGGTCGATCATGACAAAGGTATTGTCAATGATGATCCCGAGTGAAATGGTGATACCCGCGAGTGAATACAGGTGGAGCTCGATTCCAAACAGATAGTAAATAGCAAAGGCAACCGCCAGATTTACCAGGATACAGGTCATTACCAGCAACAAATACCGCACGCTCATACTTACAAGCAGCGTAAACAGGACAAGAATGAAGAACGATAAGATACTGCGGAATAAAATGGTGTCAATTTCATCCTGCAGAAAAGTGGTACTGTCATAACTTATCAGCAGATTATAGGCCGGGGGTAAAGGATAAGCTGTCACAATTTCTTTAATCTTTTTTCCGAGGACGAGTTCATTTTCCTCCTTTCCCGCGGAGAGGACTATATTGACTGTATTCAGTCCATTGATCCTGAAATAACCGGCTGGCAACATTTCCTGGTAGTGTGCTTCACAGAGGTCCGTGAGCCAGACAATCCTGTCTCCCGTTCTGGTCACCGGGATCTTGTCCCAGGGTACTTCTTTACCGCGTTGTCCTGTCAGTTTTACAGGAAGCATGGTTTCGTTGCGCTCACCAGACCGGGAGACACCCATTTCCACCGATTGAAAATGGTTTGACAAGGCTGCTGACAGGTCATTTTTCCCGATCCCCAGACTATTGAGCAGGGCCTGGTCGTAAGTGAGTACCCATTCACGCGGTGTTGCACCGTATACATTTATATTGGAGATACCCTTTATATTGCCAAATAAAGGTTTTAGGTTTTCTTCGGCAAATTTTTGCAGGACATAAGGCGGATCATTTCCATTGAGCGTGTAGGTCAGGATGGTTTTGTCATCCTCCCCGGTATTGCCATCCCGGATCACCGGCCAGCCTATTCCTTCAGGCAGGTCGGGCCTAGCCTGCCGTATCAGGGTGCTTATTTCAAACCGAACGGCCTCCATATCAGACGTTTTGTCAAAAGTCAATTGTATTTCCCCGTGACCGTCAGTGGAACGTGAAGTAATTTTAGTCAGTCCGCTGATGGTGGAAAAGATACCCTCGAGAAGTGAAGTGGCCTGGCCCTCAATGATTTCAGAGGAAGCATTGTTCCAGTTAAAGGTTACTGTGATTGACCGGGAGGCCCTCGAGGGCTTCAATCTCAACGGGACCTTGGGAACCAGCAGCAATCCCAGGATAGTGAAGACGATGAAGAGGGTTATTATGGTGAATGATGAAAATCTCAAAGCTAAAGGGAATTACATGTTTATTGATTTAGTTCCTGATTGTGATCCGGAGGCCAAACGCTTCCCGGTCATTTTTGATTTTATGAGATAGTAAAACAAGGGCACGTAATACAAACTGACGAAAGTTCCCAGTAGCATTCCCCCGATTACCGACAAGGCCAGCGGTTTTTGAATGACCGATCCCAGGTCTTCTGTAAAGAGGAAAGGTAGGAGGGCCAGAATGGTCGTCAGGCTCGTCATCAGGATGGGTTTCAACCTCCTTTCACCTCCCGTCTTTATGGCATCCGTCAGGGAGTACCCGCTTTTCAGCAGCCGGTTGATCGTATCTATTTTCAGGATACTGTCGTTGATGACTATCCCGCTCATCACCACCATGCCAATTAAAGACATGATATTGACCGAACTGTCAAACAAGTAGAGCATGAAGAAAGCCGCCGTGAGGTTTACAGGGATTTCTGTCAGTACAATGACCGGCTGCCAGAGCGATTCGAATTGTGCTGCCAGGATAAAATACAGGAGAAGCAGGGAAACCACCATCACGATGGCCATTTCTTTTACCAGTTCCCTGTTGGCGTAGATACTTCCCTTAAATGAAGCCCTGTACCGCGGGAAATTTCCCAGTATTTGTTTTATTTTCGCTTCTGTCGCGGGTAGTGTCTCTTCAGCTATATCTAGCTTGAATGGAAAATATTCACCTTCTTTACCTCCTGTAATATCTTTTAGCCCTTCACCCTGGTAAAGGGTAACCAATAGCCTGATGGGGATCTCCATATTTTCGTCGTTCCGAACAAATCCCGAGGATACGATATTTTCGATCTGCTTTTCCCCGAGCCCAAGCCTGACGGGGATGAAATTTTGGGAGGACCGTACGTCGGTGAACCGCGTTTCATTCAGCGCACTCTGTAGTTCTTTCAGAAGGTTGTCGGTTGCTACATGGTATAGCAATAGTTTTTCATGGTCGATCCTGATATTGATTTCACGGTGGCTCCTGATGTTCTGTATTTTTATGTTTAGCGAGTCTTTCAGGCGGTTTCTCACCGACAACAGGTCTTTTAAAGTGGTTTCGTTATTTTGTGTAACCGGAATGAGATGGACCTCCAGGGGCGCTGTGTCATCTGAAAATGCCTGCTCAAAGATATTGTCAGAACGTTCGAAGGTAAAGGTGGCCGATGGATACATCGCTAAGAGTGTTTCAGTCAGGTAGTTTTTGAGGATCTCCACTTTTTCCTCATCACCGGATTCGATATACAGGGAAACCTCTTCAAATCCCTGGATATGGTCCCGGTTCAACAGGAATTGCTGTTCGCCCGCGTGCATATTATAATGAGCGACGAGATCGGGATACCGCTCCATGATGTTGAGCGTTCTGCGACGGTTTTCTGCAATGTTGATGTTTTCATTCCAGTCAATATGCAGGAGTATGTCGGATTGAGGGACCCGCGGAAACTTTTCTTTTTTCAGGTAAGGAAAAAACCATATTGCACCGGCTGCCAATATGATGAAAAAGATGATGGCCGGTAATTTATTGGTAAAAATGAATTGATAACCGCGACTGTACAACCCTTCGTAATTCAACGGGTTCATTCGTTTTAACCAGTTACTTGTACGTTTTAAAAATTTCCCCCTGTAAATGAGATTGAAATAAACGGGCAAAAGGGTGATGCTTACCCCGAGGGAGGTAAAAAGGCCGATAGTCACCGCCATTGCCTGGTCGTAAAAGATTGCCCCGGATATTCCACTGAGCAGGATCAAAGGAAGAAAAACAGCACACGTGGTGAGTACTGAACTCAGGAGGGGCCTGATGACTTCATTGGTCCCCTCAATACAGGATTCTCTGATACCGGCTCCCCGGTCCGCGTACTGACTGATATTATCGATCACAATGATAGAATTATCGATCATCATACCCACCCCGAGGACAAGGCCCGACAAGGAAACAATATTGATAGAAAGCCCGGCCAGGTCGAAGAAGAGGAGACTGACGATGACGGAAACAGGTATTGTGATTCCTATCAGCAGCGGGGCACGGGCATCTTTCAGAAAGAAAAAGAGGACGAGAAATGCCATGCCCCCCCCGAGGAGAAGGCTTTTTCCCAGGCCGCTGATGGCCATGTCGAGCAGTCTGCTCTGGTCGCGTACCAGTTCAAAGTCGAGCTCTGGATAGTCGGTTTCCATTTGACTGATGAGACTAGTCATTTTTTCTTTCAGCGTTTCCATCCTCGCTTCCGATTGTTTGATCACCGACATGGTCACGGCCCTCTTGCCATTGGCGACGAAAAGCCCCCGTTCTTTTACCGGAAGGGTATTTATCACGGCTATATCACCCAATCGGAATAGCCGGTCGCTCTTGTTGATGTACAGATCGCCCACGTCCCTTTTGTCGGTAAGGGTAGAAGCCACCCGGATATGATACTGATACTGGCCGTCCCTCACCAGGATGCTGCCGAGCGACTTGTTGTTGTCGTCGAGGGTTTTGTCAATATCGGCTACGGTGAGACCGAGATTTTCCATTTTTACCGTGTCCGGAATGATCACAATTTCCGGCTGGGCGAGCCCGGATATATCCACGAGGGCCACTTCAGGGAGTTGTTCGATGCGCCTGCGGACCACGTTTTCAGTGAACCTGCTTAGTTCCAAGAAAGTATTTTCATCATTCCCATGCTTTATAAGAGTCACGGTATCTGGCATTGAAGTGCTGACATTGATCCTGAATACGGGTATGTCTACCGCGCTGGCCTTAATGATACGCGGGCGATCAATATCGTTGGGAAGGGACTGCATGGCCATATCGATCTTTTCATTGGCTGTCACGAATGCAAAATGCATGTCGGTCCCGTAGTCCAGGCGTAGCCGGATGATCGCGTGGCCGGCCCGGCTTTCGGAAATCATATCATCGAGGCCTGGTATCTGCAACAGCTGCCGCCTCACGGGTGCGGTAATCGTATTTTCCATCTGGCGGGCTGAAAGATTGGGGTAGGAGACCTGAATGGTAATCTCAGGAATATCGATGTCGGGCATGAGGGAGACGGGGATATCGCGTGAGGCCACCCAACCGAGGATGATGAGTGATAGGAAGGTCATGGAAACGGCGATGGGGCGGGAGATGAGGAAGTCAGTCATTAGTCGTTAGGAATTAGCAATTAGCAATTAGCATTTAGCATTTAGCAATTAACATTAGCATTTAGGTTTAGTCATTAGTCATTATATATGTCATTCCTGTGAAGACAGGAACAATTCTCAATTTACATTTTTCAATTTTCAATTTTTCGGTTTTCAGTTATCGGTTATCAAATTTCAATTTTATTATTATCACCTGGGAGAGCCATTTACTTTGGTCATGTGGGCTAGGTTGAGGTTTCCTGATACGACCACTGAATCACCGGGTTTGAGTCCCTCGAGGATGGTGAAGGAGTCGGTGTTTTCAAGTCCCTGTTTCACGTAGTTCCAGTAGACCGTGGAGTCTTTCTTGTAAGTGAATACCACTTCCCGGCCATCGCGGAGGACAAGGGCTTCTTTGGGGACTACCAACTGTTCAGTGACGATATTTTCGACCACTATTTTTACATGCATCCCGTCGAGGAGCCTTCCGGAAGGATTGGTAATACGCGCTCTGACGGCAATCATCCCGTGTTCGTCTACCAACGGGTTGACTTCACTGATTTTTCCCCGGTAGGACACGGTATCATTGGTGTAAGGTAATAGAATAATGGTACGTCCCTTGTCTATCCATTGCAGTTCGGTTTCCAGCACGGAAAATTCCACGTCAAGGGCATTCAGGTCTACCAGCGTGCAAAAAGGACCATCGGTGGGGGGGAGGTTGTAAGGTTTGGCGTTCAGGTTGGCGATTACCCCCGTGAACGGGGCGTACATGACAGACTGCCGCAAAGTAGTTTTTGCCTTTTTAAGACCATTGTCGGCCCTGATGAAGCCACTGCGTATTTTCATGGTAGTAAACAGGTCACGGTTTATCTCCGTTGTATCTTCGATCGTTTTGCGGTGGGAAATCAACAAATCTTTGAGTTCTATAAGCGCTTCCTCATATACCTGCCGGGCATCGTAAAGGTCCGTGAGGAGTTTGGTATTCTCGAGCCGGGCGATGACTTCCCCTTTGCCGATTCGGGAGCCGTTGGCTACATGGATCTCGGTGATGGTTTCGTTGAGGGAAAAGTAAAGATCTGCTTTTTGCCGTGCCATGATCTTTCCATTGCTGACGATCTCACGGGCGAAGTTTCCCCGGCGGAGTACGGTATAGCTTATTTCGGGAAGGCGGTCGAGATAGGGTATCCGGTTGAGTTCCTCATCGGTGGGCGTGGAAGTGGCGTGGTTTTGACAGCTTTGGATACAAAGAGAACTCCCTGAGAAGGCGAGAATAATCCAGATAAAGCACGTATGAAATTTAGCAGGTAACATCCAGATAAATTAAAAAATCAAATAAATTTATAAAAAATATAATCTATATACAATAAGATTAGCGGAGATTTTGGGGAAATGATCAGGGTCCAACTGTCAATACCTTTGCTGTATTTTTCAGATCCATGCTCTCGAACAAGTTTTTTGAATGGCGAACTTTAAATTAACGCTTATAGGTTAATTTTCCTCACCTACTTTTTTTTAACCCCAAAATTTATTTTGGACGGATGTGAAAGTGGTTACTTCTTGAGCTTCCAAATAAAAAAAGATCCTGTTGATAAAATATTTCTTTTTCTGAACATTCAATACAAAGTTTGCTAGTTTGGTATAGGTTTCAATTGCAAGTAATCAAATTGATTATTGGACAAATTACTCTCTTTATATTCTTTCACCTTACTTACCAATAATTCACCTATATACTATCTTTAGTTTGATGAGATTTGATTGTATTTTAAAATAAATTCACAAACCTTTCAAACCTTAATCCTTCCCACCAACCTTGATTAGGTTTTTTTGAATATAAAATTGTAATAGCTTTGCCGATTATATGATCTTCTGGTAATAAGCCCCAATATCTACTATCCAGAGAATAATTTCGATTATCTCCTAGTACAAAATAGTAATTCTTTTCAATGATGTATTTATTTACTCGCTCACCATCGATAAAAATTGAATCTCCAACTGTAGCCAAGTTGTGACTCTCATATACTAAAATGATCGTTTTGTAAAAAGACAAATTCTTTATGTTCAACTTTATAGTGTCACCAACAGAGGGAATACGAACTGGACCCCAATTAAAAGGCGACCAATCATATCCTTTTGGAAAAATATTTTTCCTTGAAGATAAACCCAAAACATTATGAGAGGATTCATAAGAGTATGATTTATCTCGAAAAGCTGCTACTTCTTTAGTGTTGTCATATACTAAGGTTTCTAAATAATTGTTACTGAAGTTATAATTGGCCCTGAATGATTTAATACTTGAGAGTTTATTGTGGTATTGAATTATTGAATTTTTTGGTAGAATGTTAGGGTAACTATTTACAAAGACTTGACCCTGTATAATCGCCACTGTATCTCCTGGTAATCCTATACATCGCTTTACATAGGGCACTTTTTTAGTTATATCTGTTATGTCACTGTTATTTTCATTTCTAATGTATATTTTACCCCCGGTTATATCTGACTCTACTAATTGCACATCTGTTGCTGGAAAATTAAAAACAATGACGTCTTCACGTCTAACTTCTGAAAATCCTCTAAGCCGCCTAATATTTCCAGAGTTTTTATCAATAATTCTGGTACCGTAGTTTAATTTACTAACCAATATTCTGTCACCTGATAGTATAGTATTGCTCATCGAGGAAGTTGAGACATGGTAAATACCAAATGCATATTGATTTGAAATAATTAGGATAATGAACATAGCGACATAACATAAAATAACAATATATATATATTTTATGTTATTATTTACTTTAATGTAAAATAAATTAATTGAAAAAAAGAAACAAAATATAAAGAATGGAATAAACAACAATCTGTTTAATGACCACAAAGAAAATAAAAAGAGTAGCAATAGAAGAAGTGAGCGAATATTACAAAATTTATTGAAAAATATATTTCCAAAACTCATACATTATACTTTGTGTATTACAATAGCCGCATTGTTTCTGAAAAACTATAAATCACTCAATTTTAAGATTAACTTTCCAATTTTAAATACATATTATATTTAAATGAATAGTATAAATTCATTTATATGGTTATGTAATTCATATCGTATATAAGATATTATTTTGATATTACATCGCAAGATACTGTTTTTTTTATTTAAATTTATCGATTTATCTCAGATATACTTTTGATATCAAATTCTACTATAGATAGGTTCTTCGCTAGCGGATTTGACCCGTATATTATTTTTTTTTCCCAATCAATTGCAATTGTTTCGACTTCCATATCTAAAAGTAATTTTGCCACGGGATTTCTATTCCAATCGTATACATGAATTTCAGAGGCATAATTTTCTTCAATTATTTGACCGTCTTCATCAATAATATGAAGAGGATTGCCTGAATATAATGCAAATATGTATTTGCTTGTTATTGCAATATCAAAGTATGATACTGCTCTGTCAAAATCACGGATGATCTTGCCTTCCAGGTTGCGTTTAAGAGTAAGTTCATTTTCTTCACCAAAATACTTTGTTTGTTTGTCCTCAGTTTTCAAATCGATAAATGCTAACCTGTTTAAGTATCTGTATGCCGTAACAGCGATCTGCAGATCTTCATTGATTTGAAATTTATTATAATTGTATTCGTATAAGGCATTAACATCATCAAATTCAACGAGAGGTAAATAGTGTGTACCATATTTTTGAATTTGACCGGATACCTTTGAAACAGAAGAAATAATACTATTCTCAATTTCAGCGAAATTGGAAATTCCTGATTTTAAGACATTCCTTGTCAGTATATTACTCATAGCATAGTATTTACCATTTAAATAAGATAAAAATTTACCAATTTCCTGTCCGGAATAATTTTTATATTCTATTTCAGGAATATAATTTTGTCCCATTTTTAACGCGCTATCAATGTGGTATTTATAAAGTAATTTTTTATCCTGTATTTGTTGAAATATGGTATTTGTTTTTTTATCTAAAAAGGCCCCCCCTCCTATGTTTCCTTCACCTGGTCCGCTTCCAATATTTCCAAATGTCGCCAAGTGTTTGTAAGAATACTTATTATGTACATAAAAGAAATTTCCATTTCGAGCAGTATAGTCGTAAAGAATCAGTAAAGAGTCCAATATAAAGATATTGGCTATTGTATTAACCATAATAGTGCTGCTATCTTTTGAAGACGGGACAATGCCGCGCAAATTAATTTTAGTTGTAAAATCATTAAATTTATTTAATTCGGTCTCTTTTTCACGGTCTGATGAACATGATGGACTAAAAGTTATTATGCAGGTATAGAAAATTATTGATATTAGGATTCTCATAGTTTTTATTATTAAAAAAAGGTGTTGTATTTAATGATTACAACACCAATATTAAAAAGAAATTATAAAATAAAACAATTGTTAACGCAATATTAGACTACATTAACTAGGTTAACAAATTAATAAACAAAACTAACAACCACCAGAACCAGTGCAACCACAACAGTAGTCCAAAT
>Ga0224501_10005023_pt1 | contig 10435 bp, 2 predicted proteins | sample SF_Oct11_sed_USG_4_FD_169105 | JGI IMG/M metagenome (GOLD analysis project Ga0224501, IMG submission 169105) | Sediment microbial communities from San Francisco Bay, California, United States - SF_Oct11_sed_USGS_8_1 | ecosystem: Environmental > Aquatic > Marine > Sediment | place: USA...
TCCATGTACATCCATGTAAATACATGTACATCCATGTACATACATGTACATACATGCGCCTAAAAAGCGTGACTAAAGAGTACCAGCATTGGGAATGGGGCTACCCCCCAACTCCATCTGACGTTCTCAACTTGGCCCATTTTCAAAAACGTAACTGAGCAGGCATGCTATAGACATGACTGTGGAAGATGACTCTACATACAGCCCCTGTCACACTTGGTTTCAAGTTGTTTACTTAATTCTCTCCTTGCTGCTAATGCATCCCTGGCTTCTGATTGGTCAGTTTATAACTTGGTCCATTCTAAAAGGTAATTGAATGGCCTGATCTCTTGATTGAAATCTCTGTTGGAATTGTATTCCATAAAATGGCAGGTTTTGATGAGATAGAAGGCTCTTTAGAATGAGGTCATTGTACTATATTCCGACAGGGAAGTAACAATGGCTGAATTTCCGGGTTGAACATCTAGAAAGTTCTAGATGAAATCTTCTTGTAAAACCAAACCTAAATATCCATGACCACCTGTCAGGGTATCGTGAGATAGCTCAGTGTCAGGGGTATGCAGGTGCCCTGCAGGTACCCCTAACCCTGAATATCCATGACCACCTGTCAGGGTATGGTTAGATAGCTCAGTGTCAGGGGTATGCAGGTACCCTGCAGGTACCCCTCACCCTGAATATCCATGACCACCTGTAAGGGTGTAGCGAGACAGCTCAGTGTCAGGGATATGCAGGTACCCTGCAGGTTCCCCTAACCCTGAATATCCATGACCACCGGTAAGGGTGTAGCGAGACAGCTCAGTGTCAGGGATATGCAGGTACCCTGCAGGTTCCCCTAACCCTGAATTTCCATGACCACCTGTCAGGGTATAGCGAGATAGCTCAGTGTCAGGGATATGCAGGTGCCCTGCAGGTACCCCTAATCCTAAATATCCATGACTACTTTTAGAGAGTGAGCAAATTTCAGACGTCTAGGAAAAATCACCCGCAAAAAATCGAAGTGCAATCAGAGTGCACCTGTACCTAACTTATTTACTGATTGGATTATGCATACGATATACCTATATATCGAAGTGAAGTTTGCTATATAGAGAGTGAAGGTTACAATCTAACCAATAAATAGGTCATTGATCGCCGTGCAAGGCTACAGAAGGTCATTGCGCAATCATCCCCTTTTTTGTTTTTGAGCTAATACTAGGAATATCTGCCGCAACTTTCATAAGAGGAAATTGTTTCTGCGGTTAAGTAACCCGAATATTTATACAAAGAATTATTATGAGTGTTGTTTTGCTATACAAGGTTGTGAGTCTCCATGCACATATTTAGACTCTTATGATTTGATACGCAATAGTTATATACACACACGTACACTGTTTGTGACTACAGTAGCATGTACCTTTAGGCAAAATCATTAAGTTATAGGAAATCGCTCTATAGATAGAACACGCTCAAGGTTAAAGTCAATTCTGTGTCAATAGATCAGATTTTAGAGGTTCTGTTTTGGACCCGCAGTCGCGAGGACTTCGGTTCAAATCCAGGTCACGGTGAGCCACCATTGTGAATATGACTGCCTTACATTTATCCTAGCTCGTTAGCGCTCCAACAAGCCTCAGGCTTAGGAGATCCGTTAAATAGGCTGACCAAGTGCCTGGGTAGAAATGCTATCACATATAATCCTAAAGAGAAACCAACCAGCAAGTTGTTTTCATACCAACTTGCCCATGTTTTGACTCAGGATCTGTCAGAGAAAGAGAGAGCCTAAAATAGTTCAAGTCGATGACCTCAATGTTTTCAGGGTAGTTTGCACTTGCTGCTTTTATGTCATCAAACCATTGCACAGATCCGGATCCGGATCTTTCTGAAGGACGTAGCCACCACAAAATGACATCATAGCAACTCAGGAGTCAGCCAGTGAACAGTTGGCTACTGTTCGGTATGTAACCGCCCAGTGGCTAATAATGGGGATAGCTGATAGCTTGTGGTCCAACGATGCTCCCATGATCTCCCCTGGCAACTAGTTGCCAACTAATAGACTGCAATAATGTGATCACAGCAACAGTAGCCAGCATGGCCTTTGTGTAATATACATAATTTGTCACTGTTCAGTCTTGTAGCTCGTGCTTCACACTGAATCAGCGGGTGCCTCAAAGAGTGGAGCTGACCCGGGACACAGTCAGCTTCTATTATCCCAACCCTGCCCAGCTCGAAACTTCGTTGCTATGGTATAGTCCGAATAACGACTGGCGCCGGGCAACAAAAAAAGTTTTTGAGTTTGATCGAGACCTCAAAACTAATTCAAACAAATAATATTCATCTTCGTTTGATCTAGTTCCTTCTTATTCTCGAATGACGCCGTCACTGAAGTGATGAAAGTCCCGGGTTAGATATTTGTTTTTCGACAGTTACGGCTTAGCATGGAGCACGGGCCAGTACCATCGCTCCACCTTGGTGTGAGGTTTGTTTCCGTTTTAAGCTAGGATTAAAGTGACGAGCTCATACTAACAATAGGGGGCCGCTATCCCATAATGCTCTACCACTGAGCTATCCCATAATGCTCTACCAACTGAGCTATCCCATAATGCTCTACCACTGAGCTATCCCATAATGCTCTACCACTGAGCTATCCCGCTATCCCATAATGCCCGACCACTGAGCTATCCCATAATGCTCTACCACTGAGCTATCCCATAATGCTCTACCACTGAGCTATCCCGCTGTCCCATAATGCTCTACCACTGAGCTATCCCGCTATCCCATAATGCTCTACCCACTGAGCTATCCCACTATCCCACAATGCTCTGCCTACTGAACTATCCCACTATCCCATAATGTTCTACTCACTGAGCTATCCCACTATCCCATAGTGCTTTACCACTGAGCTATCCCGCTATCCCATAATGCTCTACCACTGAGCTATCCCACTATCCCATAATGCTCTACGACTGAGCTATACCACTATCCCCTAGTGCTCTACGACTGAGCTATCCCATAGTGCTCTACCACTGAGCTATCCCATAATGCTCTACCACTGAGCTATCCCATAATGCTCTACCCACTGAGTTATCCCATAATGCTCTACCACTCTTCCAATGTGTACAGAAGTAATTTCTGAATACATGTGATTGGATGAGGACGGTGAATCGTTCTTAGCTCTTGTAGGTTTCATTAGCTTAACTTGTCCAATGAAGTTGGTTTCCATACATATTTTGATTGAACTTAGCGGCATAGGGGCTATAGGGGATATTCATCCGGGACGCATTCCGCGAAGTTGACATTTAAGCGATGAATAGCGATGACTGTAGCCGCCTCGCCGGGCCACAAAACTATGAAAATCGAGCCGATGTTAAGTTGTTCGACTCCTATTTCCTCCACTAACTGACTACTGACTAATGGGTATGATGCCAACTGCTATCAGAGTCATAATGTCGACCAGGCTCACCTGGGTCAGCGATAACGGCTAGAGGTCAACCTTCTGCTGATAATACCAAACTTCAGACACAAACACCTCGTTGAGTGTTTCACATTGCGGCACAGTAGTCGTAATCTTTGTGAACATAGATTGAGATATAAATTGGCGATCGAATTTCACTGAGGTGCGGCAGTTTTGGTATAAACAATCGGTTCATGTCACATTTTTCAATCCTTTGGGGCTTATCGTAAGCCGAGATGCACTAGCGCAGGGTCACCCGTACTTTGTAAAGTGTCAACCTCTTGAATGCGCCTGCATGAACTGCGGGTGAACTCGTTTCTTGTAAATCGCTGTTTCTCAAAAGGTATATTTTTACTAGTTACTAGTAGACGTATTTACTGGCATTCTTCACCCCAGTTTGATTAGGACTGTGAGTGGTGATAACCGGTTTATATATAGGCTTACAGCAAAACATCATCACCACGAGAGAGGTCTCTATAAGGTCAAGGTAAACATTTTGCCAAGTGGGAAATATCCCTGGATGGCTAAGATAATCTTGATGTCTTGATGGAGCACACAATACTATCTAACTCTTTAAATTTATCAATTCATCATTGCCACTAAGATACCTTTCCAATTAGATCCTGTATGTACTGTCCAGTTTATACTAGTTGCTGCTATGGGTGAGTTTTGCCTAGCAGTAGTGTATTGATAGTAAAAGTTCACAGCTGGTTTATTTTGGCCGGGTGGGGTGTTTTTTTGCCTGTAGTATAAGTTCCTGCTATCCTGAGATGCCCATTTTATCAAGCCGTTGGCGAATCAATGGTCACAGTGTATTGCAGGATGGCCTCGTTGGCGAATCAATGGTCACAGTGTATTGCAGGATGGCCTCGGCTCAGCTCGGCCTCGGCTGCTATACACTGTGACATGTGACATGTGTGGTGTGCGACATCCTTCCATCATTCCTCCTCTAATCATCACTAGATAAAAGTTGGGCCTAACTAAGCGATCGATCGCAGATCATAACAAACAAAAATTAGTGTAAGTCGGTTGGTCGCACTTTTAGCAGGATGCCCCCCCTGAGGTTGATCTTTCACCTTATTCTAGCGGGGTGGGTGGTAGGGTGATAATGTCAACTATCATTGATCCAGCAGTTTTCTTTAGGTGTCTGAGCTCAACCCCGCCCCAAATATTTGCTTACTAGGTTTCGCACGCGATCCCTCGTTGTTGGCATCTGTCCGTCGGTGGTATAGCATGGACTTAGCCTCCTAACTGTCTAACTGTAGGCCTTTCTCTCTCGTATGGCAGCGCTGCCAGGTTAGATACTTGTTTTTCACCATTTACAGCTTAGCACGGAGCACCATGTGCGGGTCAGTATCAACACTCCAGGTTGGGGGTCTGTCAACCTAAGTCAGTTTACACATCACCCACTCTTAACTGTAGGTGATACAGCCTCTTGCAAAAACCCTGGGCTGGGTTGACAGAAACTTTGCCCAGGGTACTCACTGTCCTTGCGTCAGGTGTTGTGCTACAAGAATGAACAGACATTTCTTCAGTAGATTCCTGGTGAGCCGTCGCGCACAAAACCTCCGATGCAAAGAACTCGCCAGGATTCGATTCAAATGAAAGAAAATCTCCAAAGGTTTCATCCCATCTGACAGCGTTTGCCAGTATAGGGGGCGCCAGGATAGCTCATCAGTTGGTAAAAAGCCCCGATTTGTAATCTATAGATCACAGGCTCGAGCCTCACTGCCGGCGGGGTGTTTTTCTGGTATGGGCCTTTAACAAGCCTCTCACTCCAAACTGCTAGCGAGGCTTCGGAACATCACAGTAAAAATAATGGAGGTCTCAATCAGTGGATAATTAGGGTCAAGATCACTCCACGGCTGTTAAAGATCCACCTCTCTCATAGTTAAGAGTAGCCGAGTTGCGATGGGTGATGTGCAAACTGACTTAGGTTGACTGACCCCCAACCCGGGGCGATAATGCTGACCTACACGTGGTGCTCCATGCTAAACCATAACTGGTTAAAAATAAGTATCTAACTCGGAAGCGCTGCCATACAGGAGAAGAGGCATTTGCTTTCTGTGTGGCAGCAGGAAGTTAATCGGTAGTGTGCGTCTTTCGTTCGTCCACCTGGCACGATTCTCACGGCCTACAGGAGATTAAGCAGATTAATAGTACAGTGATCTTCTCCTATCCTCATAATCCATCCCGGTGGTTTTATTCTTAACCTTAAACCAAACCCAACCTTAACAGGACATCCAATAATCCTTTTAAGGAACAGAGGCAGTCACTGTGTTATTATTGAGGTAGTTGGTGAAGCGATGGCAAAGTGGATAGCGTAATGGGCTGTGGACCCGGAGTCCTGAGTTCGATTCTCAGTTTGGGGAAAAACTTTGTCTTTTGCGACACCCTCGTCGGTTTCGGATCCCGATGTTAAATAAAGGAAGCACACCCATAGAGTTACCTTCTCTATGGGGCACGCGGGTGCAAGCAGAAAGTAACCTAATGACGCACCCTGGGAAACGCTGAGCCTAAGACTCAGTAGGCCAGTCTCCGCACCACTCCTGACACTGGCCAGGGCACCTGCAGGGTACCTGCAAGGCACCCGCAGGTAATCCTGACAGCTGTCCTGTAAAGGAGATACGAAGAAGAAAAAATTGGTACTAGGAGTTAAAAACGCAGTACTATTCAGAAGACTAAATTGAGCACTTTTTGTCCTACATTCAATACTGAGGAAACTGCGTGTCCAGTCTCAATTTTATTTCCAATGTTTGCCTAATTGAATTTACACATAACGGTATCTTTTATGGAATTGAGTGAGCTGCTCATGGCAAAGCCAATGGTGGTGGCAGGAAGGACTCCTGAATTTCCATACCGGAATTGATAATGCACACTTGTGGAGTATAAACGGAAGCAATATATGCGTGCTGCTCATGGAAAAGTCAGCGTTTTCTTAACTTCAGTCTTGCTTCTGTTTACACTCCAGATTATTAATCCCCGTACGGGGCCGTGGAGTTTGCTTCCTGATTAACAGGGTTACTTTTTTGGTGCTCGGGTGCGAATTAAGGTCGGATGCCCTTTCTGTCACCTCCATTGACTTTTCCCACGACTCGGTGCGCGCAAATCATGTTTTCTAACCATTACGCCACGGCCGCTTTCCACCAGTGTGACATCAGTTGGTGATCTGTTATTGCATTGAGAAGTGGGATGTACAACCTACATACTCGACCAGGCCTGCATCCCATTACTGTGTATTGGAATAATATGAGGCATTATCCTTGCCATGTGAGCTTTTCACTGCATTATATAGGTCATGACCTATAAAATCTGACCTTGATTAGCTAAAAAAACCCAGCCTATCACAAAGTGTAATGAACCGGTACTAAACCCTAAAGCTTGCATCTGATTGGACAATCCATCCCTGTTTATTTGATATTGGACACTTAGGGAGAGAGCTGGTGTTTTTTGTAGCAGTTACGAAGTTGAGGACGGAGGATACACTTGGACCTGTTACTAAACTCCCGCTATAACATACTTACAGAGCCTCTAGGCTACCGCAATCATGGGAAGCTATTTTCTTCCAGACGACTACAGACTACCTGACCAAGCGCAATACTCCTTCAAAAAGGATACTGATTCTAGTTCTGGTCTACAGAATTCTCTCACAAATAACAGTCCTAATGCTGTGTTTGAGAACAATCCGTATTATGTAAATATTAAAAGGGAGCTGGGGTTCTATGATGATTCGTCATGTCTCGACTCATCAAGGGAAATATTTAGCGACACCAAAGCTCGATCCTCACCGGTTGTCGAACGACTGATTCTTGAGGAGATTCAAAACACCATCACAGAACACGCTGCGAATCTTAACATAGCGATCGGTGAGTACAGTGACTCGACACTGGAATAGTCGAAAAGATCACTATGTGAATAGCGATTATTTCTACAAATGCTGACTGTCATCACTTTGTCAAATTCCTAGACCCGAGAGTGACTTGCAAAACAATTGCAGGAAATCTGGGTCGGCTGGTAATGCCACTAAGAAATTCTATGAAAACCGTTGTTGTTGTTGCATGGACAATCAGCGAAGCCGTGTTACTCAGGTTTGGCATTTGCGGCAAGCTACCATTTTTATAAGCGTGTCAGATCATTCTCCCATTGCAGTATATCATGGTTTTTCAATTACTCTGCAAAGAAAATGAACTTTTAACCCCTACCCTAGTTGGCATAGACAGTCTGTGTTATTCAGTTACTAAATGATAGAATTTTCTGTCTTGGCATCAAGGGTTGATTAGGACTACAAAGCCACTACTGCGTATGAAACTCCCTACCGAGTTTTATCCCAGAATATAATAAAATCGAAACTTATGAATTGCATGTCAAAAATTAGTTGCATTCTAGTTAAAAACTAGTTATCGTGTAGCATTCACGGAGTTAATCATTCGTTGCAAATTAGGAAAATATGTGAGGGTATCTTACAATTTCTAAGGGTAGAATCTCCGTGCATAAAACCGTACCATTTCAATACAGGCCAAGAGTAACTGTACTAGGTAGTTGGTGTGGTTTACAGGCCAAGAGTAACTGTACTAGGTAGTTGGTGTGGTTTACAGGCCAAGAGTAACTGTACTAGGTAGTTGGTGTGGTTTACTGGTAGTAAAGTTCGTACAGCTGCGCTGATGGCCATTTCCATAATTCCATTTCTCATCCTCGGACACGTTTTGACTCATCTTAAAGTGGCTTGCACCAAAAAGTTGCACTCTATTTGATCCAAGTTCCATTTTCGAACTGAAGTACCCTCAACACTCCAACTTGTAGAAGCAAACCATCATACCTAGAACTAAAAATTTCTAGTAGTACTAGAATAGAGACTGTGGTTTGCCCTGCTTATCTGTTCCAAACAACAAATCTGCTCACGTATCGTATCAAGTTTCTTGCTCACCAACCACCCAATATCAGCAACAGCATAATAAATTTCTCGCTTCTGATGATGAAATTTATCTCCACGGCAATCTTGATGGTGGAAATGTATTAAGTAGATTGATTCAGTTTAAATCCTGTTGCGAGACTTGGGCTATCTTGATTTATCTTAACACGTGTCAGTCACTAAGATTGTTGATAGATAGGAATTTCGCAGTCATGTTTTGAGAAATTACAGCCTATTTTGCTCCAGAAATTACAGCCTATTTTGCTGCATTATAGACCCTGAAAGGTGGAGCGTGGATGACACCAGAAAATGGCTAATGTGGCTCAGTCAGGAGTGCCAGCTGCCCAGCATTATCACAGAATGTCTCATGTACGATGGGCCAACGTTGTGCAGCCTGTCTGAGCAGGAATTAACGTTGCTTACAGGGTCCCCAGATACCGGCCTCAAAGTCTCCGCACAACTGGAGATATGGAAAAATGGTGAGCTTTATTTTCAATTATTCCATGAATGTAGTATATATCATGACTGAGATGGCATGGTGCGATATGGTCCGAACGATAAGGCAGTGTTGCTTATTTGCTTTATCTCGAGTGGAGAGTTTAGTCACTAAATAGAACCCTGGCCATCTACCCTTTAATTGCCATAGTGTGCCGTCATTGAATATTTAAAAAGACATGATTTAACTCCATTGATGAGTACCTAATTGGCGGATAAACTTTCATTGTCATCCAAGTTTTCTTCGCACCCATCCTGTTTCTGCTTTAATTCTGATGCAGTCAGTTTTTGTCCGCACCATCATATCAGTAGCGTTCAGTGCTGATAAAATACTCTGACTAGAGTTGCTGTCTCAGTGGCTCTCACAGGAACCAGTGCAAACTAGATTATAATGGCAAATATTGGCAAAGAACTAAATACCAACAAGGGTTGATGACACTGCACTATTTTTGGTTGGTGCCGATGTTTTGTTTGCCAGCTGTAGGGAAAAAAATGGTAAGTTCATTCATTACCATAACACGAATGTGGTTCAGCTCAGCCACTGTTAGTTCTACTAGACCCTAATGGGGTCATCGCCTTTCATGGACCAATTACAGTTATATGATGCTTATCTATTGCAGCTTGTAAAATGGTGCCTAGCGCGCGGGCTTACCATTTCCAACAACAACAAGCAAAGGATTTGAGATTCGCTACAGAGCCCAACCGCTACACCCCGAAATCGAATAGCCTGATGGAGCCTGTTAATCCGTGGAGTCAAGACAGATTATTTAACGCTGGACAACAGAACTATCAGCTAGCAAACAAAGGATTCCAGGCGCCGAAGCCATTCACACAAACGCAGAAAGAGTTTGACATGAACAAGAAATTCCAACTACCGCTTGGTAGTAACATCCCGAACACTCGTGAAAATCACGAAATTCTACAAAATATGATGAACATGGACACACCAGGGTACTCCCAGTTACAGCCGCGAGCAACCATAACTCCAAACAGGAATACTTTATATAAAAATCTGCTATCACAACACCAGACCTCATATGAAGATTTCTTTAACACGACCCAGCAGGATCCACTTTACCAGATGCTGGAACAGAGAGATGATCGACACGCTTACAGCGAATACGAGCCTCCCAAGTCCGCGTTGTTGCTGCCGGCAGCCTTATCTCACACCGAGAAAACCAGCGCTGCCAAACCAGAGACGTCATCACTCAAGAGAGGTAAACTTTGGTCAGCATTGTGGTTCTGGTGGTGTAAGCATAGCCCATTGCCCTGAAAATGGGTACTGACGCGGTGATATGATGAATGAGGTATCGACGAAGAGGGTGGGCTTTTCGTAATCGGTGATGGGTCAGTCATGATTGCTCAGTGAAGGAATGAATGTATCTCACAGTCTGTCCTCTCTGTGGCCCGGGTTCAATTCCGAGGCATGGTGGAATATTTCAAGAGATATTTTCCTGGCTGATTACACTCTGCCAACTCGTCTAGAGCCAGCGTCTAGAGCCAGCGGTTCAGAAAATAGTTCAATCTCCCCTTAAGTGACACCACACAACCTGTGGACATCGAGGAGGAAGGCCAAAGTCCAACCACGGACAGACAACGGCTGA
>Ga0224501_10005024_pt1 | contig 10431 bp, 8 predicted proteins | sample SF_Oct11_sed_USG_4_FD_169105 | JGI IMG/M metagenome (GOLD analysis project Ga0224501, IMG submission 169105) | Sediment microbial communities from San Francisco Bay, California, United States - SF_Oct11_sed_USGS_8_1 | ecosystem: Environmental > Aquatic > Marine > Sediment | place: USA...
ACAATAAGTGACCGTTAGAAGTTGATGATTATGCGGAGGCCAAATTGGCAGCTTATTATTATCAGGTCCTACTTACATAATATTGGCTTTATGAACGGCGGTCACCTTGCTGCGATTATTTCTGACCGCATACTCAAATGCGTACTTAGCGATTCGCCTCGAGTTAGCCTCCGTAATAATCTTCAGGCTTTCAACCACTCCCTTGACATTCTACAGAATTAAAAGTGCCCTGTGAGAATACGGGAGCAGGCGTGTTCCAGGTGATAAAGGGAAAAGGTTCTCCGATGAAGAATAAGAGTAGGGCTCTTATGCATATGAGGGTAGAAAAGTTAGCAGTACTGCAAGAGGCGACTACCATTTATATGAATATATAGATCGACAATGACTAACCGATTCGCTTCTGGGGTCATAAACAAAGGTAAACATAGGAATCGCTACAATTATATTGCAAATTGTCTTTTCTTTTTTATAGCGATAGGGGAGAAAAGAGAGGTGAGGGGTCCTAGGTTGAAAAAGTAGTCCATGGCAGTCGCAACCCTCACCAAATGCATCTGTGATTGAGTTATACATCATAGTTCAAGTGACAAAAATATTCTGATTATATACAAACATTTTAGGAAAGAGAGAAATAGGTTTATTACTTCCTAGCTGTGTCAAGCAGAAGACATATTAGTGTTATTAGACGCATAAAGTTATTCTCCCCTAGGAGAGGATAACTCTATTAGACTTCCCTTTGGAGTTTATCTTTTTTATGTCTTCATACTTGCAAAGCCATCATGTGCCTGGACCACAATAAATCAACATAAAAACCAAAATTTGATATGCATATTTGCGCATGAAAATTTACCTCATGCTCCATCTGACTGTATTCTCCCTCAGTGTTTTCTCGGATTACCACCAGATCTATGTTATTATGTCTGGTCTTATAGGAAGGCAGACTTCTACACCGAACAATGTTGGCATATAAATCCAGACCTTTACGAAGAGCGATATTCTTAGATTTATCCGTAGCTCTGGAGAGATCCGCCTCGATGTTACCTGGTATAATAAGCAGTGAGATTAGAATAATTTTATATTACATGGATAGCCCGGTTTTCAAAATAGGCCACAAAAGAAAATGTGACAGTAGAACAAATTCATAGGTCAAAAAATGAAATCAAAGATGATCCGGTCACATACCAGCGAGTTTGCAAGAGGTAGAATACTTACGAAATACAATGGTAAACTGGTACAGAAATCAATAAATCCTATAATATCACAAATTTAAGGGTTCAGCAGCGATTGCTTAGGGCTTAGTTTCTTCTATTATGTTTTGGTATGCATGAATATTGTCTTCCTGAGCCAAAAAACTAAGTTCAACCCAAACTTTCATGCAACCAGCATTTATCCGAAGTATCGGCAATCTTTTCCAATCACTCTCCAGTAACAAAAACAACAACCTATTTAATATTTATCCCTTTATGACCAAGAGTTTTGGTTAATCAAAACGAACAAATAGCAAAGAAGGCTCACCCTTTAGACCGACACCATTTCTAAGGACAGCTAAAATTGCATTATCTATGTCATCATCAGTGGATGAGTGATTCACATCGAGCTGCTCAAAATCTACTGGTGCACCTGAGTATCGAATGGCTTCCTTAACATAGCCTATCAGCTCCGGTCCTATTCCATCACCTACAATCATAAATCAGTGCAGAAACTCAGTAAAATAATATTATACACTGTGGGACTGATAACACATAATTCTTGTATCCTAAAGAGATTCCCGAGTAACTTGTCACTTTCGTCTGATCACTATCTCAAATTTTACAGTGCTGTTTGAATCCACATGCACTATTTATAGCTACATATGTATATTTTCTACATTTTCAACGTTTATCGGATCGTACTTCATTGATGGTGTCGTTATCCATAACCAAGCAGGGCATTTGGACACTAGAAAATTAAGCATGGCTAGGGTTGTACTGACAGCATGGTAGTACAGAGTGATTTACAAGCGTCATTCGTTATGATGGCTGCATACCTGAGAGCAGAGTTACAGTGTGTCTTCCTCCATACACTGCTTGTGGGATGTGCTGCAAACTTGGTAATGGCAAGCTACTGCATTCTCTTCGGACCTGAAGAAGAAAAGATCAATTTTGTACTATAAAAATTATGCTGTAGCGCCTGTTTAATTTCAGTTAAGGACTATTACAATTAAAACCTAATCCACCATTGATCATTAATTAACAACTTGAAGAGCAAATTTGTGGTTGGAATTGCTTTTGGAATATTGGAGAATTAGACTAGAGTGCCATGCAATCTTGCGTCTTGAGCACAATATTTCGTTTTAATTGCTAGTTTTGTCTTTATTATGACACGCTCCTCAATTTACACGCACTAGTTAAGTTTGTTTGACTGCTTGGAGCGCGCATGGTATGATTTAGTCGGTGCTAGTTGGTTAAAAAGAATAAAAACTTTAAGAAGCTAGCCCTAAGAAGCTCGTAACTAGCCCTGTGCATAGTTACCTAATGATTCTGATATTTTGAGACGCGAATCACCTCATTCATTGATTGAGTGATCAAGACTCGTACATCTACGGCTCTAGTACAGTCAGTGAATGAGTGAGTAGATTACTAGTACTACTACTGAAACTAGAAGTAGACCCAAACACCAATTATGAATTAATCCTACTGTTAGGTACTAGCTAGGACAAGTATTGCCCCAAACTAGACTAGCAAAACTACTAACTAGTCTGACTCAGACTGAGTCTGACTGAGTAGCAGTACTCACACTAGTAAGTAGTGCATGGGTAGGGCAGTGCTAGTAGTAGTAAGTTTTACTGTGGGTTGCCTTGGATCACTAGCCGAGCAGGTCACCCCGTCACTCACAGTCACTCATTGGTCACTGAGTGTGACTGTGACTGAATGAATCATGAATGTGATGCAGTTCGCCAAGTAAGTAACTAACTAGTAACTAGTAAGCAAATAATTCACTAATTCAGTAATTGTAATGTAAACAACACTAGAAACTAGTACTTAGAAGTAGAAGTAGAAGTAGAAAGTCAAACTCAAAGTCAAAGTGACTCGCAAGTTCAACTTCAAGTACACCAAAGCACGCCTCTGCTGAATCGCAAATCATCTAGACAGCTGCAACCGAGAGGTAGGTTCACATACATTTACGGCCATGTTAGCCGATTTGATCAATCTCCCTAAATATCTGGTTTTTGATGCCATAGTGGTTGCTTGCTTGGATTGGCAGTCGTGCGGATGATCCCGGCGGAAGTGGCAATCTTCATCGACTAGAGCCCTAGAAACAAAGCCCCTATATTTATAGCCCGGTGTTTCCTACACACTCCAAAACAAACTAGGTGAGTCGAGCGTGAATCGGCTCAATTTTGCGACAGTCGGTCACACAGACCGTCTCCTAGTAGAGTAGTAGTTGGATCGCTCATAACCATAAGATCAAATTTAAAATAGGACTTCTAGGAACACTCGTTTTTTTCGATTGGTGTCCAGATCATAAACATCAAGATGGGGAAACGGTCGACTACATCTACTAAGAGTGGAAAGTTTATGAATCCAACAGACCAAGCCCGTAAGTCCGCCTATTTGAATCATTTACAACTTGCAAGGAATCTTTGTCGGTGTCACTCAGAGTCAGACTTATTGTCACTGTCAGTCACTCACTCAAGACTCAAGTGCTACTGCTAACCTAAGATGACTAACATTATTGACTAACTTGTAAATTGTACATTACTATTTTTCTACTGTAGTACTTACCTTAGTTACTCATACTAGTTTGTTATGAGTTGAGTGTCACTCTCACTGTCAGTCTCTGCTCTCTCAGTCTCAGTGTCAGTGCGATTGTCACTATTCAATCATAGATGATAGTCATACACATACTGAGTGATAGTGATACTCAGCTCATACCAACCTAGTATGAGTAACTCAGTAGCTGAGTGGGCACTAACCCACTCAGTGCAACAGTCCAAACAACTGTCACTCTATAAGTGTAACTGTTAATAGAAATCCATTGGTAGTCATAAATAGATTTTGAGATCAAATTTGAATTTATTGCTATCTAGTTTGATTTTGTGCGACCAGTGGTGTAACAAGGCTGATGTGTTCGGTCATTCTGCAGTCATGGTTTAAACTGAAACCCAAACAATATTTAAGTTCAAATCGAACAACTAGAACTAGTCTACTCTAGTGATATCATGTGGATCAGTACCAGTTGCACAACAAATTATGGTTGAGCAATGAATTCGGCTTAAAAATTGCTAAAAACGGGAGTGCAGCTTGACAGTTGAATTAGCTGTGATTCAAATCTGGGTCGTACTCTTATTTCAGACTGATTAGTTCCACAATCATTATTATTATTATTGATTAGCTGGTGAGTAGGTTGAATCAGAGATTGATATTTCATCAAATGATCAATCTGTGATTTCTAATGACATTTAAATTTAATCTGCCTCAGACTCCCTGAATTGTAAGTGAGTTTGAATGAGATCAAATAAAGATGAAAAACTTGGGCAGCAACTTTCAGAGCATCTGTTTAACCATTTTGTATAAATTCATAGGAAAGGAGCAAAGGCGAAAAGAACTCAAAAAGAACAAGAAACAGCGTATGGCCGTGCGCCATGCTGTTCTTAAAGGCAAAGATGGACAAAAGATATTATTTGACCTTGACGAGTTGGATGATATGGGTAAGACTTTCTGGGATCAATAATTCCAAAATGTGATAATTCACAGATTATCATATTAGGTGCATTCGCGTGCTCACGACCGAAATTTTTGCGAACAGACGGTCGTGTTGAGGAAGCGCAGTTGAGTTCGGGATGGATTTTGATCGGATCAGAGTTGTCCTCTCCCAACTTTAACTCATCGGTTACATCGCGATTTGTTATCGCAACATAATAATCAAGCCTCTTTACGGTAACCTTGACATTTGCTTGAACTACTAGGTTAACGCCTACTTTCGGTCGCTGAATTCCGTTCGCGTGCTTTTGGTCGCGGATCGCGACCGAAAGTGAAAGATGCTTTTTTTATCGTGTTTTTCGGTCGCACTCTTAAGCAGTTTAGCAGAAATCCATTTCGGTCGCGACAAAGCCGAGCACTCGAATGCACCTATTGGCGTGATACTTATATGTTCTTTGTAGAGTTAAATCCCTCTAAACCCCCTACATTGGGAGAAAAGGTTCTCAAAGACAAAAGGAAAAAGCTGACAGAAACATACGAGAGAGTGCTGAAGTTATATGTAAGTTAATGCCTGTACTCTGTAGACGGACAGGCTAGATCATTTTTATCATCATTGAGTCAACACCTTGTTCGCAGAGTTGTCCATGTTGTGCCTCATAGAAAAAGTTGATCTATGAGTGGACCTCCTTTATGCTATGTTGCAATACAAATCCTGCATTGTAGAGATAGATATATACATACACAAATCATTCTCCCCAGAAAAGACTCCACCTGATCTACATGGCATATCATGTCTAGAGATTATTATAATTTTTCACAGGAAAAGGAAGACCCAGAATCTTATACCGAGTTTAAGGAGCTCTGGGCGCAGTACAATGAAAGAAGGGACAGGAAACAGATGTATTACGGTAAGAAAGAATGAGTCATGCTGCTCTGTTCTTGCTGTGCGAAGAAGAGAATGGATTTCCCCATACCTGCTTTTCGTGAATTTCGGATTGTATATTATGCAGTTGGGTTGTAGACGAGGTGAAGTCGGCAGAGCGTGTGATGCTGGATGAGATCCCGCTACCCGATTTACCTCCTACTGCTGGTGGTCCAGCACTTCCTGTCGATGATATCCCTCTACCGCAGCCTAAGAGTATTCTCAAGCAGAGAGCCACGCATGAGTGAGTCCTTCCTGTTAATTCATGTTCCCTCTCCTGGTTTAATGTTTGTTTGGTACAGTTTGATATGCATTCCATCGGTTTTTCAAGTTTGCGATCTCTTGATATGTTTCGAACATTTATAGTGATAAGGCTCGGAAGCCGGCTGGTCCCCCACCGGGCCCCATTCCCATGCTGAGTGACTCTGAGGAGGAGCCGGAGGAGATGGATGTGACACAGCGACCCCGTGCCATCCGTTTTCAGGACGAGCCTGCCGAGGAAGCTGCGGTAGAAGAGAAGCCTGCTCCGGCCGAGATTGTGGCACCGCAGACTCCACTGCAGGCAGCCATGCTGCGGCTCGCTGCAGAAAAAATGGCAGCCGCTGCCAAGAGCGCTGAGCCAGAACCCGAGTCTGAAGAGGTAACCTATCCTTCTCCGAATCAATAGTTAACTCAAAAGGCAGATCACAGCTTCCAATGTGACGCATCAAAATCCTGGTGGCAAAAAAACAGTAGTTTTAAAGCGGATGTAACTCAGCTGAATAACCAGGCAAGATTTTTTCTTTGGTTTGTTTGATCAGTCTACTAGCGCTATTAAATAGCCAAGTCCCATGGGGTAAGCTGTGGATATATAAGTTTATTGTAGTATTATTTTTGTGCTGTCTGTTCCATACAAAGTAACTCATTGTATATCCATCGGTCAGCATGCATTCTCTGCCCACCAGCGGTAGTAATATGTGAATGTTGAATGAATTGCAGGTGTTCGCTGAGCATGGTAACATCGCCTCTGAGGAGTCAGCTAATATAGATGGTGTGGCATTGCCACCTGGCCTACCCCCAGTCCCGATGGTATACCGAGGTCCGGGTGGGGCACCCGTTATTAGGCTACCGCCTGGAGTAATGAGACCACCGGGCATGCCTGGTATGCTGCCTCCGGGACCACCACCAGGGCTACCTCCCGCCATGAGGATGCACAGACTACCCACAGGTAATAGATAAGTGTCACTTATGGAGTGGAGTGGAGTGATAGCTTAGCGGATGCCAGTAAAGGTGCTTCTCTGCCGCCCCCCCATTTCTCTCATCGTAGTCGGATCACAATGTTAAATACAGGTGAAACGCCCATAAAATTACCTCTAAGGGGCACACTATGGACCATTCCTAAAATGGGCCGCTGGCTGAATGATGCTATTCAAATAGAAATGATCCTATCTTGTCCCGAATGGCTCCTCAGTAGTGGAAAAAGTAATTATGTTTGGTTTACAAATTACAGTGAAACTCGGTTAACTCGACCTCGGATAACTCGAAAACTTGCTTAACTCAAACCAAGCTTCATGGTCCCTGCCTGGGTAATGATAATTTGCTGGGCATATTTCGAACTTTTAGTCATAACTTGAACTGATAAACTGCGTTAGTGCCATCAAATTACCTTTTCTGTGGCTGAATGTGTTAACATTTCTGTGTAACAAGCTTAATTTCATTGTTTTCTTTTCACATGAGAAGAAAATCTCACAAATTTTAGAAAGTTTAGCCAGGAAATGGAAAACACTAGAGCAGAATGGACTCACTACGGTGGCCACATGGCTAAAGGAAAGGGAGAGCATAACTCATAACTCAAACTTTTCATATCTCAAACTTTTTTGTGGTCCCCTGCAGTTCGAATTATCCAAGTTTCACTTCATATTCACCATTCATTGCTGTATGGTGAGTAACACCTTTGTTACAGGCTTGCCACCGAGGTTAGTCCGGCCACCAGTGGTACAGTCAGTGCCACCTGGTATGAGACCCGGAATGGTTCAATCTAATGTCCTGTCAGCTCCACCCAGCATTATGAAGCCCAGCCAACCTCAGCAACAGGTTTGTTCACCATCTGATTGGAGTTTAGACTTTACTGTGTCCATATCTCTATGACATACACAATATGTGTATTCGCGTGTTCGGGTTTTAGCGTCTGAAACCCCGTTTCAGATGCATTCTCAGTTCTAATGCTCGAAAGTGCGCCTTAAGGTGTGTTTTTACTAACCGCGTGCCTTCTGCTGCGTCTGAAAGTTCACGCGAACAGAATTCCGCGCCTGAAAGTGGATGTTGTAGTCTGTACAGTGTCAAGGTTATCAATGTCATGGCTTGCTAACAATCGCTAAATTATTCTATGGTCGCTTCGCGGGTCGTTTCGTTGTTTCAAAACAAACTGCACAAATTTTCGGTCCGATGCTGAGAGAGGACAACTCCGATGTACCTGAAGCTCCTTGTGTTTTTTTAACTGTACTTATCTGTTTGCGTGATGGCGTCTGACCGAAATCCCACAAATGTACCTAGTATTGATCAGTTGACCTTTATCATATTAGTAATTCCTTTTGGGTATGTTATGCAGCAGCAGGAGGGAGGCCACGCAACAATATCTGCTAAACCTGTCATCAAACACCATATTGGTGATGTGACAAGGTTCATGCCAACCTCACTGAAAATAAAACGAGATGGGAAGCCACAAAATAAATCTGCTGCCAACAAGCCAGGTAATATTTCGCTCACTATTTATTGGGGTATATCGCTAGAGTGGCATAAATGTGGTTGATCGGTGTTTCTTGTCTTAGTTAGGGAGTGAAATTTATTGTACATGACTTGGTCTCTGCGAGCAGGGCTTATGTACTAATGGATATGCGTTATTGAAAATTTCACAAAAACCTAGCCCCTAACTAAGTGTTCGGTCAATAGATTACGTACATGTCATTGGTCATAGCTATCTTTTGTACGCAACTCTAGTAGAACCGAAACCAGCTCTGTCTGGCTTGTCAGATATTAAAGCATTTTTCCATTGTAGGTGGTGGCGCCTCATTGTCTGGTATTGCCAGGTCAGCTCCTGTCTCTAGCCAGACTAAAGATGATGCTTATGATACATTTATGAAGGAGATTGGTGGTATCATGTAAACATGGTAACATTTTCCAAGTAGCAGTGCGCTGTGTTAGGCATAGGCATTTTTTGTAAAACTGTAAATGTACATAATTGTATACTAATAATAAAAAAGAAGTTATAGATCAGAATGAACTAACAGGGAATAAATACAGAGCAGAAATGCAGGTTAAATCTTGTGCTGCCCCGGGATAGCCATAGTCTCCCTTGATTTCATGCTATAACAGATTATCATGGTGAACCATCATCTCTGAAACACTATACAAGTTTTCTTTATCTAAAAGGAAACTGCCGGCATCAGTGAATTCTAAGCTATTCATTTCAGCAGTGACCCAAAGATTGTACAAAGATAACGAACTCGATCCACTTTTTGGAAACACACTGCTGCATTCCTCAACCTTCGCCGGGTTGTCTCTGGGTTGATTAGCCCGGCTCTAACTAGAGGGCTAATACAGACACTCAACAGTTTAACATGCCAAGAACAAAACGTAACGAGATGCAGTTGCAGCTGTTTTTGTAGAGATAAAAGAACTGGGCTTGCTGTCTGCTGTATGCAAATAAAAATCAGTTAAAGCGTGGCAAAATTACAGTATCACTGAGTTCGGGCTCTAAAGTATAACCCGATTAGTCAACCCAGTCGCTGATTAGCCGAGTAATTTTTTAAATTTTATTTGGTACCACTGGAAGCCACTCAGCCAAACAGCGACTGGGGTGACTAATCGAGCGAACGAATACAGCGATGGATACACAAGGCGCCTCACCCGCATCCGTTTGGACGGGAGATAGTTATCTTGGGATAATCTCCGAGTGACCCATTGAACAGGAAGAGATTTGGTTCCAGAAACAACCCAGGAGGATCAACCAATGAGAGATATACTGGTACAACCGTCAGATGCGTCCAGGGTCACAAAACGCTCCACAGTGCCCTCACCAGAGTCAACAACATAGCTAACATAGCGAGACAATTCTCCACTAGTAGTATCTGCTGTACTAGCTAGGGATCGCTTTTGGGCACCCCTTTCACTCTCTGTGTACAAACAAAACCAATCATGTCATTATATTCTGATAGTGAGTATTTTATGCATGGTCCACTCCAGCACAACCATCTCTCCCATGGTCGCACTGGAGAGTTTCATTCTACAGATCACCTGTTCGTGTGCACGCAGCCCTGTAACATCTGCCCAACTGAGCAGCCGTTATATTGAGCAGTTAACAGTCCACAAGGATAGCAGAATTGATTGGCGATATTGAACTGGACTTGCCATCTAAAGAACTTAGATTTAAACCTCTGCTGTGTGCATGCATGATGGCACTAACGCTCAGTGACAGAGGTGAAAAATTGCAGTCTGAAACCCTATTTTTATGTTTTCGTTGCACATTTTCTCTATTCGGTCTAGTATGCACCTGCAAGAGATTTTTCCAAACATCACCTTGTAAGCCGAGAAATCAATGCAAACACCAGCATAAGTTGATTTCCTATCTTGAGGTCACTTCTGTTGTGTCGACGGTCTGAAAAGTGCGTTGTCGAGGGCTCTAAGTATACACATTGGATAGGGCTATATCTAAGGCTCCATTTGAGCTGGGTATTGGACCCATTTGTTCATGGTAGGTTTCAGAATCTGAAAACAAGCGAAGCCATTCTAGGCCATGTCATACCAGAAACAAAACCTAACCCCCCCCCCCCCCCCTTCTCCCCCTCCACAAAT
>Ga0224501_10005026_pt1 | contig 10429 bp, 11 predicted proteins | sample SF_Oct11_sed_USG_4_FD_169105 | JGI IMG/M metagenome (GOLD analysis project Ga0224501, IMG submission 169105) | Sediment microbial communities from San Francisco Bay, California, United States - SF_Oct11_sed_USGS_8_1 | ecosystem: Environmental > Aquatic > Marine > Sediment | place: USA...
CTTTACCAGCAAAAATTGAAGATATGTATGATGATGATGTTTATGCAACTTCAAAACCTATATTAATAGTAGTTCATTAATTTATTTAACTTAACTCAATCTATCTAATTTAAATCAATCTCAATCTACTATTTCGCATAATGTATATTATGTTAAATAGGATATATATTGATTATAAGTGTTTAAATAGAAATATATTCATTAGCCTAAAAAAGAAAAAGTTGAATTTATACAACTACCCTATTTAATAGATAAACAATAAAACATAATACATATGCTTTAGTGCCAGGTTTGTTGTTCCAGTTTATTTTGAAATTGTTTCTTAAAAGTATTAATGATTTGTTTTTGATAGTTATTAATCTCTGCTTCGAGACTGGATATATGTTCAAATAACTTTAAAGCAGATTCAATTTGAGAAGGACTAAATTTATCAGACGATGGAGCCAACAACTTTTTAATATCTATATCAGTATATTGATGTCCTTGCTGTGTTATTAAATACACGCAACTCGCTAGCAAGTCAGCTGCGCCTTTTTCTGACAATTTGAAATCATCTTGAAAAAGGTTAATAACTTCCTGTTTTTGATTTCTACTCATTTCACCTTCCGTTTTAACCAGTAAAACAATAATTAGAGCTGTAGCCTCCATAGGTGAATCTATATTGTATAGAGGGTTAGCGTGATATCTTTTTGCCCAGTCACGTCTTCGTTTCCAGGCAAAAGGATTTAACCAGCCTATATCCAGACCGGAATCTCTGATACGGCTTAACAGATACAAAATAGTGATAATTGAGCCAAGAACACCAAGAATAATGTGCATTTTTTATTTCCTTATCTTTATTTTATTATTGATTTTAACTTTTATGGCAACACTTTCTGAGTATTAATTGGCATTTTTACAAATTATCAAGCACTCCGGCTAGTCTTGCTCTCACTTCAGAAGATAATTCTTCCACTAATGGATTATCAACAAGGTTTAATATCGCATCCGGATCCATAAATTCTACAATAACATTACCATCCATATCTTCTCTAACCAGTACATTGCAGGGTAAAAGCGTTCCTATAGATGATTCATTCGTTATCGCCTTATGGGCAAAATTCGGGTTGCATGCTCCTAGAATTTTGTAAGGAGGAATATCTTTGTCGATTTTCTTTTTGATTGTAGCACTGGCGTCTATCTCCGTCAGAATACCAAACCCCTGCTCTGCCAGTAATTCAGTTACTTTTTCTATCGCCTGATTAAATGATAAATCAACCTGTTTACCAAAACTATATCGGGTTTTAATCATTGTGTTTTCCTGTTTTGTAAAATTAAGATGTTTTAAATTTGAATTTCCACCATCGAATTGTTAATGGCACGGAAATGTTCAACAAAAATGTTGTTATCATCAAGGTATAAAAAACCTCTGTCGTCATAATCGCATATTGCACATAGGCTATTTCCATCACAACAAATGCTAATTCAGCTCTGCCCAGCATCCCAAATCCAATCATTAGACTGTCAGGCCAATCAAATTTTCCTGTATATCTTGCTGCCAGAGCTGCTGACACTGTTTGTCCGATGAAAATACCTGCAAATAGTATAAAAGCTTCAGGTAAAACAGAGACAAACAAGTCATGATCGTATAACAGTTTGGTTCCAAGCGTTACAAAGAAAACCGGACCCATCCATGAAAATGCGACATTATCAATTATATTTCGAGATTGCCTGTAAAAATCGACTTGCTTATCCTGATGAAAATCAAAACATTCTTTTTTAATGATTAAACCAGCCATATAAGCCCCAATCGCTGGATGAAAACCAAAATAGTGCGCTAATATGCCTACAGAAATTGCGATCAATAGAAGTGCAAGTATTGTGTACTCCCCTCTTCCCATTGATAATATTTGCCGTAGATTGATATGGCCAACTAAAGGTATTTTTCTTGCAAAACCTTTGGTCACAGGAAATACCCAGGCTCCCACTATTGTCACTATAATGAAAAACAAGGCTGCTTTTCCAATGATTAACAAAATGCTTTCCGCAGACAATGCCGCCTGTCCTGATGCAATAGGAACCATAATGGCAACTAATGCCAGAGAGGCAATATCATCAATTACAGCTGAAGTCATTATGCCAGTTGCTGCAGGTGTTTTGCTCAGGCCTTCTGATTTCAAAGAAACCAGTGTTAGAGATACTGCAGTTGCCGTCATGGTCAAACCAACCATTAAAGCTACATTTGGATCTTCCCAGAAATACAATGAAGCGACATAGGCGACGAGAAAAGGTGTCAATGCGCCAAAAAAGGCGATCCCCCAGCTACGTTTAATGCTTTTTAAGAAATTACTGGTATCTTCCTCAAAGCCAAGTGCAAACATGATGATAATAATACCCAACTCAGCAAAATTCACTATAAACTCAGGCATTTCTTTATCCAGAATACCTGTATTAACCAGAACCGAACCAAAGAAAAGATACCAGAGAACAGGAGTTAATCTGGTTTTATGCGCGAGAAAAGAGGCAATGAATACACTGAGCCAGATTATTGCAAGAATTGATAAATCGTGCATGAAAGGTCCTGAGTAATTTTATGATCTATTCATTTAATTATATTGAAGGATTAACAAAAAGCACATTAAATTTTGTTCTTAACGTATTTATTGGCAACAAAAAAGCCCGCATCAATAAAATGCGAGCCTTGATTTGATACTATTTAATTGATACGCATATTAGAATTTGAATCTGAAATCCAGACCAATACCATCATTGTAGTCGCCAGAGCTATATTTTAGTGCTGCAGACATGGTTTTGTTGATCTTGTAACGCGCACTTCCATACAAGCCGGAATCACCATTGAAAGTGTCAATGTAACGTACGCCACCTTCCAGCTCAAAGGTTGCGTTCAGGTTATGTCTTACGCCTGCAGTCAACTGAAGACCTGTATCATCAAAAGTGGTTGCGCCAGGCACTACGATGTTGGGGATGTCGACAGAAGCATCTACAAAAGAAACTGTAAATACAGCATCAGTTTTGTCGCTCATTGGCATATGATAGCCTGCGCCGATACTAAATTGTGAGTAATCTATATCGAATCCGCCTACAGATTCAGAAACACCAATATAGTCTGCAATGACAAAAAATTCTTTATTAACAACAAAAGAGCCTGTAACTCCCATGCCATCAAAATCGCCTGAATAATAATTAATTTGTCCGTAATCGTAATCAAATTCAGCAGCTTGTAGAGTTGCTGAACTGACAGCGAGTAATGCTGCAATTCCTATTTTGTTTGAAAATTTCATTTCAGTTTGTCCTTAAATGTTTAATGTTTAGTTGGAAATATAATTATAAGATTTCGTAACACCATGATTCGGAATTATGTCTCAAATCATCTGTGAACACTTGCGTATTTAGCTATTTTCCTGTGATTTAGCCATTTTTACTTCATCAAAGGCATTGATGACTGCAACAACAAGAGTGGCCAATGGAATAGCGAAAAATACACCCCACACCCCCCAAATACCACCAAAAAATAATACTGCCGCAATAATGGCTACCGGATGGAGGTTATTTGTTTCAGAAAACAAAAGTGGCACCAGTATATTACCATCCAGAGCCTGAATCACCAGATACGCAATCATCAGATAAGCAAATGTATCATTAGCTCCCCATTGTACAAGTGCAACCAGAGCAACAGGAATAGTTACAATTGTTGCGCCTATGTATGGAATGAGAACAGAAAGACCTACCAAAACAGCCAATAGCAAGGCATAGTTAAGTCCAAAAATAATGAAGCAAAGATAGGTTGCCAATCCAACAATAAATATCTCAATCACTTTTCCTCTGGCATAAGCGCCTATCTGATTGTCAACTTCAAGCCAAACCTGGGTGGAGAGTTGCGTGTCATCAGGCATTCTTTTACCAAGCCAGCCAATAATTTTGCGTTTATCTTTCATAAAGAAAAAGACCAGCAGAGGCACCAGAATCATATAAATCATTATGGTTACTATACCTTTAAAGGATTCCAGAGAAAAAGATACCAGTTCATCGCCAATATTGGCAAAATTACTTCCCCATTGCTGCAAGACAGACTCTATTTGTTCTGTAGTCACAAAACCTGGATATTTATCCGGTAATGCCATTAGCATATCTTTAAATTTACTGGCCATTTCCGGTAAATCTGCAAACAGGTTTTCCAGCTGCTTACCAGCCAAAGGAATAATGCCAACCAGAATCGTAAAGCTTAATGTAATGAAAATAGTAAATACAATAACCACGGCAACGGGTCTCGGTATTGACATTCTTCTCAGCATTCCTACCAGTCTTTCAAGCAAATAAGCAATAACCAGTGCAACCAGAAGCGGCATAACTATCTGCCCGAACATCCATATAAAAAAGAATATAGCAATGATAAAGCTGGTCAATATAACCGCTTGCGGATTAGAAAAGTTTCGCTTAAACCAACGTGAAAATATATCTGACATAACTTACCTGTTTGTTTATTTGCTCTCGTGTTTTATTGTGATCCAGTAATAATACTTGTCTTTTGTAGTATAACTTATAAGTTTATAACCAGTATATTCTACATATTTTTTAAAATCTTTGCTTGTGCCTGAATCTGTTGCCGTAACGAGCAAGGTGTCACCTTTATGCATTTTTTTTAATACCTGTTTCATTTTCAACAGCGGCATTGGGCACACAAGATTTTCTGCATTTAAATGTAATTTATATGGAATATCCGGCAATATATTTGATGACATGAAGTATATAAGTGCAAAATTTCTTACTTGTTGAACTTTATGATACGCTATGCACTCATAGATGCAACCAGTTTCTGATTATTATTATAAAGTAAGTAAAAGCCGTTATGTTTTATTGCATTTCAAGATACATGTCGTTTAGAAAGCTAGTGGTTTCCCTGCTTTCCTCTGTCTTATTTGTCGCAATTGCAAATGCTTCCAGTGAATTGCCCAATATTGGTAGTAGCTCATCCCGTAGTTTCAGTCTTATAGAAGAACAGGCTGTTGGCGATGACTATATGCGTCAAATCAGGGCTTTTGCCCCAATTGTCAACGATGCCGAAATTAACGATTATATTCAGCATCTTGGTTTTAAACTGGTAGAAAACACCCGCAGCGCATTGGACAGGCGTTTTTCATTCTTTCTGTTAGCTGATAAATCTATTAATGCGTTTGCTCTACCGGGTGGCTACATAGGCATTCATACAGGTCTTTTGCTTGAGACAGAAAATGAAAGTGAATTAGCTTCAGTTGTCAGTCACGAAATTGCTCATGTAACTCAAAGACATCTGGCTCGACGGATAGAAATGCAAAATCAAATGAGCATTCCTACTTTGGCAGCTTTTCTTGCTGCTATTTTGATTGCCGGCAACAGTGATAATTCTGATGCCGGCATGGCGGCAATGGCGGGAGCATCAGGTTTAGCTCAACAGGCGATTATTAATCATACACGTTCAAACGAATCGGAAGCTGACAGAATTGGAATAGCCACATTGTACAAATCCGGCTTTGATCCCTATTCTGCAGTTACTTTTTTTGAAAAAATGCAACAAAACCAGAGGTATTACGGACAATCCTTTGAGTTTTTATCCACTCACCCACTTTCGCGCACCAGAATTACCGATGCACGACTAAGAGCAGCCAATTATCCAAAACGTAAAATTGATGATAATCTCACCTATCAGTTAATGAAAGAAAAAGTAAAAGCTCTAACAGTCAAGGTAACAGCCAAAAGCGTGGATGATTATAATCAACTGTTCAAGTCTGGCAAAATCACCTCAGCAGCCGAGCGCTATGGATATGCCATATTTTTGATACGTGCAGAGGAATTCAAAAAAGCTGAGGCGATTCTCAAAAAACTGCAAGCCGCTGATCATAATCGCTCCAGCTATGCTATTGCACTTGCAGAACTGGATCTTGAGCGTAAGACACCAAAAAATTCTATCAACAAAATAAAGCAACTTTTAATGTACTCACCCACCAATCAGGCATTAGTTGAGTTACTAGCTCAGTTATACCTAAAAAACAATCAGGCCGACCTCGCCAGAGAATTGTTATTAAGCAACATTCATATGACCCAACATGCACCCTACTTGCTTAATTTGTTGGCAGAATCGCAGGAAAAATCAGGTCATTTTTCTGAAGCCTATGAAACTGCAGGGAATTATCTCTTGGCTATGGGTGATTTAAATGGTGCAAAAGCACAGTTTGAACAGGCTCTATACAGTAATACAGCTGATCCTTATTCACGATCACGTATTAATGCACAAATTATTAATATTAAAGAGGTGTTGCATCAAAGAAGTTTGAGACGTTAAAGTCACGGCTTTATCTGTGTATCTTTAAGTACATCTAAATCTATATCAGACGTATATATCAACACCCAGATAAGTATTTAAAAGTTCTCGCTCAATGATAACTTCGGTATTTGAATAGGCCTTGTGTGCTTTTCTACCTTGTGCCGATACTTTGTAATCGTCAGTTCGGGTCGAATTATTGTCCAATACTCTTAATTGTAACGAATCTGCTAATACTGGATTAACTTTTTGTGGCAGGTAGCGATAATAACTATCGTTAGAACTAATAGCATCATGACCTGACTCAGAATCAGCAATTGCTTGCTGATTGGTTCTCTGGAAATTATATTGTTCCTTATGCTGACTGTGTGTTGCAGCAATCGGATTAATAATTTTCATTATTTGTTACTACCCTTTTCAAATAAAATGCGCATTCTGAATTATTTATTTAATTCATGTTTTTTTAGTTACTGTTAGCACAAATTATCTCAGAACGAGAATTGTCAAATTGTAACCAATTCGCATTTTAGATGACAGTTAAATAATAATTACTTAAATATAGAACAACTTCACAATAACTTGCATATTTGATACGTGATTGTGTCCATTAAAAGTCCAATTATTGTTGGACTACATTATTTCTTAGGTAGGCTGGTTGTAGATCTTCTGCCTTTATCACTTCATTTTTATCAAAAGCCTGTTTGGCAATAGTAAGACTGTATTGTGCTTGCGGGTAGCTGTTTTGAATTATTTCAAAATTACTCAAATCATCATTTTTGAATGCTTCCTGATAGGCGTTCCAGCCATTGCCAATTAAATAACTACCATCGGAAATCATCGATGATAGCGCTATTTTCTCAGGACCTATAACCATCTCCTTATCAATCAATTGTGGAAGACCATTATCGTTTAAATTGAAACGGGCAAAATAAACTTCATTCATTCTGGCGTCAATTGCTGATAAACATTGTTTAATTTCATCCTTTTGATTAAATGCCTGAATTGCCAAATTGGCTAATGTTGAAACAGGTATGGCTGGCAAATCAGCGCCATAACATAATCCTTGTGCAGCCGAAACAGCTATTCTTATCCCGGTAAAAGCACCAGGGCCAATGTTACAGGCAATGGCATCAAGACTCTGTAAAGATATAGAAGATTCAACTAATAGCTTTTCAACCATAGGCAGAAGATGCAGAGCATGTGCCTTTGGAATATTTCTGCAATCTTCAATGACCTCATTGCCACACATGAGTGCTACTGAACAATACTCAGTTGACGCATCAATTGATAAAATATTCGCCATTAACTTTTACCCTGATTATTTTCATTTTCATCCGAAGATGTTGAGACGCTCATTATATCAGTCAAAAATTCCTCAACCAATTGGCTTTCGCGTGTTCTTTTAAAGTTTGGCAGGCTATCGAGAAACTGTTTGCCATAATGTTTTCCAATCAGCCTTGGATCTGTGATACACACCACACCTCTGTCTTCGACACTACGGATCAATCTACCTACACCTTGTTTTAAGGATAAAATTGCGTCAGGTAGTTGTATTTCCATAAAAGGATTGCCTTTGTTTTTTCTACATTGGTTAATTTTGGCATTGAGTAAAGGATCGTCAGGTGACGCAAAAGGTAATTTATCGATAATAACCATCACCAGATTATCACCACTAACATCAACCCCTTCCCAAAAACTGCCTGTCGCGAGCAAGATTGCATCATCAGATTGAACAAACTGATTCAATAACTCTTCCTTGCTGCTTTGTCCCTGAACAAAATAATTAAATTCCTTGTAATCATCAAAAATTTCAGCTGCTTTTTGCAATGCCTTATGACTGGTGAATAAAAGAAAACTTCTGCCACGTGTTATTCTGAGCAAAGGTAGCACTGCATCTATCATTGCCTTGATATGATACTCATCCGATGGAGAGGGCAAATCTCTTGGTAAATATAAAAGCGCCTGGTTTTGATAATCAAAAGAGGATGGTAGCATTAATGTTTCGATATTTTTCCAGTTTAGTGTCCTGATAAAATGATCAAAGCTGTTATTAACTGTCAATGTTGCGGAAGTCATTACCCAGCTCGACTGTGAATATCTTTGTCTTGATTGCTGAAAGAGTTCGCCAATATTGATGGGGGTGCTGTGCAAGATAAAGCCGGATTTAATGGTTTCATACCAATTGATAAAATCAAAGCTGCCATCAGGTTTTTGCTCGAATTGACTAATAAAATGTTTGTATTGATTCAATCTTTCAAAACATGACTCCAAAACCTTTGTACGGGCTGAATTAACTTTGACAACTTCAAAAAGCCGAGTGATCTTTTGGGTTAAATTGTTAAACGCTTTTAAAATTTCTTTATCAGGCGCCCATTCAGATTTATTATCATACTCACCAAGCGCCAAACGAAAATCCTTTGCAGCTTTGGATAACCTTTGCGCATCAAGCATTAAATCCTTGCTATCTGTCACTTCTGTACGGTACTGCAATTCTACTTCCTGACATAATTCATTAATTTGACGACTGGATAAATAGTTGCCATAAAACTGATAGGCTGTTTTGGTTAAATGATGTGCTTCATCAACAATAAAGATGTCCGTGTCTGGTAGCAATTCACCGAAACCATCGGATTTAAGCACCAAATCGGCAAGTAGCAAATGATGGTTAACTACCAGAACTTTTGCCTTTCTGGCCTTTTCTCTTGCTGCTGCAACAAAACACTTGTCGATAAAAGGACACTCCTGCCCCAGGCAATTATCCGCTGTACTGGTTACATAGCTAATAACCGGAGAGTTATCAGGTAAAGGTTTTAATTCGGTTAAATCGCCAGACAAGGTGTTATTACGCCACTTGTTAACCATTGATAGATGTTTGACTGCCACCGGATCTGGTAATCTGCCGGAAGATAATGTGGATTCCAGCCGATATTCACACAGATAATTGTTGCGCCCTTTAAGTAATGCAGTTTGAGGATGAATCCCTAACGTTCTGGTAACAATTGGAATGTCTTTTTTGAATAATTGATCTTGCAGGTTTTTGGTGCCTGTCGAAATAACTACCTGCTTGCCAGACAATATTGCCGGCACCAGATAAGCGAAGGTTTTCCCTACACCTGTCCCCGCCTCTATCAAACTGTTTGCATTATTCTCTATTGCTTTGGCAACAGCTGCGGCCATTGATAACTGCTCTTTTCTGGCCTGAAATTTAGGGTTGTTTTGTGCAAATACGCCCTTGTCACCCAGTACTGCTTCAACTGATAGCGTTTCAACTATGGTCATTGGTCACCGGACCATTTTAATTCGCCTAGCGCCTTATATTTTGCAACTGTCATCGAACCTCTCCTGTCAACGGAAATACTTTCCAATTCTTTTTCGATGATATCTCTTTCTATCTGATAAATAGCGGTTGGTTGATATTCATCGTTATACAATACCATTAACAGGGCATTCCATGGTTGATCCAGACTTAACTTGCCGAGCTTTTGACGCGACTTTTTATTTTTAAAAATTGCTCTCCCCTTAATTAAAAATTGATATTTTGGAGATTTCGGATCGATTGCGTCAACACCTTCTACAGCTTCAGTTTTTTGAAGATCAAGCTTATCAATAGCATCAAAGCGTGCCAGTTCAGCCGTAACAGGTAAAGCCATACCGGTTGTCTGATGATAATCCGCAGCCACCAAACGGGTCTGCTCCATCAGCAAGCCTATATTATAGGTTTTTTTATGATCTGAATTTTGCATAAATCCGTTTTATTCATATTTTGTATAGGTTATATCTGACCGACATTATAACCTTTGAAGAATGAAAAGACATTTAGATTTAGGATGGTAGAGATGTTTTCATCTCTCACACCAATTACTCAACAATTTTTCAGGAAATGTTTCCTTTATTAAAGCAGCAGCCAAAACCTTGGTAGCATCAATTAATGGCACATTGTTGATGTGTGACATGGGTAAAGCCAATGGAATTTCAGTGCAGCCAGAAATAATAATCTCTGCGCCCTGATCTATCAACCAATTGCTTGCCTTCATTAAACGCTCAACTGCCTGTGAACAAATCAATTTACTATTGGCTTTAATACCATATTCCGGGTGGTAAATGGCCTGTTGAACCCATTCATCCTGTTTTTCT
>Ga0224501_10005027_pt1 | contig 10428 bp, 11 predicted proteins | sample SF_Oct11_sed_USG_4_FD_169105 | JGI IMG/M metagenome (GOLD analysis project Ga0224501, IMG submission 169105) | Sediment microbial communities from San Francisco Bay, California, United States - SF_Oct11_sed_USGS_8_1 | ecosystem: Environmental > Aquatic > Marine > Sediment | place: USA...
CTTTCAGAAACTGAAACTTTTTAGTGCCGCGCAATGTAAATCCATCAAGGTAGCGTGGCCGAGCGGTTTAAGGCGCTGGTTTAAGGCACCAGTCTCTTCGGAGGCGTGGGTTCGAATCCCACTGCTGCCAAATTTTTGTTTACTATAAACAATCCTTTCAGAAACTCAAACTTTACAGTGCCGTGCAATGTAAGTCCATCAAGGTAGCGTGGCCGAGCGGTCTAAGGCGCTGGTTTAAGGCACCAGTCTCTTCGGAGGCGTGGGTTCGAATCCCACCGCTTACTTCAAGCATGCGATGGGGCGCACGGGTAAACCCTACCTGGCTAGTCTCCTTCTCGAATGTGATTTTGGTAACAGTACACAGGACCACTTCTTCGTTCATGTTGATCGGTTGATCAGTTTTGAACGTTACTGTCATCTCTTTATGAAGTCCAGGATGAATATGTCCAACCATAGGAGAGAACTTTAGAGCCGGATGTTCGGGCCATACGAACTTAATGCAGTCAGTTTGTGAGTGATTCGTCATTGTCAGTGACAGAGTGCGACTCTCATTAATAGCGCAGTCTCCGAACTTGATCAGATTGGCCTTGGCAGCTACAATCAGGACAATATGATAGGAAATATAAAAAGGGGTAGCCCTACCTGGTAATGCGTCTTTATCATTGAAGAATCAGGGCATACCATCAGGATATCGCGCTGGGCAACCGGTTGTGTCTTCATCAACGCAGAGGCTGGGCCAAAAGGTTATCCTCCTGGGAGGATAACTCTATGGGCTGTGCACAGATTGGGGTCGGCAGCCATACTGATATTGGTCTGGGCTGGTGACATATAAACACAGTCGATTCAACTTGACGGTAAACTACATTTTGACTACATAAGATCCGCTAGCCCCTGTGCTAGCCCTATATATTCATTGGAGATGAAAAATATCCAGTGTGCAAGGCGAAAAATCCTAAACAACGAGGTACACCATCAAATGCATGCGATTCAAAGACCACCAGTAAAATGTGATTATTAAGAAGAACAGCTGGCGTATGCACACCTGAACTGTGGTCAGTATGAGCGAAATAATGTGGATTACACCTTACCCTTCTCAGGGAATGTAGTTGGCGGCTCAATGTCTGGAATGACATGGTAACGTCATCAATCAATCAATTAAAAAGACAATTTGAGTAAAAATAAACTTTTTCCATCACAATATGAATAATTATTGACTAGGGCTCACAAGGGCTCTGTTAGCTTGTCTGGAAGTGCCTATGGACTGCACTAGCTGCTTGCAATTTTCTTATTTGTATTGAGTGTGTACCAACATAAACGCGTAACAGCCAGAATGGGGCCAGGCCTGGTGTCAGCCAATTGTTATGACTATACTTTGCAGCAAGGTTGCTGCCTGGGCATGGTTGGCATAGTGGAAGCTGATGGACGGGACGTGGCATACCTGCTATGTCATCATCGGCCATGTTTCCATCTTCGTATTGTAAATCTGTCTCCTGGACAACACTGTGAAGGTTATCCAGTGTCACATCATCCTGATAGCCTTCTCCAACCATCTACAAACGTATCAATTTCTTTAGTGGGATGAAATCATGAAAAGATTCTGCCGCCCTTGTTGCTTGCAATAACCGTAGCATGGCCTAGCGTGCTACGGTATGATCTAGGGCACCGTTTGAGGCACCCGTCTCTTAGTAGGTGCATTGGAATCCAGCGGCCAGGACAGCTCAGTTGGCAAAAGCTTGGATCTGCATTCTAAGGATTGCGGGTTTTAGCCTCACTGCCAGCGGTGGTTTTCTGGTATGGGTTTTTGGCAAGCTTCCAAATTGCTACTGTGGGTTCGGATCACCACGGTAAGAAAATGGAGGTCCCAACCAATGGATTAGGGTCTCGTTAGGAGTAGCTGAATTGCGGCGGGTGACGCGCAAACAATGTCTGACCCACAACCTATGGTGGCATCACCTTTTTCGAGGTATAATTTTTCAGTGACATATGTCACTGTATTTTTTAATCTCACAGTTTCGACATATTAAAGAAGGGCTATGTACCTGTATGATGGAGTCCTCATACTGGTTATCTTCAACACTCAGTTGAATCGAAGCTTGAGATCTCGTGGCTTCTTTTGGAGTGTAAGTCACATCAAATGTGGCCCTTTCACCAACATTAACCAGCACAGAACATGTGTGTGGCTTCCTCATACCAGCTACAAATATTAGAGAATCATATGCGGTTGATCGATTAGGACAGCGGATAGCGTTATAATAGTATCAGAAAATGGCCAAACTAAAAACAAATTTAAACAGATAACAAAGTTTAGGAATGAGATTTCAACTGCATTTTGATATGAAGGCTCTCAGCACTACTGCTACATTGACTTTTAGCGTTCAGCGCCTGTTGTCGTGTTTTAAACTGTAAAGTAAATGATAATATCAAAGCTAGGCTTCTTACAGTCCTGACCATAGCCATCAGTCATAAAGGCTCTACTATCTCCGGTAGGGTTGAGAGTGAACACTCCGTCATTGTCAATCAGATCGATGTAAACTTTACTGTTGAGTGAGCCCTCATTCAGAATAGTCAGAGGCAGCACCTCCTTACGATTCACCAGGTTCTTTTTAAACAACAGCAATGGCTGTCCCTTCTTGTTTCTGAAAAATCAGAGCCCGGTTGTTTGATTTTGTACATCCATATATATATATATATATATATATATATATATATATATATATATATATATATATATATATATATATATATATATATATATATATATATATATATACATGTACAAATAATCACTTGCAAGGGGCAGTGAAAAAGACATCTGAGATGTGAAACAGGCCACAAATAAATTTGAAGCTCTGATGCTTTTACATATACACATGTTGCATGATTTGCCATCTCTGATACGAGATTGTATATAATAGTGTATAATACCCAATGAGAGATTCTAACATACGAGTACTTCTGATGCATAAGTAAGTTGGCAGTGCATCACTACAGGGAAGCATAGAAAGGCATACCTGATACTCGGCTTAACAATGGAAATCCTCGGCAGATTGCCATCACCTGCCAGCTCAAAGGTCAGGTTCCGAGATTTCGCTTGTACAGCTGACACACCATCTATCGCTGCCTCGAACAGCGCAGAGTAATGCTGCATTGCTGTTGGTGTAAAAACCACCGTGGCATAGACGTGACTATGAGCCGGAATCTGTAGCTTAGTCGGTGATTCAATCTCAAAACTTTCTGTAGTCTTGGAGGTAAACTTGCCGCTTAGTGGCTTGATCGAGAGCGTGAGGTCACACGGGACCTTTTGTGAGTTGGAAAGCTTATATCGGGCTTTGGCTCGTCGTCCCACAATCACATTATTAAAGAGGAATCGGTTCTCTTCCTCTCCATACACGCTGTTCACATCGACCTAAAATTCAAACAAACCTCAATGGACTATGAAGCTACCCTTTCTCAGGAGATAACCGTGTTGTAAAGGCGCGTGCATGAGAAAAAAAACTATTGAAGCAAAAACGATACGTATTATAATATAAAAGGTAATCTGCCCAGGACCTATGTGTGAAGGTTTGGTCAATATGAAACTAAACATTGAATACACGCATCAAGAAAACAAACACTGCCCATAAACCTTGATAAGGGTTACATTGCTGATATACAGATACAATTATCGCACAATTGCTTGTAACTAAAGCGTACACCAAGTGATGGGTGTCAACTATACTACTCACAGCGGTGGTTTGTTGCCATAAGCTGAGACTTCGGCAGATACGATGCTCCTCGAATATGGAACCGATATCTGACAGATTTATACCGGGTATGCATGCCTCAGCCAGTAGCTTGTACGGGATACCTCGTGGGTTATCTGATGGTTCCCTTTCCGTAATATCAATCGATATGTCCTGCAATAGCAACAAATTACTCAGAGAATGCATGGGTTCATGCATGATGTTCATGTATTGTGTACTTGAAATCATTTGGTTATCACGAAATGTTCGCTCTTATAGTGAAGTGTGGTCAAGGCTGACACAATGTTTAGGTGCCATTAGAGACTCCTCTGGAAGAGCTAATGGTCAGTTGGTCATCCAAAAGTTCATCATTTAACTTCAGTCAAGATAGAATTGACAGATCTAATCAATGCTTAAATCATGGCAGCTGATTGCTCACAAGCAGTTCAGCCTTTGAGTAAAAAACTGTTTTCTAACCATACCTCTTCGCATTTGCCGACGGCTTCAGGGGCACAGTCTACCGTGATTGTGGCATGTCCATTCGGGAGGACGATTCCAAAAGCGGGGAAGATAGTGAATGCACCAAACTGCAGACGAGACTGCCCTGCACCGCCGCCTGCTGCACCTGTACCTGCACCTATGTCCTGCCTGCAACAACCGAATGAGCTCAGTTATCAACAAGCAGAATATCGCTCGGAGTCGGGTAATACACAGCAGATCTAAACATAAGTTGGTTCAATTGCGTGTGTTTACACGAATGGGTAATCAGGTGGCCATTACAGAGAAGCAAGCAATGCTGCAATTGGTGATTCTGGGGGTAGCTACAACAATAAAAACCTGAGGGTCGAGCGACGTCGCTGCTTTCCTAATGCCAGAATAAAGTCTGGCATTCCTGATAGGCTGAAAAATAGTGAACCCAAATTGCATGGTGAAAGTAATAAAGGGAAACGTGATTGTGAGAACCGAGGGTGCAAAGAAATAGCCTGAATCCTATAGCTGCGCGACACTATATCCAATCACCCACTCCATCAGAGCTATATAAGCTACATGCATTCTGATCTGACTACAAAAGCTAGCCTGCTCTACTCGGTGCCTATTGAACTATGAAGATTTACTAAAATTGACAGTGCGATGGCGTGCGTGGAGTTATTACCTCTTGATATTAGTGTGTTTATTTATCTGACGACGGGAAGACGCCGCAGAACTAAAGACAAAACACCGTCAGTCAACAGATGGTGGCTGACAGACAATCAGGTTTAGACATGAGAAGTGCCTTAAAGTTGGTTAAAGTTGTTGAAGGTTAGTCATGTAGTAGTTCGCAGACGTTTTACAAAATCGCAAGAGCTTGATTACTTTCATTGATATGAATAGGCTATCGACATTCTGAAAGTCAAGTAAACTCATTTGCTTGTAACGTCACAAATAGACGTAAACTACACAAGATACACTACAATTATATCACGAGTTGTCTTTTCTTTATATCAAAAAGCAAACAACTCCACATTAACATCCATTCAGTTTATCGAGTTATCTACCTTCTACATAAAAATTACAGCGAGCCCTATGAAACTGTCCTGTTTTAATGATACACAAATCAATGAGACAGTCTGTGAGGTCAGCCTTGTACTGTGGTATACATTTGTATCAACAGTTCTTCTAATGGACTTTCCTGACCCATAGTAATAATTTAGTTTATTGGGCCTACCTGATAGAATCGGTTCGGCGAGGTGGCCGACCAGTTTGTAAAGCCGAGGCTTTACCCGAGCTGGATCCATCCCTCGACTTGTTCTTATCCGCTGGTCGCAAAGCTCTAAAGGGGGACAGTTATTTATGTTAGTGGGTGGGCCAACTTGTGGCGAGGACACATAGACTTTGTAAACAGAAAGGTGCCAGTTAAAATCAAACTCATATTTCAAACTGTATCGGCATTAATACTCTTATTAGGTGCTTCGTGTGGCCGGGTTTTTCATGACCGAAATCCATTTCGGTCGCGAAATCTGGTAAACTTCTCAAGAGCGCGACCGAAAAGCGCGATCCACAAAAGCATCTTCCACTTTCGGTCACGATCTGCGACCGAAAGCACGCGAACAGAATTCCGGGACCAAAAGTAGTAGTTTAGGCGAATGTCAAGGTTACCGCAACGAGGCTTAATTACTACATTGAGATAACGAATCGCGGTTCGGCTTTAACCGATGAGTTTAAGTTGGGAGAGGACAACTCTGATCAGATTAAAGTCCATCCTGAACTCAACTGCGTTTCCTCACCGCGACCGTGTGTTTACATGCTCACGACCGAAATTTTTCCAAAAATTTCGGGCCCGTGAATGCACCGCAACTATTGTGAGTATTAATTAACATTGATACGGTTTGATCTTTGAGCTTGTTGGATTATATTGCAATTCATGGTAATGAAACAAAACGGTTTATAAGAGAATAGTAGAGGGGTGTCAAGTGCTATGTAAGGAAAGGGAATTGATTCAGACGTTGTATAAATACTTACGGCTTAGTCTTAGCCTCCATTTTCTTTATTTCCTTGATGGCGCGGGATATGGAGTATTTGAAGTCAAAGTGGCCATTGTTTTCGATTGTGAATGTGCGAGTTTTCTTAAAGTTGACCAGCAGCGATCCAAAGTTGATATCAGCCTTTGGCGCTATCGTATACCTGAAAAAAGACCACAATTAACACCTGGTGACACGCATATCAGTTGAGATGACTCTGTATGACACAACGGGATCTCGCTGATATAGTTTGAGGTACTCACATTCAACCTATAGCTCTCAAAACACAAACAAGTCTCACTTTGAGCTGGAGCAACGATACTGACCCACTCATGGTACTCCCTGCTAAACCACAACTGGTGAAAACCGCAAATCCAGCCTGGCAGCTTCACCGTATCCGTGAACATGACATGAAAAAAAAACTAAAACCTAGTTTCTTGATAGGTTTTTGGACTTACTGTTTAGCATTACTTACTTGCTAAAGACAGATTTTACAGACAGTTTTACTGGAATGCTTGCTATCACTTCGCCACCATCAGCCGCTGTTGGCTCAATGACCTGACAGCGAAGGATTGGTAAGTCTCGTATGGTGATCTCTGTGTTAGATTTGAACGAGATTTGTACTGTACTCGGTCGATCTGTGGAGGTGAGCTGACCCTTCTGCGGTGTGACAACAAACAGTGAGGCTACGTCTGGCAGGGAGTGTCCGCTCACATTCTCCAGGGTGAAACTACAATTAAATTTTTATTAGTAGTTATTATCATTGTTATGATTATAATTACAAGGGTTATTATTGTTATTACTTATTAATATTAATATTATTATATTATTTCTATTTTTATTCATAGTCTTATTTTTGAAACCGTAACCCACCAGAGTAGTAATCACTAATACTGGTCCAAAAAAAGGGACTAGCTAGGGGTGGTTGCTTGGACAACTAATTGAAACCAGGTTACTCTACGATTAAGCAACTCTGCATTTATCTTGGTATCGATGGATGTAAATTCCACATCTATTTCAAATTGCGTGCTGGATGCGATGAATGACAATCGATGATATAAATTTGCAATATAAAAAACCTTGAGTACTGGTGGTGTTTTTGTATTTTTATGGTTTTCAAAATTTCTCCATTACTTACCTGTAGCCAATCTCGTATTTGCCTTTGTTTTTCAGCGTAAGCTGATTCTTTCCTTCTTCTCCGACTCTCACCGTGCCGAACTCAAGACCACCATCTGTGCCCTTAGGGAAGCTCATGTCTAAGGCGACATCGAAAGCTTCAGCGTGAACATGTATGGTGATAGCCTCAACGATACCATACTGATCATCACTATCTAATACCTACAATGACAAGCCAAGGTAATATCAGGTTCAGGAGTGAGGAGCAGTGATAATAATATGGCTTGGTAGGTTGTCTGTTCTCTTGCTCTACCCGGGTAGTTCACTGGGTAGCCTAATAAGCACACCTCCCTAAGCTATGGGGAGGTTAGGCAGTGGTAGGAACTAGGAATCATATGAGGAGCTCATGCTCATGGTGGGAAGCCAGTAAGACCAGGGCTTGAACACAGGAGATCTCGAGAGATTATGCCACTTGGGCAACTGAGTTACGTCAATACCCGCTATTTGATAAAAACAGAGCCAAACAGGAGACTTTCATTAGTTGAAAGTCTTACCTCAAGCCTGATGCTCTTGCGATTGGTGATGATTGGTTTAGTAGCCCGGAAATGAGCTTGAAGCACGAACTCTGTGTCAGGTTCCACTATACCACTATCCTGGGACACTGAGAAATCATCACCCAGGTTTTCTAGGCCAGACAGTCTCCATCCCACTGGTATCAGTGTCCTATTCCGCAGATACAGCGTCTTTGTGTCTTTTCTGCAATGGGGAGCACGGGGACATGGGGTAAATGTCATTTCATTCATAACATCGTCTAAATGGGGTAGCAAAGTTGCCCATATTTCACCTTCTGGGGAAAAAAAGGAACAAGATTTCAAAGTTTTCACACACATTCGGCTTGTAGTGTGGCTGAGAGGTCTAAAGCTTTGGTTCGAATCCCACCGCTGCCAATAATTCTATTAATGTAGTACTTCCTTGAAAATGAATACATGCGCATTTTGCCTAGGACACCGTTTTTATCAGATAACAAGGTAGTGTGGCCGAGCGGTTTAATGCGCTGGTTTAAGGCACCAGTCCCTGCGGAGGCGTGGGTTCGAATCCCACCGCAGCCAGTAGTTTTATTTATTCAGCAAATCTTTGAGAATACGTGCAGATTTTGCCTATGACACCATTTTGATACATAACAAGATAGCGTGGCCGAGAGGTCTATGAACAATCCTTTCAGAAACTCAAACTTTTTAGTGCCGCGCAATGTAAGTCCATCAAGGTAGCGTGGCCGAGCGGTCTAATGCGCTGGTTTAAGGCACCAGTCTCTTCGGAGGCGTGTGTTCGAATCCCACCGCTACCACAAGCCGTAATCGCGGAGAAATGTTCACGATTTTTCTATCACTGTCATCGACCTTCAGTTAGGAAGTTGGATTATTTAGAACCCCTTGGGTACCTGTGGAGTAGAACTCTGTCGAAGGTTAGAGCTCGTTTATCGACCTCAAGTTCAGGGCGACAGCCTGTGCAGGTGACCTTGAAGATGACCGGCTCCGGATTTTCCTTGATGCAGCAGATAAGGGAATCCTCATACACTTCTTTGGATCTCGGAAAAGCGTAGATATTCAACTCCTGTGTGCCAGAGCAAACTTTATATTATGTTATACAAACATGGATCAACTTTATGGGGCAAGGGAGGATAACTCTAAGCGAATAACCACGCATTGCTGTAAAAAAGGGTGACTACATTGAATATACAAAACAATATATCAGCCTTGGGATGCCCGAGCACACTTTGTAAAAAGTGATGCTGAGGTTGGGTAGACATGGCCAAGTCAGCCAGAGGTAGAGGGAGGCCTTTACAGTGGGAAAGAGCTGGCTGAAGATGAGATAAGCTAACCTGCTGCTCTCCTGGTTTCAGTGTCATGTTTGGTGGGTCTAGCATGAAGCAGTCTCCCTTGCTATCATCCAGATAGCAGAAACTTATCTCCGCCTCTATAGGCGATGTGTTCAAAATAGTCAGCTTCTCATTATGCTCTGGGAAACGATTCGCCTTCATTCTGTAATGGGAGTGAGGCAATGCAGCTGCTAATCAATGCATTATGGGACGATAAAATCATGCGCATAGGAAATCTTGATAAGCGTCCCTTTTCGTGCAGTTGCTTATGCCACATATAACTGGGAGCCTGTTCTCAATGAGTTTTTTCTAGCACTAAATTAAAAATAAATGATCTATACATGATGAGGCCATCTCGCAGATGTGGCAAAGTTTCCATAAGCATATACGGAGATCTGACAATTTATTATGAGGACAAATATTTTTCGTGAGTCTTTGGGGCAGTTCACTTACGTTTCTCTGTTCTGACCAGCAAGGAGCGGTCCGAACTCAAATGTGTCGTTCGACAACACAAATTGTTTGTGCAGAATATCGCTAGTCTTCTTTGCCTTGACTCGGCTCGGGAAGACGATTCTCGGTTCTCGACTGATTGTCGGGAAGGCGCACACACCGCGACAGTACATCTGGTAACGTCGACGCGTGCCCACGATTTCAAAGTTCATTGTCTGATCGTACTGACCGAGATCCTCTGAGGTGAACCGCAGACGTAGCGTTACCTCACCATTCGCTGGTACGGTCCATCGGAAAGAGTTCAATCTGTAACAGCACACCTGTCTAATATGGTGTTTGGTAAGTCAGCGGGCATTATACTACTGTGGGAGTTGGTGATTCAAAAGTCAAACTCATAGCACGTGCAAAAAAGACTGATTGCATGCCCGATAATACCAAACCCAGTGATCGAAGTCGCAAAGCAAACAGAAAAGTTCTCTAGATATTTAGAATCTATCATAGAAAATGCCACCATTATTGCTAAAGCCACAAAGGGTCAGAAAACAGGGGCTCCCAATCAGTTGATATCATCGCTAGTTTGCGCCATGCGATGTGACGTTGTGATCTTGTGCTGTTATGAGGGGATGATGTGAGGGCAGTTAGGGCCCAATGGATCACTGGGCCTGTCCTTCTTAAACAGGAGCAGTGGTGTCAAGTACACTGGTGGGATAGGGAGAGAGGGGCAGTGAGAGGGGCAGTGAGAGGGGCAGTGAGAGGGGCAGTGAGA
>Ga0224501_10005028_pt1 | contig 10427 bp, 9 predicted proteins | sample SF_Oct11_sed_USG_4_FD_169105 | JGI IMG/M metagenome (GOLD analysis project Ga0224501, IMG submission 169105) | Sediment microbial communities from San Francisco Bay, California, United States - SF_Oct11_sed_USGS_8_1 | ecosystem: Environmental > Aquatic > Marine > Sediment | place: USA...
TCATTTCCGCGTTGCTTTGCCTGGATGTTTTTGTTGCTGTAGAGAATTGAGACGGGGAAGCCTCTTTTGCTGGGAGTTATCCTCACTCTACGGTTTATAGCAAATAACATGTTGGATATCCCTTGAAAGGAGATGCCTTTAAATGAAGGCCTTTAGTGGCGTCATACGTCTTTTCTAACCAGTGCACATCTTTTTAGATTGACAACAGGGTTACAGACAAATATAACTTTAGTTTACAAAAATAGAGTCGTAAGGAATAGGAAACAGTTCTTTCTGTTTGGCCATAGAAATCAAATGCAAAACTGTGCAATTATATTGTTGTGTATGGTAGGTACCACAGGAGGGCCAGAAAGGGAATACCCACCAAAACATAACAAAAAACAAGACACAGGAGTACGGATTAACTAGAGATTTTCACACGACTGTCTACCTATCCCAATAATACACCTGATTTTGCATTACCATTGGTAGCCACTTCCTCCACTTGGTGCTCTGTGTCCTGTAGGGCGTTGATTTCAAGCTCCTCTACAATCAAAAAGAGAGGATAACTACTTGTAAGCTATAAGTAGTTCTGACACGCGGCTCAACATAGGAAACATGATGTCCAGTCTAGTTGTTTATGACTACGGTGCAGCAAAACAATGCATATGTGGAAATGGCTTTGTTTTGTTTGATGATACCAGTCTAATGGGAAGGACATCCCCTAATAAGGCTGCTTTGGTCATCGTCCAAGTTTCAGTTACCATGTAGGTAGGCTTGGTATTTGCATTAGGTTGTTATTATGACTTTGAGCAGTGACATAAAGTCATTGCTCCATGCACGAAATTCTACTCTAACTTTGGAAAGAGGATTGTACTGTAAATTGCATCATGTATACTCAGCGCTGTGTAATAGATAGCGATTGGTATTAGAATAAAATAATAGTGAACTTTCGATTCATTTGAAAAAGAAGTTTGGTAAATAAAATTGGTCGCAATTTCATTTTTAATTTTTAATTAGAATAGAAATGATAGCGGCGTAGCTCAATGACTAGAGCCTTGGCTCAAGATCGAAATATCCTGGGTTCAAGTCCTAGTCATGCTAAGCGCCCCCTGTGAGAACAACCTGTTCACACAATTCTTAGCTCCTAAATCCGACAAGCCTAAGGCCATGTGCCCGAGGAGAAAACATTCTAAACCACCCAACTGTCCTTGACACCAGATGGGGTTTTGGTCAGATGGCAGAGGTCACGAACAAAGACAAAATGTGAAACATAGATTATTATGCTGACCACAGTATGAGAAAAATAACCACAAGTGGGCTGGTAAAAGCATTTATGTGGTAGAAACAAGCATTAAAAAAACAAATTTTGCACGTAAACTCTTTACTTATGACCCTCATCAAAACCGTGCCAGGTAGAAACCACACTATTCGGTACGTCCAATGTTTTACTCTCAATACAAAAAACCACTGATCACAATTTCATGCTGGAAGTCATAATAACAAGCTTATCTAAATACACAATTCCCTGATCAGACTAACTGAAACTTGGATGATGACCAAAGGTGCATATACTAAGCGCATGCATTCTGCTGTGCAAATGGTTTTCCATCGACTAGGTCATCGACACAATTACGAGCAGTGCACTGCGGTAAAGGGAGATAACTCCGTGACTAAGGGATAGGCATATTTTGCGTTTTTAGGGCCATCTTATTGGGGCTCCTAAATTCCAGTTGGAACCAGGATTATGTAAGGAGCTCATACCACAGAGGGAGCCTGATATGAGATAAATCTAACAATCTCAAGCCCGGTTTCTAGCCGCTGATTTATCCTGCTAATCACGCTATCATATACACACTATCCTATACATACTATCTTATACGCGCTATCCTATACACGCTATACCATACACGCTATCCTATACACATTACCCTATACACGCTATACCATACACACTATCCTATACACACTATCCTGTACATGCTATACCATACACACTATCCCATACACGCTATCCTATACACGCTATCCTATACACACTATCCTATACACGCTATACCATACACGCTATACCATACACGCTATCCTATACACGCTATCCTATACACGCTACACCATACATGCTATCCTATACACACTATCCTATACACGCTATACCATACACGCTATCCTATACACGCTACACCATACACGCTACACCATACACGCTATCCTATACACACTATCCTATACGCGCTATCCTATACGCGCTATACCATACACGCTATCCTATACACATTATCCTATACACACTATCCTATACACACTATCCTATACATGCTATACCATACACACTATCCCATACACGCTATCCTATACACATTATCCTATACACGCTATACCATACACACTATCCTATACACACTATCCTATACATGTTATACCATACACACTATCCCATACACACTATCCCATACACGCTATCCTATACACGCTATCCTATACACACTATCCTATACACACTATCCTATACACACTATCTTATACACGCTATACCCTACACACTATCCTATACATACTATCTTATACGCGCTATCCTATACACGCTATACCATACACGCTATCCTATACACATTACCCTATACACGCTATACCATACACACTATCCTATACACACTATCCTGTACATGCTATACCATACACACTATCCCATACACGCTATCCTATACACACTATCCTATACACGCTATCCCATACACACTATACCATACACACTATACCATACTTGCTAGCCTACACACACTATCCTATACACACTATCTTATACACGCTATCCTATACACGCTATCCTATACACACTATCTTATACACGCTATACCATACGCGCTATCCTATACACACTATCCTATACACGCTATACCATACACACTGTCCTATACACGCTACCCTATACACGCTATACCATACACGCTATACCATACACGCTATCCCATGTACGCCATCCCACTATCCCATACATGTTTATCAGTAGAGCTACAGATTTCACGTGCAATGCACGTGCAATCTATAAAATCAAACGCAGATTCATAAAGTCAGTGATAACGAGTTCTTAAGTCAGCCACAAGTTTTGGAAGTTGTTAGACATTCATGAGAAGTGGATAATAAACTATATCATATCTTTGTTATCATGAACTAGCTGCAGACATGGAGAGAGCTGGTGTCACACCGGGTTCAGCAGGGTTGAGTGTTTGGTGCAATAGATGTGATAAACCTATTTATGGAGACAGTCAGTGCTGGGTAGTTGGCAGTGTATCATAGTGTATAAGGGGTTTAAGGGGTTGCTTTGTTGGTCGTAGGACAAGATCAATTGCCGAATTAAGAGGTTTTAAATGATGAGGAATTGGTGCAATGGTCTGAATCAAAATGATCAAAATACTTCGGGCATTGCAATAGCAAGCTCAGCAGGCTTTACGGATGGACTACAGGGTGTTGGAATGACAAATGTTACAGTCCCTGACAAATATTCAAACATTTGGCATTTGCTAGCGATTCTAACACTGGTCGGGAACAACAAATGTCTGAATCATTTTCACTAATATTTGTCGGTGATTTAACATTTGTCATTTAAACACCGGGTTACCCCTCTTGGTATTAGATAAATGGTCGTGGTTGGTATCAGAACTTACTGATGATGGTTCTTCGCTGCCATGGGACGAAGAGAACCCGGATGAGAATGGCTGTGATTCCTCCGAGTCCAAACGCGATGATGAACGAGCCCCACAGAGGAATCCGATCCAGATAAAGCTCTTCAAAACGAAAATACTCACGAATAGAAGAGGACATAAGGTGCCGATGAAATCCTGTATAGAAACGTTGCCGAAAATATGAGCTGCTCAGTTAATTTTAAAATGACCGGTGCTAATTAGTGATCAAAGTGACAGCAAACAGTGAAGTGTTGGCTAGCATGCTTTACAAAAATTGGCAAAAAGGGTCTTATTTTGTGAGACTGGGGAAAAAAGCTAAAAAGTATTTCATTTTTGCAGGTGGGTTGAACTGTTCTAAGAACGTGATTCCGATAAAAGCATCTTGGCATGGATATGATATAGAAAGTTTAAGTGATAAGAGACAGGTGGCTGTAGATCAATGACAATTTGACCAAAGGTCAGCGATGGCTTGCTACCATTTTCTGATTATTGCGGTTAGATTATCGGCTATATTCCAGATGCAAAAAACTGACAACTCTTTAAAGATCGGTGATCAGGTGAACTGATGGCTTAGTGGGCGAAGCAGAGGACCAGCGGGCCATCCCAGTTGATTCCTGCTCGTTGGATTTAGACCAAAACGTTAAATGAGGTTGACCCATCCAGAGAGTAGCCTTCTCTCTGGGCCAAATCATCCAGATCATAGCTTAGCAATGCTATCTATGGAAGATGGGATGATCTTGGTCTTTGTTATAGCATTTCCATTCAGTGTGTCAAAGGAGACAGGAAGGGATGACCAAAAATTGGCCTTATTTTTATTGGTTTGTGTGATAAATTAATTAATTCCCGACCTTTAAAATGAATGTTTGACCCCTAGCACGAATGATGAAATGAATTTATCAGTTTCCCGTGATTGTTCACATGAAAATGTTTTAAGAAATCTCTTCAGTTCAAAGGACGACAATAGTCTATTCATTCATTTGCATTTAATTACATTTCATTTCAGTAGTCAATATGTGGGACATTTAACCTAATGATAGGGTGTTAAACGTGTGAAACCTGATAGAAATGCTGGCATGCGAAGCTTGGCGGAAACAGAGAAGAGGTGGTTTATTGGGTATCACATCCTGCGTTTGGACTAGTTTTTATGCATCCCTTGGTGCATTCCCTTTATCGGATTCAGATCGTGATGGAGGCCCATAGAGTTGGTATTCTATGGGGGCAAACCGTGGCCCATCCCCGAAACGAGCCATTGGTTTGGTAATATCATACACGTAAAACAAGGCGCTCTTAACTTATCTAGCTTAATGGAAGTACTAAGCAATGTGAACTCACGTTCCGGTCCTTTATAAAAGATGGAGAATGCATTCACAACGACTGTGAATCCGTAGAAAATGGGGAGAAGTGTCAACCCGGCTGCCAGACTGTCTTTCTGTAAAGATAATTGAGCTACTGTTTTTGTGGTGCATTTCTTTTCTGCGCGACAGATGTCTTTTTTTCACCAGTTACGGTTTAGCATGGAGCACCATGAGTGAATCAGTATCACCATTCCACATCATGTTGAGGCTTATTTTTGTTTTGAGCTAAGATTAGTGTGAGGAACTCATACTCACAACAGACCTGCTAAGCCTAAAGCTTATTAGAGCGGTAGAGGCTAGGAATTGTGTGAAGAGCACATTCTTACAGTGGGCGCATATCCAGGCTCGGTCAATCCTGAGCCAGTGAGCCAGTGAGCTATCCCTGATTTAGCTTCTTTCACCATATAATGACGTTTTACTTCAATTCGCCAGTGATTTATTTGTGGCGGGGAGGGAATGTAAAATTTGATAAGCAGCAAATAAGGGTTGATCCAGCCTTCTCTTGAAATTAGGCTATTTCAATTACCTTATTGAGAACGAGCCATTTGATCAGCAGAAACAGGAGAACAGAGACTCCACCACTGAGTAAAGGGGAGATTACCCAAGATCCGGCTGCAAGGTAATTAGAAAACTCATTACACCTCAATGTAGGAATCAATCGTGCTTCATTATCAGGCTATCACGGCAGATCATTCGAGGAAACAAGCACCTTGCTATTATGAACATCGCCTTGCTACTATGAACATCACGAACAAGTGATATAAAATTCATTCTGATCATAAAACACACAGATTATAAAAGTGTATAAGAGAGTATTTCAGCTATAGATGATTTTGTAGGTGAAAGTTGAAGTCAAGACACATTTGGTCAGGTCCTAACCTAATAAACAAAATTAGATCATCGCAAGTAACTCACTCTATTAATAAGCAAACAAGATGGTAATACAGTGACTGGAAAATGATTAATTTCCTGTAACTGTAGTTGAACGAAAGGGAAAATCGACCTTGATTTAACCGGGATCTGACTGAAGCATTAATGGCAGAGTAGACTTGGAATTCCGCTGCCCATGTTTATACAGCACTGGGGCTGCGGAAATATGAGTAATACTCGATAATAACTTTCTAAGGTTGCTACTATGAGTATAACTACAAGGGCCCAACTGAATAGTCCACTGAGGTTTATAGTAGGGGTTCCTGGTTGGAGTTCCACCATCTTTTCATTTCACCGTCGGTGGATTCGGAATGAGATATCGAATAACGGAGGCTCACTCATTGAGTACCAACTCTATGAGGCAAAACATAGCAAATAGTCTAATCTTACCAATGAGTCCGAGTTTGGCCCAGGAGATGCCTGCACTTCCTTTAGCTACGAGAGCGAAGCCGACGGTAGATCCCACAATGCTGTGTGTACCAGATACAGGCAGCTTCAGTAAGGTAGCTATCAAGAGCCAACCGCAAGCACCTGCAACAAGTATGAGATTTTGCTTTACTGTCAGCATGCATTAAATAACACAATACAAGATTATAGGCGTTGGCCGAAAGGTTGCTAGATGATACTAGCTGCTGAAACTTCTATTCATTGATTTATCAGTAACATATTGAAAATAGACTATTCACTATATTTCAAGTTGAAAAGAAATCCTGGATGAACATGTAGTATGCCTGTCAAATCCTGACAGTTAGGCATATAGCATATTATTGGCCTGTATTATAAAGGTCAATCAGCTAACATAATTCTCCTGCATTGATTAGAAGTAAATAGAGTTATCCTCCCCTCTAACCCCTGACATACACGCCCGATTGGTGATAGTTCATTGTTTGATTTTAGAACTCAATGTACAAGACACATCCTACAATAGGAAGAAAGTCGCCCAAGCAGTCAGTCTCGTGTTCAAGGTTCAGAGTACAAATTCAAGCGCTCCGTAATGCTGAACAGCTGATCGAACCAAACACGACCAATAACTAAGTAGAAGTTTATCTATTATCACACTGCGAGTCCACCGGTGTAATCTTATCACATACTTTTTGATACCGAGTTTCTTGTATTTACTCGGCTCATTGTGATGGTTTGGGGAATCTTCATTGACTGGTGCGCGTGTACTACTGTTTTAACTAAGGTGATTTGTCATTTCCTACTTCAAAGAATAATTGACATGTATCTACTTTTAGCTGCCATAAATGTCATAAATGTGATTTCTGTAGACTCTGTTAAAAAGGCAGTCAGCCAGAGGCAAAAGGCAGTGGATCCAGCGATGACCTCTGCACTCGACTCTGGTGAAGACCTTGTATATTATTACAACCTGACCAATGACCTACTGGAGTATCCAGCCAAGCTAAAGAAAAGCAGAATCTATAGAAGCAGCGCTGCTGAGAATTTGCACTGCTGAGCTACCATCATAGCATATCATAAGCATCCTGCTGTAAAAGCTACCCACAAATTAACTCATAACGCTTTTATTTAGGAAAAAATTAATGGAATATCTCAAATAATGAAATAATAAATTGGGCTTTTGGCAGGTGGTCCTATTTGATATATGGTGAGAACGGAATTCCTCCAGGATTCACTTACCTGTAAGAGCAGCTACATTGCCGACGATGAGCAGATCTGTTTCTCCCTGGTACACGGACACATCAATGATGCCTTTACGGATTGTGTCCGACACTCTAGCGCCTGTGTAACATGAGAGAATGCAAATTCTTCAACATGGAGAGCTTTTCAATTATTGGTTTGGGTAGCGCATTTTGGTTTGGACCAGGTGACCTGGGTTAGATTCAAAGTCTGTGCCTCACTTCATACTTTCTCTCTCGGTGGATTTGCATCGCTTAAAATTTAGGCTTTTAGGTGATGCAAACTTCTAACCAAAAAACTGTCTACTGATACCAATCTGAAAATCAGAGAGTCGTTCCCTCATTAATGTGCAAGTTCATAGGTTGGTTGCTACCTCCTGCATATTTTCACTACTTCAGCAGAAGAATAACTAAACACATTTTGAAATGACAATGAAAGTTCTGCTACAGGAGCAATGTTGATCTTATGTGAGATCACCTCCTACCTGGATACCGACCAACATAACCAAACCATGACTCATGACGTCTTATGGTTATGAAGTCATAGGGGATAAAGCTATGTTGGTCAATCTACAGAACTAGAGGAGTGAGAACAGAACAGTTGGACTGAAATGACACAGTACATTTCCCAACTGGAGAGATAAGATTATGATCTTTGGATGTGTGACTCAAAAAAGATAACAATGAGATAGACAAAAAGTGAGGCATTACAAGATTGGCGTGATCGAGTTTCGGCCTCTGAAACCGGGTTTTAGACGTATTCTCAGCTCCATTGCTTGAAAGTGTGCCCGAAAAATGCTTTTTTACAAACCATGTACCTTGGCTGCGTCTAAAAGTGAATTCGATCACGCGAACAGAATTCTGCGCCTGAAAGTAGGCTGGGTTTATACAGCGTCTGTCATGGTTATCAAAATGTCAAGGCTAGCTATCGATCGCTTACTTATTCTATGGTCGCTTCGCGGGCCGCTTGTTGTTGCAAAACAGACCGTGAAGCAGACTGCACTTTTTTGTCCTTAGACACAAAAGATGTTGGGAGAGGACACCTCCGATGCACTCGAACCTGCGCCCCGAAACCCTTGGGTTTTTTAACTGCGTTATCACCACGCTGAAATTTTTTGTCTGTGTCTAACTGAAATCACCTGAATAGGCCTATTGTGACTGAGTGGTTGGAGTCACATCTCATTGGAGCTGGATGGAGGCTTGCCCTGCTGACTTTTTTGAAAAAATCCGTCTGTTCACCCAGGAGAAATGGGTACCAGGCTCCCATCAGAGCTAGGGAAGGTGAAGGCGGTGAGGAAAAGGAGTGGCACCTCATTCCAGGTACACGTTTGCCCGTACAAGTTGGCTCTCTGACGGCGCTTCCCAAGACGGGCCATTGACTAACCTTCACCTTAGTGAGAAGTTTTTACCACAGCCACACCATCCCATTCATTCATAACTCACCGAGTAAGATGGCTCCAGCCACTTCAAATATCGAGCCTAATATGAAAGCTTGCCGTAATGTGATTACTTTAGCTCCAACCGACGTAGCGAATGAGTTAGCGACATCATTGGCTCCAAGGGCGAAGGCTAACACAAATGAGATCACAAATGCCGAGATCACCATCCATAGCTGATCCTCTGGGATAACAACAGAGTTACCCATTATGATCTACAATTTACCCAACTATACGTCATTGATAATGGGAATTTCACCAACCTAGGCCGCAATATAATGCCCATCCAGTTCATGGTTTGCAATTGTGGTCAGTTTATGGATATTCAAACCAAAAACAGCAGATCTGAACGATTTGTTATTGTCGCCTAGTATTATTGAAAACTGTTTGATATTTGAAGAAAACTCTTCAAAATAACGCAATAACAACATCCAACTACCATCATCTCTTCAGTGAGTTAGGTGCAATGCGGTGTCGCTGTGTTTGGGATTTGATTCTGTACCGCGTTTGTTGTTCGCGGTCACTGGTCAAGCACTTGTATACAATGGTAAGTGACATCTGCTGACTGTTATGAGAAGAAGTATTGCCAAGATAAAGACTGAGGATTACAATTTATGCTGTGAGCGAGCAGTCAAGCCTCGGGCCATCATGATATTAAGCCTTAGGATGGCCTGAGTAGAAAAAAGTTTAGGGCGAGTGGGGAGGGGTGGTTCGAATCTCAGAACAGTCAGCCTCCCTCTAGGGTGAATGATAACGTGGAGTGAAAACTGGTAAAAATAACTATTAATAATATGCTCGGCTGAATACTGCCATCATATATAGGAGTAAGCCATAAAGTTATCCTCTATATAACCCATCTATATGACCAGAATAACCTATAGAGATGGCCATTAGTGGGTGATTAGCTCAACACAATACCATAAACTGACCAATATACAAGTAGACACCATATTCTGATTTAGTACAGCAGCTCTAGTAAAAATGACTTATAATATTCTGTATGCCCCCACTGCTATACGCTGGGATATTGGCCACATAATCCATCATCTCAATGTACAATCAAAGACTGGACTAGTCATTAACATTCCGGTGTACCATTGAAAAATCATTTTTCTGATTGATCGGCTTATATTCCCCTCTATATAGGACTAAAATAAGGGGTTTGGGTGATTGGACACCTGGTGAGCTTAGTCGCTACCTACTTACCTGTGTTAATTTTGCTGACTTAGAGTAATAACAATTTTGTATTGGTATTACTTTCATTCAGGTATTTGACCATCTTATTTATTGGCCCAAGGCTTGTTGGAGCGGTAAGGGACAGGAATTATGTGAGGAGCTCATTCTCAAAAGTGGGTGTTCAGTAGGAGTTAGGAGTTACGTGAGGAGCTCATTCTCACAGTGGGTGTT